>OGPO01000250.1_pt1 | contig 49195 bp, 67 predicted proteins | sample 1553041 | NCBI WGS metagenome assembly OGPO01 (sample SAMEA2580281, study PRJEB22360) | human gut metagenome | biome: human gut; feature: human-associated habitat; material: faeces | place: Denmark | collected 2008/2010 | reverse complement strand
TATTTTTTGTTTACGACCGCATAAAGATAACAATTTGTTGGCTAAAAGGGTTTATTAAATATAGTGTTTATCACTTAATGATTTAAGGTTAATATCCTGTAGGTTGCAGGGAGAACAAACGGGAACAGCCGTTCCCGCCCCTTTCGGATTGTATGCCAGCACCCCTAAAAAATGCCTTGTCAAAGACAAGTAGTAACACGCCTGTGTTACGTTTTCGACTTTTCAGCCGTCCGACCGCCACCCCGTCCGATTTGACTTGCCTTTGAGGTTATATATGCAAATGCAAGAAGCCCCCCCGGCGAAAACCCCGCCGGAGGCTTTTACAATTCAAAGGGAGGTGTTTAGAAATAGACGTTCAACATAAGGTATAGTAATGCGTTCTTATCCTTAGTGTCGTGGTGTTCAAGCTCGAATTGAATCTTGTCCTCACGAGCGAGCCAGCCTATCGCACTGGCGACTTCCAGATCATTGAACCCTGTCAATTCCTTTACTTCCTGCAAATTCCATTTCCGGTGTACGTCTGTGCTTAATAAGCGCCAGAGTTTCCCTGCGTTCTCTCTGATGATGTGCTTATCCATACCTGTATTTTTTATAAGTTTATAAATGGTTTCAAATGGATAATGAAAAGCACTTTTACATCAATAGTGTTACGCACTGCAAACATTCCAGCGTTTATCGTTTATCCTTTTGATACGTTGTATCACTCTTTCCTGATATACAGCAAACCGTTTCGCCGTTCGATGTATATCTTATTCTCACGTGCGAGCCACCCGGCGGCGAGTGCGGTTTCATCAGCCGCAAGATTTAGCCTTCTCGCAAGCTCGGCAATGGTTATAAGTCCGGTTTCGCCTAATTTTTCTAAGATGATCCCGGCTTTAAATCCTATATTTGCTTTTTCCATGATAAAGTTTATATTTTAATGGTTCAAAAATATGTATATATTTTATTATTCAAAGCATGTAGAAATACAAATTAGAATTTACCCCACGTTAATAGATTTTAACAATATGAATATTACGTTCTATTCATTCCATTTTGCGGATGAAAAGAACTTTACAATTCTATCTTATAGGGGGTTAATTTAGTAATACCTTACTGAAAAACAACGCTCTGAAACATTCCCTGTCACCGTTAAACAGGCACAAATATCTCCCCTTTACATCCTCAAAGAGGATATAATACAGGCAGGAATTAACCCCGAATTTATTTGTTCTGATGATCTTTGCATGGCTTAATCTTTGGCGTACTTGCTTTTCCGTCAGCCCTTCGATGTATATCAACCCTTTCATGTTCTCCATTTGTCCGGGCGTGATCTTGAGCGAGCTTAGTAGTTCGTTTAGGTCAAACAGCTTAGGAGTGTTTGACAAGCAGTTTAGGGACTGTTTTCGCTGTGTCTTTTCCATTGCCATAAGGTTTTCGCTTGTGCCCTACACCAAGCCAATAAACATAAAAAAAGCGGAAGGGCATTCGCCTATCCGCAAGCGAGGGAGTCCAAGCCCTATACACACAAACAGGAGATACCCCCCGCATATCACGGGGAGCATTTATCTGTTTCTCTGTGTATAATGCAATTTTTGGACTTTTCGCTTGCACAGAAATCAGCTAAACGCTTTTTTTCTTCAATATGTAAAAACACGGTCGGTTTACGACTGCACAAAAATAACAATTTCCCTATAAAAATGTTTCCTATTTAGAATAATTTTTTCTTGTTTATCAGATAAACAACAAGCTACATTTCTATATACTCAATATTTTCCAAACCATATAACGGGATGATATTCCGAAAGAACACATCTATTGCTAGAGGATGGTTTTGAAAAGCAAGAAAAGATTTCCCCGCTACGGATTCCAGCCGGTAAATGGTCACTTCATCTTCTTCCCCAAACTGTTTCCTTAACTTATCATTGATCGTTTTCTGCATCTTAGACATAAGTTTAACCACCGTAACAGGATTCCAACGATCCATTTCTACAGTCACCTGCTTACTGTCGGAAAAAATAGAAATGCTTTTCTCAATTCCTTTAGAAGCTATATAGTAAGAAAAGAACAAAAGAGCTTCCATGCCGTTTTTGCCTACGTACAGATTGATCCTAGCGTTTCTCTCCTGCGCTTTCTTGCAGATATGCGCACAAAGGATAGGATTAGAAGAAGGCAGAAGATAAGAAGTATTCTGCTGCTCTGTCTGTCCTTCTAATATACTAAAGATAGCAGGATTCCAGCACACGTTTACGACATCAGAAGTTACATCTTCATATATCGCTGCACAGCAAATATCATTGTCAAACACGAGCTGATACTCTTTACTTTCCGGGTTGAACTGGTAAAAGTTCCGAATCTTATGCGCACTCTTCAGTTCAAAAAGGAAATAGCCCTCGTTATTTGAAACCTTTCTCACCTTCCGGATCTCCGTTTTTCCTTCAGTAATATCAAAGAGATAAGCTATCAGATCTTCTTTGCTACATACGTGATCAAAACTAAACTCCTTCAATTCCTCGCTTTCCGATTGCACCTGTACTTTCGCTTGGATGGATATAGATAATTGATAAGCGCTAAGATCTTTGAAATCGAACAACTCCAAACAGGATATCTTGTTTCGTTCCGGTGAATAAATTATATACTCCCGGTCATTAATATAATACCGGTACATGAAATCGCCGGTTTCTAACGGCTGGTATGGATTTAAAACTTCGCTGTAGTTCATGATTAACTTGTTTTAAATTAAATGCAATTGGTTCGATATGTGTATTCATCAATCATATCATTACCGATAATATCAGGTAGCTCAAAAAATCTTGTAGCTGGGCAAACATGGGCTTCAATCTCTATGCAAAGACCGTCACCCGGCATATAGGCACAACCTACGCTATCGTTCCAGTTTATATGCTTTTGGGCTGCTTTAGCTACTTTATCGCAAGCTGATAAGTATTCAGCATATTTACTGTTTGCTCTTTTTATTTTTTTGAATAGTATATCGTTCATTTCCGATTCGTTATACGTTAATCTTCATCTTCAGGCATTAATTGTCCTGCTTCATAATAATACTGAGAACATATATCTGATACTTCATTAGATAAATAGTCCTGTATTTCCGAAATTTTATCCAACAGCTTATCACGAGTATCTATCTCTTCCGGATCAATACTGAACCCAGAATACTCCTCAAACGATTTTATCAATTCGCTTACGTTTTTGAAGCGATTTGCTTCCATACTAATTTGCTTCTTTTTTTTGCGCATTTTCTATTCAATTTTGTTATTAATATGATAATCCTTTATTTCGCTTTTTCTTTTTCTTGTTGTCCGGAAGATCTTCATCACCTTTCCGGTGCTTCCCTGATCCGTTATCTAAAGCCATTGACATGGCAACCGGGTACATATAGATAAGATCCTTCTCCCATTCGTGCGGATTACTCGCATAACACACGATAACCGGATCGATGGGTGTTGCTCTCTCCTGTTCTTTTCCCTGTTCCGGATTCTGCTCTTTTTGGAAGAAGTCTTGTATGTTCTGATAGGTTAATCTCCTTGATACATCAGAGCTTTTAAAGATTTCCGGAGTATCGACATTTGTAAGGGCAAAGGATATGCCGTATATCCCTTTACCGTTGACGTGCTCGATCAGATTTATATTATGCTCCGCTAGCCGGTCTTTAAAATCTTCATAGCTGGATGAACCATTAAGAACTGCAAAGATCTGGTTATACAGATAATGCTTTTGCTCGTCTGCGGTCATTTGTTTTCCGGCGAACAAAAGTTTCCCAAACCGGTACGATTCCGGAAGGGCTGTATCTTTCAGATAAAAGCCCCTATCAGGAATGCCATATACATAATGAGATTTCCCCTTGTCCGATACCAGACGCATATAATACCCTTCTTTTTCCAATCGATCCCGGAACTCTTTCATGTTGCCGCATTCCTGACGCAAACGATCCATGACGGAAAGTAACTCGTCCTTGAGTAATGGATTAAAGAACTTTCCTTTTGATAACATATCTAACATATTTTCGTATGTATCTTCCCCCAATATGATTTTCCATTCCGCATTAGTATAAGCCTTAGTCATATCAGGATTAATCGTTTTAAAGGTTTCCGACTGCCCTAGAAGATCCTTCACCCGTTCTTTTGCATTATGGCTGCGCAAAGCCTTGTGCAAAGCTGTGTCAAAGAAATATTGCCGGTACTGGGATTCTCCCAACGTCTTGTTCCGGGAAGACTTTCCTTTCTCCATAACTTCAAGCCCATGTTTAAGCTCTAGCTCTCGCATGATCTTTCCAGAACGTCCCTTGCTGTAACTATCAGAGATCCACAAGCCGTTTAAGTCTATCGTAGTGGCAAGTATATGTACATGTCGGTGGTCCTTATCATCGTTCTTTATGATGGTGTAGCAAGAATCACCGTATCCCATTCTTTCCAAATATTCTTTCGCTACTTCAGAAAACTTTTCGTCCGGAAGATCCTCCCCTATCGGGCTGCTAAGAATAAATTCTATATATGGTGATTTCACACGATCATTCAGACCAGCAACAAGGGACATATTACGATACATATTAATAAGAGAATCACCAGAAGAATTATATAATTCCCTAGCTACACCGCTTTCAATCTTCTTTAACTGATAATCGATTTTGCGGTTTAATGCTTCTCCTACAAACGGGTCTTGTATCTCCGCTATCATATTAGTTTATCTGTTATTTGCTTCAACTCTTTAATGTACATCTCTATACTTTCCAATGAAAGACGAATATTTTCATCAACAGGTAAAGAGTTAACATGCTTTGCAAGTTGATTCAAATTAGTACCTATTTTTTTCAGTTCAAAGACGGTTTGAATATCCGCTTTTGAAGTTATCCTTTCCCCTAAAACAGATTTTCTTAAATACATAGAAAGTGTTACACCTTCAGCTTTAGCTCGTCTGAAAACCTGTTCCTTTTCTTCTTCAGAAAGACGTGCCCGAATAACTTTAGTTCTATTCTCTTTCATTCTATATTCCTATTCTCTATTCTAATGTATGTGAGTGAAACGAACATCACTCGTCAGCTCGGCTGTCGCAAGGTGGGTTTTGTAGCTACAAAACCACACCTTGCATATACAAAGATAGATAAAAATTATAAAGCACCAAAACTTTAAGATCTATACTTTCGGAAAAATCAACCCAAAGAACTGATTCCCTAATTAACCAAGTAACCAGATAACTTAACAAAAGGAAGAACTGAAAGCACGGCAACAAAAAAACAACTAGTTAGCTAGTTTATCAGAAAACTAATTAATCCATAAACTAATTAACTAATTAATAAATAAATCAAATAACTTATTAACTAGATAACTAATCTATTAATTGTATAATTAACCATTTAATTAACTAATTAGTTTATTAAATGGTTATGTAATAAGATTATTGGTTAATTATTTGTTAAACAAGCTGATTAATTTGTTAGTTAGATTATTAATTCATATATTGCGAAAAATTTAAACTCGTAACGTTATGGGAAAAATATTACCGGGTATATTCGTAGCATTCGAGAACCCAAAAGGTGGAACAGGTAAATCAACATTAACAGCCTTGTTCGCAGGATATGTACATGAGAGCCACGAGCAGACAGGTTTAACCATTGGCGTTGTCGATATAGACGATGCGCAAAATACAATGGGGGAGTTAAGAGCTTTCGATGAAGCACAACAGGAAGAGGATATAAAAGACGAGTATGAAGTAATGAGTATATCTTCATCAGACTTCATTAACAGCATAGAATTTCTCAAAGAAAGTTTCGATATAATAGTGGTTGACTTTCCGGGAAACTTGAAACAGGCAGGAGTAGTAGAAACCCTAATGATGATGGATGTGGTCATTATACCTTTTGCTCCTTCAAAAATCGAAGTATTGCACACTGTAAAGTTCTACAATTACTACAAGGAAAATATCTTATCTAAACGAGAAAGTCTAGGTTACAAAACAATAGTAAAAGGATTGCCTAACAAGGTAACACCTAATTTGCTTGAATATAAAGAGCTTATAGCAAACAAAGACAATTTACCTTTCGAGCTACTGAACAATCATATCAAGGAAAGCAAAGTTAATTACCAAAGAAACCTTTCTACGATAATAAACAACTATAATCACACCTGTGATGATTTCGGAGAAGAAATGATACAATTATTAATCAATTACGTTAAAAAATGAAATTATGGCTGAAGAAAAGAAAAATACAGGAAAACCCAAAACATCAATGTTCGCATTGGTACAGGCTGGTAAAGAAGAAGCTAAGAAAGTTCAAAGTATAAAATCTGTTTCATCACAACAGACTTCAGAAGAGAAAATTCCGGAAGTACAACCAGCAGCCAGCACCACAGAACCAGCTAAAGTTGTTGCTCCAGTACAAGAAGAAGAAATCATTCAGGAAAATGAGAATATGACAGAAGAACCTTCAGAATTTCCCGAATCATCTTTTCCTAAAGGTCTTTCTTTGCTTTTCGCTAAAAGAGAGATAATAGACACGGAAACGATAAAGATACCTAGAGAGTTCCATCAAGAACTTAAAATACTATCTACAATGTCAAAAGTTCCAATGATGCAAATGCTAGGAAATCTGCTTGAAGCATTTTTGGAAGAAAATAAGAAAGAAATAGCAAGCTATAAACGCAAATTCATAAACGGTACTTTAGGAAAAAAATAGCCATAAGGAAAGGTTGTTTTATCTTTCCTTATCATATTAATTAGTAAATCATTGACAATAGAAGACATGTAAATAATCAACTAAAAATATATATATGGGAATAATAAAAGTGCAATGCTCTTGCGGTATGCTATGGCTAAGTGAAACACTTGGCGGTTATGATACCATTTGCGACCATGACGGAAAGATTTGCGGTGCGGTCAACTACCAAGATGAACAGTTCCAAATCATTCAGCCGGAAGAATGCAAGAAGCACAAAAGGGACACAATGAAAGAACTCAAAGGGGCTTTGCAACAAGTTAAAATGGAAATAGGGTAGGGGATTTCCTACCTTACTTTCCATTAAGAGATAACCGGTTACTGGTTTTGTTTTGGTTCAACCCCAACAGAACGCAAATATTTATACAAAGTTCTCGTGGAGATATTGAGAATTGAAGCGATCTCTTTTGCTGAATAGAAGGGATCTTTTGACAGATACATTTTCTTTGCCTGCTCGGCTTTCTTTTTCGCTAAATCATTTAAGCCGGGCTTTCTTCCTCCTGTTCTTCCCTCACGTTTTGCGACTTCCCAACCTGCAACCGTTCTTTCTGTACGTAAAACCTGATCGATTTCTGCCAACATTGAAAATATCGGGATCAAAAGTTTCCCGGAAGGAGTGGACGTATCGATATTATGCGTTACATCGACAAGATGCGCTCCCTTATTCATTATTAGATCTACATTCGTCCGGATTTCCTTCATGGATCTGCCTAAACGATCCAACGACCAGACATATAAGATATCCCCAGTTCTAAGATCTTCTAATGCCCGGATTAATTCAGGACGTTCTTTAAACGCTGATTTTTTTTCTTGATAAATTTTCTCACAACCAGCCTTTTCTAATGCTTCCAATTGCAAAGCTGGATTCTGATCCGGAGTCGATACACGTGCATATCCTATCTTCATTATAATACGAGGATTTTAATTCTTCATTAAACATTTATTGAGGATTTCATTTTATACTAATTTACATTATTTAGCCAATCTAGAGCCTCCTGCAACGTATAGGCATATTCCGCATGATAAATATATGAAACTTCATCACCTTGCCTATATTCACGGTCATTGTCTGTTTCTCCTAGAATGTACTCCATGTTTGGAGTTCCTAATCGATGCACACCTATACAATAGGTCAGATTTTCCACTCGCTGGCTTTTTTTAGTTGCTAAAAGAAATATCCTTTCTGTATCAATTGCCATATTATTACTCCTTTCTTATTATTTGAAATTATCGCAAATGGCTTATATTTAACCACCATCCATCAGTTTCTAGTACATTTTCCCTACTATTATTATCCTGTATAACTATATGATCATCATATAATCCATATGTATCACTACAGTCTGCACAAGTGAAGCCTATGGAAACATTGTACTTCATAAACAACTGAAGTAAATCTTTCTTCAAATCTTTAATATCATCATCAGTCATATCTATTATGCTTTTATCATTTTACTTTTTGTAAAGGTAGTAAAATAATTTAGTAAAACAATAAAGTAAAATGTGTTTTTTCTTGATACATGCCAAAAAAAACATTTTACTTAACGTATACCAAAAGTAAAATAGCTGTTGTTTCTCTTTCTCACCTCTGATTAAATGAGATTGGAGAATTACTACTTTCCTCAAAATATGACAATTTGTCATGCCCGATAGTATTTTTCCGAAAGTATGATGATATAAACTGAAGGAAAAATATCATTTTTCCGGTCATTTCTTTTGTCCCCCTTTGGGGGATTATAGGGGGGTTAGGTTTTTAGGTTATATTAAGAAATATGGTGTAGCCTTTTACACAGCTGGGAAAAATCACTTTTCATTAATTAGCTAAAAATCAACACTTTAATTTTTTGCGATATCTTTAATATGGTGTAGTATTTTACACAGCTAAATTGAAAAGTGTAGTGTTTTACACAGCTAAATTTTCAAAAGTGTAGCATTCTACACAGCTGGAAACCTAAAAGTGTAGTGTTTTACACAGCTGGAAATGTTAACAGAATTGAAAAGTGTAGTGTTTTACACAGCTAGATAATCTTTTCCGGTTCAGGTGTCACAGTAGGTGGATTTTTAACTATAAATTCCTTTGGCTCACGTGTCACAGTCGGGGCATTACTAGTTAATCCAAACTCTTCAGGGGTTTTTCCAAATACCCGAAAGAAATTTTCCCTATATACTTCCTCTTTCAGTGCTTTGTTTTGTGGAGAATTAGCCCATGCCAAATAATCTTCATACAAGTTTCGATCAGATTTTATATCTTCAACTTTGTTAACCCGATCTCTGCCTACCGCACAATTAGGAAAAGCTAAACCAGCGTATCTCCATAACAGATCACTATAGAATCTTTGAGTAAACATAGCGGTATAGCGTTCATCAAAATAATCAAGCGTTTCTTGAGAAAATTCAAAATCTACCGTATATGCCCATTTATCATTAGCACCTTTAACGTACTTAAATTGAAAGTTGGTAAATCTCAAGTGTTCATTTATCCCCTTCAAAACTTTTGTTACATTTCTTTTCCTTTCCTTATTCTCTTCAAAATTGAGGTTGAACAACTTAGCCAACTGATCAACGGTTAATCTGTAACTAGGTGCATCTCCTGTTTTGATTTTATACTTAATAAGATATATCATTTTCGATAGTTCCAAATAGAAATATCGATATTTGGAAGGTAACTCTCTATAATCCTGACTTTCAATTAGATTATAGAGAGTATAAACAGAATCCTTTATCAGATTATTCAGAGTAGCACTATATAATCTTTTCGTTCCTTTCTTGGTTTTAAAATTTGTCCGGATTTCAAATTTGGTAAGGATCTGAATAAATATATATGAAGTGCCTTCGCTTGTAGAAACAGGATAAGACATATTTTCTAAGCCAAGTTTATAAAGGGCGGCTTCAAAAACGGTTTCTATGGGGTGGCTTATTTCCTCCCCGTTTATATCCTTACAGATATAATGAGGTGAGCGTTTTCCAAAAAGATCCTTCAGCTGTTCCTTAGATAGTTTTCTTTGAAGATTTGTCCGATTATAACCCATTTTATTACAAAAATCCTCTATTGAGAACCATGATTCACCAAATAGATCTCTAATATGATTCCCACAAAGGTAAATTATAATATCTAGCATTACACTACCGCCAGAATCATATAAGCGCTCAATTAGCCCAGAATTGTAACTTTCACTTAATAGGCGTGGAACCCGGCTTAATTCTTTTTCCATAATAAATTATCATTTATCCTTTTTCCGTAACTCTGACTGTACTTTTTTATCGTATGCTTCCCCTCTTGATACTAGATATTCAAATTTAACTGTATCATCTACAATCTTAACGTGGAAAATAAAGAATGCTCTATAATCTCCTATACGAATCCGATATACTGATTTATAGGCAATGAGTTTCTTGCAATTAGTAATTTCATCAATACCATTAGCATTCTTCACTTCCCGGATCATATCAAGGACAGAAGACAGAACTTTCCCTGATAATTTATCTACTGCCTTTAAAAATGGCTTTGAATATTCTACATTCATGATAAACCATATTTCTGTTCAAAGGCTTTTTGTTCGGCTTCACTAACCATGACATGCCCTTCAGGTTGATTCTTGGAAAGAAACGTATAAGTTGTTATATCTTCTAAATCATTAGCAGCGGAGATCAATAAGCCTTCCATAAAGGCTTTAGCTGATTTCCCTTCCTTAGCTGCTTGTACGGATAGCACAGTTATAACGTCTTCCGGCAGATCCAACAGTTTCTTTCTCTTATCAATTTGGGTGTTTGAGATTGTTGTTCCCATAATCATTTATGTTTTAAATTAATAATCTATATCTTTGCATGAATTAATCGCCCAACAAAGATATATAACATATATAACATATACAATATATATAACATATATAAGTTATATAACATTCGATTTTTTTGATACATTGAACTATATATACATTTTTTAATATTAAAGAAATGGATAAACTGACTTTGGAAGATTCTTTCCGCGAGCTTATTAAACAAAGAAAGTGGTATGTAAATTCCCTACGTTCACCTATTCAGGCGAAATATGATAAAGCGACCTTTCAAAAAGGGGGCAAAGTTCCTGAAGAACGAATCCGGGACTATTTAGCTGCCGCTGGTTGGAAATGTGTTCAGCCTGAATTATGGGAGAAAACATAAAAATTACAATATTTAACCACAAAATTTTTGCTGTTTTAAATATTTATTTGAATTTTGCATTCAATATAACGAACCTTTTTTTAAACTGAAGTTTTCTTTCCTTTTTCAAGATCTATTTGCTACTTCAAAAATTCCGCTTTCTTTCCTTGCAATTTTGACTCTATCACGCAAAGTATCTATAATAGGAATATTCCGATCAATCCCATACATATATAAAATAGGATCGGAAGCATCACCTGATATAACTTTCACTGTCTTGTTGCCAAATACTAATTGCAAGAAATTTTGTTTTTCTGAATAATCAATCACTCTATATAATTCTAAATGTTCCTCTCGTCTTGAGATTATACCATGCCTGAAAATCAGTTCATCCTTAGTAATAATCCACTTTGTAGCAAACAGCGTGTCTATATATGTGTAACACAACATAATCCAAACGACTAAAAACAGCACCATTAACGCATAGTGTACAGGCATTTCTAAATCCCAATAAATAGCAGAGAACGGGAGTAAAGATGCGACAACAATTATCACAAAATACTTTGAAACCCAATAACCTAGTTTGGGCTTCAATGTTATAGCCGTTTGGTTATCCATAATCTAGTTCTTTATATTAGTATATTGTATAGACTTTGTATTATTCTCTGAATCCGGAACGGAAACTGTATTTTGATAGATCTCTTTTCCATCCTGATACACTGTCATTTTCAATATAGCACCGGATTTACTTTTGCTAAGAATAATCCCTTGAGCAGAAATAACCTTCACTTCTTTAGAGGTTATATAAACTTTCCGTCCGCTAAAATACTCCGTTACAGAACTTTGTTTTAGGTCTGTGTTACTTGTTTCATCTATAATTGATACGTTATCCGGATTAATAATAATAGCTTCAGCTGTATAATCATCCCCTGAAGCCTCTAATACTACCTTATATACAGCAGATGTATTATTAAAAACAGGAGCATTATCCGATCCACCACAAGAAACTAATACTAGAGTAGCACATAACGCAAACAAATGCAGCTTAATTTTTTTCATCATCTTTATATATTTTAAATTCAGATCCATGTGTATGTAAAGTAAACAAACCCTTATATTTTTCTTTCTAGAAATTTTCTCTGCTATCAAAATCATAGCTATTGCCGTTGCCATCAATAAGCCCAAATTGATCTGTTTCTACAATAAACAAATCGCTCGTTTCTGATAACTTGCTAAAATCTTTAAAAAACTGAACCTTCATATTTTTCTTATTTAGTCGTAGCTTTCATCCTTCCCCAGCACGTTTTCATATCGGGAGCGAGTAAAAACTCGCCAACTCTCTCCTGCCTAGCCTTTAAACTAGGTGGAACAATTGCATACTTGCATTTCAATAGTTTGGCTAACACCTCCGTACTATCTCTATCCTTATACTCCATTTTCTTTTTCTCTATCCATTTTAAATTATCTTTAGCCTTGGTGTAATCAGAGAAAAGCGGTTTTACCAAAGCACGAGGATTCTCCGCTCTTTCTATCATCTGTACCTGTTGAGCAGCTTTACTATCCAAATACAATAAGCTGTCGGAAACTGTAACATCTTTTTCGTCAAGCAACTCTATCAATTCAAACTTAAGATCAGTCCAAGTACCGTTTTCATCGGTTTGAAGCCAATCCGCTATTGCCTTTTCATATTCAGTTGATCCACACGAAGATAAGGCAAATAATAAAACTATCAATATCCTACTTTTCATATATTATTTTTTTTATATTTTCACAAAAATACCTCTTTTATTCCTTCCATGCCTTATGATTATGATCTTTCGGCATGTTTTTTTCCTTATTTTTATTGTCCGTTTCTGTCTTATTCTTTACATCTTCCAAGATCGCATTTACTTTTGAAATGATTGAAAGATAATGTTGACTAACTATTTCTTCCATTATATCATACTCTAATTCTTCTTTGCCATCTCCCAAATTTACAGGTTTGGAAAAAGCCGGAATATCCTTATCTATAAACTTACACATATTAAATTGTGTATTAAAATAAGGTGGTTTTCCGCCAGCGACCTTTCCGATGAAGTGACCAACACTTTGTCCGGCAACTTCACGAGCCTTTACTACTTTCTCCTTTTGCAGAGATTCGGTCATGCTTCCAGTACCGGATTCTTGATGTGAGAACGATTCCTGTGCTTCTTTCGTTTCTCCCAAAAGATTTTCTAGATCCTTTGCTGTCTTTTCGTTACCGGTCATTCCATAGGCTTGGCTACCACAAGAAGATCGCAGGATATTTGCACTTTTCTCTCCATAATCCCGGATTGCTTGATTAAAGTCCTGTACGGCTAAGATTGTAGCTACATTGTGTTTACGTGCTGTACCTATAAATACATCTATACCTTGCAAATTTACCGTTGGAAATTCATCCACCATAAAAACGCTCTTTTGTTTGCCGGGATTATTCATTTGCGACATGACAACGCTAGCGATACAACTAACAGGAGGAGATACAGCTTCTTTAATTGAAGGAGCATTGCCTATACACAATAGTGTAGGATGATCCGGATTAGTTATATCTAGTGAATATTCTTCTTCCGGAAGTGGTGATAGAACCCAAAAGATGTATTTATTGTTAAGCAAAACAAGCGGAGTCTGTGCGGAAGATACCGCACCAGCGGTCTGCTGCTGTGCGCCTAAACGCCATGCGGTTAACATGGAAGACATGTTTAGCGCAATTTCCGCATCCTCAGAGAGCCATTTAAAGACCAGATCACTATCTGATAATGCAAAAGCGATTACATGGGGTAAAGTTCCTATTCCCTTTGCTCGTTCTTTGTAACATTTATAAGCAATTGAATATACATAGTTAATCGCATTGTTCGCCCAGAAATCAGTTTTTTCCTTCCATGAACTTTCAAGGTTTTTCATTAAGGTAGTAGCGATATTACGAATAAACAAGGATTCGCTTCCTTTAGGGACATATTTTTCCGAAAGTACATTAACACGAACCGTCCGGGACATGTCTACAAAATTTATGAAAGCAAAGGCTGGTGTAGGTACATTTTTTCTCTTAAAATATTCTATACTACCGTATGCGATCCGGGACAAAATAGGTGAACCCGGTTTACTAGGATCTCCTTCCCAATCATATACAAATCCGGCATAGTTACGCTCTGCACATTGATAGATGATGCCTTTAATCCAGCTTTCCGATTTTCCAGATCCCGGACCACCGTCAATATAAAGATTTTGCTGTGGCTTATGGATTCTAAGATTTCCTTCTACTGTTTCAAAATCAAAATAAAACTCTGATTTTTCATGTGATACACCAAAGATAGATTTATCAGATACCACATGCCGTTTAAGGTAAAAACCGGCTGTTTGGATAACTAGTATTGTAAATCCTATAAATACTATCGGAAAAACTAATAAATTGTACCATGATAGAACATTACTGAAGCCTAATATTAGGGCTATTGCTAAGATTAATGTAGTGGCAGTATATACATATTTCAAGGATTCATCTCTTCTCTTTTGTACAGGGAATAGGAAAGCCAACCCAGCTAATAATACTACATATAGGAATCGAAACATAATAGCTTTGCGTAAAAACTTTCCCAACTGCAATAATACAGCTGGGCTTGGTGAACAAAGATCATTCACCAAAACCCACTGAAAGATTATCACACCCCCGATTATTACGGAAAGCAATATAAAGACAAATGATAATTCCTTCTTTGCTGGTTCCATTATTCTTTATTCTTGCTAGAGAGTAATTGAACCTTATCTACACTCATAGTTACTGAAGGGACTGTATCACCAGTATCACGCTTAAAGATACCGACAGTGATTTCCCCATACACATGAACCATAGTTCCTGTTTTTAAAAACTCCGCAACCTTTGTTTCGTAATTTAAGAAACAACAGATCCACAACGTTTTTTCTTCGTTTCCCTCTTTATATTTAGTGGAAACATTGAATGAATAACCTTTCTGTGTTTTCTTGGCATCTGATCCAAGATAACCCGTAACATGACCTATAAACATACGCTAAAAATTTAAAGATAATTGTTTGACTTCATTTTTATTTTTTGATTCGGAAAATTGTAGGGAAGGAGTAGGATCATCCAACTTTATATTAAATATATTCTGTGCGGCAATATATATTTTCGGATCTGCATCCTTTAACGCATCAAGTTCCTTTGCAGACAGTTTATATCCCTGCTCCTTTAGGTTAACCAATTCCTTAAACGAACCGGCTAGCGCAGCAGCTAGAGCTATATTAAAAGCTGGTGATAATTTTTCATCATTCCGGGTTTCAGAAAAATCCTTGCTATCATCTACTTTTTTATTCTCTATATGCTTGCATTCTTCCTGTTGCTTTTCCTGTTCTTCCTTCTTCAATAACTCATACTTGCAGACTTCATTCAAAATCATAGTGCTAGCCTTACCTACATCAACTAATACGGAATAGAGGAATTTAGGTTCTTTTTTGATCGCTCCGAGCCAGTTTTTTAAATACTGTGCGTTTTCTTCCCGGACTCCGGAAACGATACCTAGAGAACGGCAAGAAACAGCAGCGGTAAATTCTGCGATTAATTCTTCTTTTGCATATTTGGGATCACCAAACATGTTTTTCATTTCACGTCCTAAACGGGTATCTATACCGGTTGAATGTGCCATCTCATGTAACAATGTGCTATAAAATCCTTCTCCTGTATAGAATTGACCTTTAAGGGGTAAATATATCTTGTCCTCTGAAGGACGAAAAAAAGCCTTGTCAGAGAAAGAAGAAATAATAGGACATAACCATGTACCGTGTTTTATCATGTGATCCAACTCTGGCGATGAAAACATTCCCTGCTCATCTTTCAATTTAGGACAACTAAATTTATCCTTCAATGCCTTCCATTGTTCCGGATATACTTCCGCAAAGTTTGTTTGATCAACATTGAACACGTGATAAGGTTTAGTATAAGGAATAACGGTATATTCTTTCTGCTCTTCCTTAGTCAAAGCCTTATAATCATCCATCGAAATTTTATTCCCCTTATCGTCTTTAATCATAAAATTCCAAAATAGGACAGGAAAAGCCGATGCTCCTTTGTTTATGTGAAGCCCTTGTTTCTTTGCTTGCGGAAAAGTCATATATACAGGTGTCTGGAAACTACGTTCCTCTTGAAGAAGAAAAAGCATGAAGGAATTGATTCCATTATAAACACGCCCATCAATATTTTGTGGTAATCCATATCCTGTTGTTGTAAACCAAGGTTTATGCCAATCCGCATCGACTTCCGTAAGTTTCTTAACCATAAGATCCGCAAATTTTTGCAGAGCCTTATCATTTGCCTGACCATCCATGACTTATTGATAAAGGTGTTCATTTTCATATTTTAGCAACCATTCAGCAGCGTTTTCCGCATTCGGGCTAACTCCTTCAGCTTGCATATCCGCAACGTAGAGAGCCGCTAAATCTTCTTGAGCTAATAAAAATTCAAGATCGTCAATCTCTCCAGTCTGATTCTTTTCTACCAATTTGTTGTAATCTTCCATGATATTTATTTTTAAGTGATAACATTTTTACTTTCGGAAAAATCTATTAATTATAAATCGGCAAACATTTTATTTACCGTATTGGCGAGAGGACGCTTTAGATCTTTTTCTGCACTTTGTTGACCTTGTGCTAGCTTAACATCTCCGAGCGTATTAGCAGAGCCTTTCAGATTAAATATCTTCTGAACGGCTATCATCGTATTGCCAGATGCAGTTTCATTCAAAGACTGAATCAACTCTTTGGAAGGTTGATAGCCTTGTTCCTTCAGTTGTGACATCTTTACAAAATCGCCTTTCTCTACTGCTTCTTTAAATTCTTTATCTAGTTCCGGAGAAACCTTAGCACTAGCAGGATCAGCATTAAGCTCTACCTTTGCTTCTTTGGATTCTTCCTTTGCTTGTGTTACTTCTTCCGCTTTTTGCACTTCAGGTTTCATCCCAAATAGTTTTTCTATAACGATAGCTTGCGTCTGATCAATCTTTGTATCTTGTCCCAAACCTCTAATAACTTCCTCTGAAGGCTTGTAACCTTCCTCTTTCAAACTAGCTATTTTTTCATAGTCATTCTTGACAACGGCTTCTCTTAACTCCTTGTCAAGATCTCGATCAGGAACAGGATCCTTACCCGTTACTTTCTCCTGATATTGTTCCCGGATCTTCTCGACTTTAAAGCCTTCTTCTTTCAATTCCTTTTCAGTTGTACCTTTGGCGATTATTCCTTCTTTTTCTAACATATCCCCAGCCTTTAACCTAATGCGTGCTTCAAGATCATAATTATAGTTTTTATCCGGATTTTCATCTTTCAGATAAGATAGGTATTCCTTATGTTCTGTGGCAAAATGGCTGTTTATTAATTGCTCATACCTTTTATCCTTCAACTCGTCTATATCGATTTTTCCGGTACGCTGCATATCCTTTAGCTTATCATTAAGATACTCTTTATCCTTTGCCATTTCTCTTGCCTGTAAAATCTGCTGTGCCTTTGTTTCCGATATTTTCTGGATGTTTGAGAAAGCATATCCTTTCTTATCCGGAAGCATAGCTATATCTGTAATTATGTAACCTTCAGGAGTGTGGATCATTTTGTTATCTAAAGAATGACCATTCGCTAAAAGATACTTATCTGCTGCGGTCAATTCGTAATCTCCAATTTTAGCAGGAACAGACAATTCTTTTTCCGAACGTACCACCACAGCGTTGAGATCCTTATCGACCTGAAGAAGTATATCTCCTTTTTTTGTTGACAAGACTATCACATTGCCATCAAGTAGATCTTGCTTCTGTTGCTTCGATAATTTCTTTCCGTAAATGCGATCCGGTATGGTTAACGCTTCCTTCCTATATATAATAGAAGTACCGTGTTCATGCAACCGAACTTTAGCTGGTTTACCATTGATATCCATTAATCCGGATAATACACCCTTCTCTAACTTTGTGCCTTTCCCGTCTAACGAGTAACCATTTTGCAAAGCATACTCATATAGTTCTTTTCCGGTATAACAGATTTTATTTTTATGATCGATCACAGTAAAACGATCTTTGGCATCATTTTTTAGATCACCCCAGTTAACAATATCAACCCCTTCATTTTTTAATACGCTTTTATAGTCGGGAGATAAAGCCTGATCCCGATTAAAGAACTGGCAAACACGATCCATAGAAGCCTTTTCCGCAGATAAATCCGGTTCTCGCTTTGTGTGTGAACGTATCTTATCCATATCGATACGAAATACTTCGTCATTCCGGGTAAAAAGCAAAGAACCCTTGTTATAGGCTTCTTTGTAACCTAAACTTTCCGCAATCGCCCTAAATTGCCCGACATTATTATATTGATATTCTGTTAGAACCTCTTGTAGCTTCATGACAATTATTTTAATAATTCAGCGGACAATATATATTCATTCAATATAGATAATTTCATATGCCTTCCCCCACCTCTTTCAAACATTTCGATCTCAAAAACCTTATCATCCGGGATAGTGAACTTATTGAATGCTAGGACAAAGCGATTTTGGCTTTTGCCCAATATCTTTTTATCAAAGTCTTTTTGTTCTACCGGATCATACGGAACTTCCTGCTGGATAGAGTTCTTAACCTTCTTCTGATCACGAAGGAAGCATTTAATAAAATCAACGTCATAATCTATATTTGAGAAGTTTTTTATATCAAATACAAAAAACATGAAATCATCTTTTACATATAGGTTTGCAAGGGACATCTCAAACTTATTTTTTATAACTCCCAAGCTGAAGATATTACGCTTTTTATAGTGCAGTTTATTGATAAGATTATCCATCTCTATGCTATTTACATCAATGTGTGCAATATATTTGCGACCATCGTCAAAGTTGTAAGAGTAAGTAAGAGCATGGTCTTTAAACAAGGTAATTTCATAGGTATTCAGATCTTTATCGATAACAAACAGATTAGAAGGTTCAAAGGCATCAAAAGTTGTACCAACTTTAACCATATTATTATAATACTCAACCCCGAAAACTTCTTCATTTCCTTGTTTCAGATATAACACATCTGCTGGAAAAAACATTTCTGTAGTATTGTTATTATTGACTATTACGTTATAACAACGTGATCTATCCACATCACCGGCATATACGATATTTCCGCAGTGATCCGTCATTCCCGGTAACAGATAGGATATTTTATAAGAATAGACATTCCCGTTTGTACAAACTATGATAAGGTTTGTCGTTCCTGAAAAATCTTCTTCCTGTGCCGTTATGCGGACAACATTAGGAACATTATCCACCCGTTCCACTTTTACATAATCTTCACGACCATACGAAATGTCACTTACTTGTGCAGGAAGTACTATATGTTTCGTTTTATCAAACGAAACATAAATTGTTTGGGAGTCCAGTTCTTTTTTTTCCTGTGCAGAAATGGAGAATGGAACACAAAACATGATTAATATAAAAAGCAATGTTTTCATTTTACAAAACCAATAAAAATATTTATAATCCAAAGCAGAACGAAACAAGATATTAAACTATACATCAGTACTTTCATTTCTGCTATCTTTTTCCCTTTAGAGCGTTCTATAAAGAACCTATAAGCCAAAAATACAGTAGCTACAGCTACCATAAAATTAAGTATATCAATTATCATTATAATGCTTCAATTAGTTGGGTTAAAGGATTCTTTTTCTTTGGTTCATTCTGCTGCATCTGCATTTCTCTATACAGACGTTCTATTTCAGCTTCTTCTTCCTCTCTCTTTTTTCTGTCTTCATTAGTTTCTTCCTTGATATACATATTATAGTTAGCTTTTAAATGAACCTTTACTTGAGAAAGGCTTTGATTTAAAATTTGTCTAGTAACCTGTGTAGTGGCTGTGATCGCACTAGTTACCTCACTTGTTACTGTGCCAATAGAAGAAATCGGAAGCTGCACGCCTTGAAGCAAGCCCTGTTCCATTTTTCGAGCAGCTTCAGCTTTCATGTTATTGGGTAAATTCAATCCCTCAATCGCATCAGAATCATAAATAGTAAAAGCGACAGGACTTATATATTTCCCATATCGTATGTTCTCTACCGTAATTTTCAAACGAGTAGAGCCGACACTAGCATTTCCGTAGAAGATCGTATTTGCAGGGATCTCAACGCCACCAACCCATAAAGGCTCTAACAAGCGCATCCGGACAGCACTTCCACTAACAATGGTCTGATCTCCATAAATAGCAGCTTTGATAAGATTGACTTTTTGGTCAATAGTAAACTGTGACCGGCGACGCCGTTTTCCATTTTCCACTATAAAAGTCGGCTTTGAAGCTTTCTCAACTTTAGGAACAGAATCATTTACTTTCGGAAAAATATTCTCTTGAGATTTCTCTATATCTTTTCCTGATGCTTGATCCTGATATTTCTTTCTCATTTCATCCCGGAATCTTGCATTTTCTTCTAGCTCTTTGCGTATTCTTTCCTCTTTCTTTGCTTCCTTGACTATCTGATTAAAGGTTTCTTGATCCTCAATATCATTTAGTTGTTGGCGCATTTTATCAGAAAATGCACTGTTAGATTTTTTTCCTCGCTCCTTGTATTCGCTAGTAACTTCGTCCAATGGATCTTTCTTCATTTTTTCAATACGAGCTTTCATTTTCTCGTTGTATTCGTCTTCGGATGTCTGCATTTCAAAATAGAAATCGCTTCCTTTTACTTGTGATTTTTCCAATTCACGTTTCTTACGAGCAGCTTCTTCTTGTTCACGTTTATAAGCATCTACCTTATTAGCGATCTTCTTTTCTCCTTCTGTGTCCGGTTCAAGAAAAGCCTGATTCACTTCTTCTGTATTGGATGCTGATTCAGCCGGTTTTTCTTTTTTACCAAAGAAAACTATTACAAACAGTACGCCCAAAAGCAGAGGTACTAACATTAACAATTTGTTTTTGTCCTTCAACGCTTCTCTTAAAAAGTTTCCCATAGCTCCATTATTTTAATTTTTCTTCATCTGTTATTTCTCGTGGTTCCGAATATCGAACGTCCCAGCTTTCGATTTTAACACCGTGAGAGTTTTCACGTGATCGAGATACATCATATAGAGTAAAGTTCACAGAAATATCACGTGCTACGCTCCCCCTAGCACGATAGCCGGTTTGCGTAAACAGTATATCCCCGGATATCGGAACTGTTTGCATATTGATATGTATATCCTTGATTATAACGCCATAGCGTATATTTTTCTGAATCAAAGAATTAAGCATATTAATATCGTTATATTCGTTGTAAAGCTCTTTTCCTCGATTACCAATCAAATTAAGAGCTAATGTTACGTTATTCTCATAAGTGCTTTCATCGAAGGAGTACCACAGCGAAACAAATGTTTTGATATGATTTTCATATTCATACTTTCGCATCGCTGCGGATTCAATGGCTGCAACATCGTAAACCTGTCCTGAAGTATCAAGTACTAAAGCCTTCGTATAAGCCGCATCTATCTTGTTTGACAAATAGAAGAAACAGACAGTAAATGCAATACCCATAATCAGACAACAAGAAGATGCAACAATCACAGTTGTTTTAAAAGCCTGATCCACTGTTTTAAATTTTGTAAGATTCATATTTATTTATTCTTCGTTATCTATAACACTTTTACCTAATGAAGCAGCAGCCCCTACATTTGTAGCCCCCCCTGCTATCGCTGATCCTGCAATCGCCATCGTTGCAGCAGCAGTTACAATAGATACCGTTTTAGAAATGATTCTACCGGCATCACCATGACCGACTATCTTACTTGCCAACCAGAAACAACAACAATAAGAACCGATCAAAGCAAGATCCATGCCTAAATATTGTAGCTGTTTTGTCGCTTCATCTACTGCGTTGAATGCGTCAGAATCATAAATTGACTTAAATGTAAACCACATTATCTGATTTAAAATATTAATCACAGTAAATACCATACCAACGGAACACAGTGTACCAAACCAATTAGACAGCTGCTTTTGGAATACCGGTAGAATGGAAAAAGCAAAAACGAAGGGACCTAATATGACAAGGATCTTTACAATGACAACGCCCAAACCCAATATGATAATTTGTACAATCCCGACCAGCAGTGCGGCTAGAGCATGTAAGAGCATTGCTGCGAAATTGGCAGGATTTAATATTTGGGAGATTTGTTTCAATGTAGATGCACTTTCATCTATTTTATTACCTTGATCTATATTTTGTAGTTCTTTATTCATAGCACCTTCCGGATCTTCCCCCGCAGCGACTTCCGCTTCAAGTGCCGTTTTTTCATTATCGGCTATCATGGTGTGCTGTTCTTCCGCTGATCTGTCTAGAAAAGCCGCAAACTCCTGTGCCCGGACTGAACTTAAAGATGTTGCTTCATTTATTACTTCAAGGGTTCCAACGACAGTTTTTGCGATAGGTGTATATAGCGAAAGACAGAATATTAAAGCAAAACAGCGAGCTATTTCCATCAAATCCGGAAACTTATTTTCATCCGATGTTAAAAGCTGACTAACACCATGATATAGGTAATTATAAGCTATATTACAGATGAAACAAATAACTGCTACACCAAGCGCAATTACCGTCATTTGCGCAGTTAATTCTGTTGTAAGGGAATCATTAATCTGCAATCCCCATAAAAAAGTATCTTGTCCGTTCATAAGGCTAATTAATTAGTATATCGACTAAAAGCAGATAAATTTCCGCTATAATATGTTTTCCCTACATGTTTTCGACTTGCATCTTTTATGATCTCACTTCTTACTATTTCATTAAAAGATTTCATTTCAGCAGAAGCCGTTTCTAAGGCTTCTCTTACCTGTCCGACAAAGGACATTCTTCCCTCACTATTCATGCTGAAATAGTCGGAAACAGTAGCAACCTTAAATAATAGATCTGTGCTCAAATTAAGGTTTACCGTAACTTGTTGGAAGTTTAAAAACTTTAAACAATGATAGCTACCGCCTATATTCATATAAAAACGGTAATCACTACTTAGACAAGCTACATCATCCAACAGTTCAGCAAGTTCTACTAAAGATTGTAGTTGGCGTAGTTGGTCTATCTTTTGTAAATTTTCTCGTATATGTGCAGCATCAATCATTTCATTAAGCTGCTTAACCCATTGCGCTGCATTCGCTCCCCATTCGCCAAGGTTCATTCCCATGTGAGCCGGATCATTAACAACCCATTGCGCACTAGCCTTTTGAACAGAAAAAGAGCTACTTAACAGCAACACAGAAAAAAATAAGAGTATCTTTATTTTCATAATATTATAAATTTATTATCGCAGAATAAACACTATCGCAAATATCAAAGCCACAAACCAAGCGACTAGATATGTTCTTGCATTATCTTTCTTTGTAGCTAAAGCCCAGACTACAAAAATCAGAGAAACGCCTAACATTGCAGCGGTGATATACCCTGCCACACTAAAAGACGTATTGTTAAATTCTCCCGACCATCCTTTTATCTGGTTCAATCCTTCTACAGCATCATTCATATTTTTTTCTCCTTTCTTCTAAATACCGGTTAATAGCAGCATAAGTAGATCCTGTTTCCTCAAAAAGCTGTTTGAGCCTAACCACAGTCGATTGTCTTGAATCAAAAGCGACAGCGGCAAATTCAGATACTTCATTGCGAAAAACATAGGTTTCGTTTCCCAATTTAATGAAGAACTCTCTCCACTTGATCTCATCATCCCTATTTTGCAGACTATCTATCATTACTAGTTCTTCTTCTGAAATAGAAAGAATATCTCGCAGATTGGGCAACTCCTTTCTATAACTTGAATGATCCAGTATTACTTTAGTATCACAGTTTATAAGTATTGAATCCTTGATCGCCGGTGGACAGTTCTTCAGGAACAGTACATTTTGGGCAGCTATCGTTATAGCCCCGTCTTTTTTACGGAATGTACGATACAAATAGGCGATAAAATCACCAAACTTATCATCACTTAAAAAGTCTAGGGCTTCATCGATAATCAATTCCTTATTAACTCCTTCACGCTTCTTGATCTTATCAATAACCATTTGAAGCGTGATAATCGCTACCAAAGGAAAATACTCCTTCTTTGCTGCGTCTTCCATATCAAACGCAATTAAATCATCGTTAACTATATCAATATTTTCAGTTGCGTTCAACAAAAAGGATAGTTCTCCATCCGTGTAAGGTTCTAGTAGTAAAAGCACTTCCTCTATCTCAAATCTACGTTTTTCAAAGTCAGTCATTTTGTAAATAAATACATCTCGCAAGAAATTCCGGTATTCTATCAGATTAGGAAAAATCCTTTCATTTGTTCCATCAACAGAAGAATTATTTACATACTCATAAAATGCGATCACTGATTTTCTAAGAATAGCTTTCTCGGTGGGATCGATAGGCTTATTTTGTTTCCAGATATAGGATAAAAGAGCACAGATCGTTTTAATAAGATCCTCGGCTGCTTCTGCATCTGAAGTATCAATATAAATATATCTACCATTCCGATCACGTTCACACAAGAACGGGTTAAAAGCAAACTGTTTCTGATTTGTAGAATCAAAATATTTACCTCGGTGCAGGCTAATCATAGACCTGTAAGATCCACCGATGTCAATAATTGTAATATCATTACCCAAAGAATAAGACTGATAAATATAGTTGTTTAGCCAAAAAGACTTTCCGGAGCCGGACGGACCGATTACTATTTTATTTCTATTGTTTAAAGCCTTGTTATTCCATAAATTTATCAATGCAGGATTTCCGAATCGGTCATTATACAAATGCCCTTGCAGATCAGAAATATAAATACTATCTTTTTGCAAATAACAAATCGCCTGTTTGGTCGTATTGATAAATCCCCTATAATTGCTCCGAGCATTCCCCGGTATATTAGAAAAAAATAAATTGCACAACTCCGCATTCTCGACATAACAAGAACTTTGGTTCATAAAACTAAATCCCTGCTGTGCCAATGAAATTTTCCGAATTAGAGAAGAACGATCCGGATCATTGATAATCACATTAAAAGCTGTATAAGCTGTTTGATAATCAAAATCCGTAATTTCTTTACAGAAAAGTTCTTGCTGTTTTTGCTTGTCTTTAGCCGGAGGATAAAAGTTAGTCAAATAGTTTAGCCCGTTTTTTTCAGCATTAATAGCCGTTAGCGTAGTATCTGTATCTGTTATTTCTATCACAACATTTACAATGTGATCGAAAGGCAAACCTAGTCCAACCGGGTACAACATAGAACATTTAGACTGTATATTCTCCGGAAGCTCAATCGTACTTCCATACGCTTTTGATTTACCCGTATTGGGTACATTCAGCTCATAAAGATTTTCCCCTTCCACGGTAAGAGAAAGCATCGCTAAATATTCTTGTCCAACCTTCAGATCACCGCTAGGAGTTACCATAATTGGGCTAACTGTTTCTTGAGTAGCGTCTTTTGTTGGTTTAGCATACGAGAGATTAAGATAATCAAAGACAGCATTATTTAAGTCTTTACTATCCATCTTCTTTATCTCAAATTGAGTTATAGAAGATAACCCATTTTCAAAATTCAAGATTTTCGGTTCAATCTCTGATAACCTTTCTTCATAGTTCTTGTAGGGCTGTTTAAAAGGATAATTGAGTTTTTTAAGCAGCGATGTATTAGAAGCCTTTTTTCGCACTCCCTTTTTCAAATCTGTATTGGCAAAAGTGATATACAAATTTGTATAGCAGTTTATTATTTGCTTGTTATTAAAGTGTTTAATACTTTCCGCTTTCAATGGATTAACAGAAAAGTCATTGTTCTTATACTGGCTTACATAGTAAAAGCACTGCTGATGCACCACCGTTGCAGGAGGTAACATCTTAAAAAGCCCCTCTAACCTCTCATGTATATATTTTGCATCTTCCTGCGAAAGAGTAAATACTTCCGGAAGAAACAATCTGTATCCAATGGTTAAATCTCCGCTACCGTTTACTATAACGCTATCCGTTATGGTCTGGATCGGTAGTACAGCTGAAAGATCTATTGATTTATCAGATATAGGAACTTCAGAAGGACGCATAAAAAGTATGGCGAGTAATGTAATGACACCACACAGTAATAATGCCGATATAATAATAAATCCTATCATTTTATTTTGTAATTAGTTACCACATAGTAGATATAAACTCTCTGCAAGAAAAAGCGACAGCCTTAATCTGTATCACGTATTCCGCAGGATTTCAAGATCATTTCTGCTTCATTATAAAATTGAATACCTTATGTTTATCTATTATCTGTTTAGGGGTTGCAGATCTAACCGATAAGCCAGTTAGATAATCCGGATTGCCAGCTTTATGTTCCCGTTTTAGGTTCTTGAATAAGATACCTGAAGCAAAGAATATAGCTCCCATGACACTAACTATGATTACCGGATGCACATGCTTAAATATGCAAACAATTATAATCAAAGCATTTGCCAACATAAATAGACCAAATTGTCCCGACGTTAAGCCAAAGAACTTAATTGGTCTATTTATCTTTCTTATAGTCCTCATTAATCAGATAATAAGGAAAGCTACCATAATAACCGCAACCGCAATGATCCAGCCGAGCAGATACTCCTTGGCGTGGGGATTATTCGTTGCAAGGGAATAGATCACAAATACTAAAGCTATGCCAAGCACGGCAGCTAATACATACTTTGCGATATTAAGAATCGTATCAGAACCTTCTTGCGCTTTCGATTCAACATCGGACAAACTGCTAATTTTTAATGCGCTTTGGGCTTCTACAACTTGAGGAACAACAACAAAAGTCAGCAGGAAAAGCCCTAAAATCATAATAATACGCTTGTGTACACTAACAAAATCTACACTCTTTTTCAAAACTTGTACCATAATCTTAAAATTTTAATTGTTATTTTATACATGTTATTTATATATCAATCTTGCTTAAAGCGGAAAAATCAACACTTTCATATTTGACAAAAACATCATCTGATTTTTCCGAAAGTACTTGATGCTGGAATGGTGGTATCTTACCAGCATAATAGTACGCCCGGTTTGAAATATACATATCCGCTATCTCTCTACTTAATTCTTCATCATCTGAAAGATCCTTTTGAAAAACTATTGTTATGCGTGGAGATAAAACTAGATCAGAATCAGATTTTTCTTCTTCAACTGATAGTGAAGCTGTACACTCCGTTTTCTTTTTACTTCCGGAAAAATAGACCAATCCTAAAATTAGAATTGAAACAATAACTATCGTAACTATCGCCAGATCAAATAATGAATAATTAGTGGCTAGATATTCAGTCATTTGTATATTTATATAAGCGACCATATTAGTATAAATATTACTAATGCAACGATATACGTAATTATAGCTTCTTTCATTTTCTCATGATTAGTTATTATTTTTTTTATAACCGCAAGACCTGCACAGACAAATCCGACACCGGCTAGCATTTCGCCACATTGTTTGAATAAGTCAATCAATGCGCTTACATCAGCTGATAATAATATCATAATCAATAAATAAGGACTTTAACACCAAGATTCCAGACTGTATTCCATTTGCTTGCATAGCTAAACGGACTCCAATACTGCTTAACACGTCCAAGTATCGCAACTCGTGGAGATACAAAGTATTCTAATTCAGGCTCGATCTTTAAACCAAGTAAGAAATCATACTTATTATCCTGCCTCTTGTACGCTTCTACACCTGTAAAAAGACCTAGACCTAGGCTAAAATAAAGTGAAGAAAGATTTGTCGCAACTGTTTTGAAATAAGCAGCATCAATATAGTAATCTTTTGCTGTAGAGCTAAAAGAAACTATCGTTGGAACTTCCGCAGTATTGCTTTCATAACTGTAGTTATAAGACTTTTCAAAATAGTTCAAACCTATTTTCCAGTAAGTTGTTCGACTCCTATACTTTGATACTGAAAGGTTTAAGTTAGTATTATTCCTACCAAAAATATTCAATCCATAGTTTACTTCTAGGGCTGAAATACCTACATAATGCCGTTGTGCATAAACACTATGTGTACATGCACATAACACTAGTAATAAAGTTAATTTTAATAATCTCATATTCAGTTTAAAAAAAGGTTCGTTTTAATAAATTCAAAAATCACCTTCTCTATATTTTTCAAAGGCTATGTACGTGCTACTTTTGCCGTAAAAATTATGAAATATGGTTATGCACGTGTATCAACTCCGGATCAATGCTTAAATCTCCAACTGGACGCATTACGTTTATACGGAGTGGATCACATCTGTGAAGAAAAAATATCTGGAAAGAATAAAAATAAGCCTGTTTTAGATGCTTTAATTGCAAAATTAAAAACAGGAGATCAGCTTATCGTGTGGAAACTAGACCGATTAGGAAGAAGAACCTGCGAACTTATAAAACTTCAAGAAGCTCTTGAAAAGAAAAACATTGCTCTAATTAGTCTAACAGAGCAATTAAATACATCAACACCAATCGGAAAGTTTGCGTTTCATCTTTTATGCTGTATTGCAGAAATGGAGCGAAATATAATTTCCGAGCGTACAATAGCCGGTTTGACTTCAGCAAAGGCAAAAGGACGAATAGGAGGACGCAAGCCCGGTCTAACAGATCAAGCTAAAAGGAAAGCTAAACTAGCGGCTATAGAATACACCAAGTATCTACAAAATGAAATAGGCACGATAGATGATGTTTGCCGGATAGTAGGAGTTTCCAGAGCTACCCTATACAAGTATCTAAGGATAGAAGGGATTAACATACAGGGCAGAAAAAGATAAGAGAATATTTTTCCGAAAGTATATTCTTAATTATCTGTCTACTAACTGATAATATCAAGTTTAAATATAAAAAATATACTTAGAAATTTGCTCAATACTATCAAATTTGATATCTTTGAAATAAATTCTAAGTAAAATGAGTAATATAATATCTAAATATAAAGAAACAGGCATGATAAGCATAGATCAACCAGTAGGATATAACACCATGAAATCCCGTCTTTACAACTGGAAAAAGCGAGGTTTGTTATCACATATTCGCCGGGGAGTATATTTGCCGGCTAACATACAGAACAAGTATCAGATAGCTTGCAATTCCGTTGATAATGGTTGCCTAGCTTATCATTCTGCATTAGAGTTCTATATGTTACAGACACAGGAATTTAACTGGCTTTATGTGCACAGTTCTACTCCCTTCCGGTCTTTTGAGTACCTGAACCAGCGTTATGTATATAAGCCTTTGCAGTTTATATACAAACCATTGGTTACAAAAAAAGATACCGGCTATCCTATCACGGTTACATCAATCAGCCAAACCATAATTGACTGCTTAAACAATATAGGCTTAGCCGGTGGCATTGAAGAACTGTTATTTGCCTTAATCGAGGTTGATCCGGATTCCGTAATAGAAGAAGATATGTTAGAATGCCTGAAGCTATACCAAAAGAAAAGCCTGTATCAACGTACAGGATTCATCCTGTCCCAGCTTCAGGAACAACTAAACCTATCGGATATGTTCTTCGATGTATGTAAAAAGAAGATGGGTAATACAACAAGTTACCTTACAAATCCTTCCCGTTGTGATACCTATTTCAAGGAATGGAATGTATGTGCGCCTAAAGATGTAATGAAAGAAATAGAGAAAGGAGTATATTATGAGTTTTGATTATACACAAGAAGAAATCACTAGACTAGCAAAAGAAAATAATTTTACGGTTGCTGGAATAGAGAAAGTTATGCGATTATCCAATATCCTCAATGACCTTAACAATCAGCCGGAGTTTAGCGGTAAATTGTTACTGAAGGGGGGAACGGCTATAAACCTGCTTGTTTTCGATCTTCCCCGGCTTTCTGTCGATCTGGATCTTGATTTCTCTAAAAACGTATCTAAAGAGGATATGTTAGCGGAGAGAGAACAAATCAACAAGGCTTTAGATAGCTATTTCCAGCAGAACGGGTATAGGAAGACCGAAAGAAGTAATTTTACCCTAGATTCTCTCTCTTTGCACTATAATACGGTGACAGGAAGCGGAGATAAGATAAAACTAGATATAAACTATCATAATCGATCCCATATATTCAAACCGGAAGTTAAATCTATTGAGTTTCCCTTCATCAGAGAGAACAAGACTTCATTTGTAGTAAACTACGTCAATCCTATCGAATTGTTTGCAGGAAAGATAAAGGCGTTCTATGAAAGATGTAAGCCTAGAGATATATATGACCTCTTCTCCCTTGCATCCTCTGATATATTGACGAGCAAAGAAGAAAGGGATCTTTTAAGGAAATCCATTGTTTTTTACTCTTCTCTTGGCAATCCGGAGAATAAGGAAATGTTAAAGGCTGATCCAAAACAAAGCATAGAGAATGTGACCTTTACGGAGATAAGGCAGCAGCTACTTCCGATGATGCATACCAACAGCGGAAAATATCCCATGCAGGAGATCAACGATAAGGTGGCTGATTTCGTATCTTCGCTAATGAAATTAGAGCCTTCAGAGGAACTGTACCTGTCAAACTTCTACGCTGGGAAATATAAGCCGGATCTTTTGTTTTCTGATAAGGAGATCCTGAATAACATACAAGATCATCCTATCATCATAAGAACACAGCAACAAATAACCGATTCTATTTTTTCAGATTCAATAAAAAAAAACGATTTTACCCGGATCGCTGGGCTGAAGGATGAAGGGTATATCCCTTCCCCTAAAATAATAGACGAGCTGAAAAAATCCGCACCGGCTCCAACAATGATAGCAGTCCAGAAGATCTTCGGTCTGTCCTCTGACGCTCCCGGATTAAGCAACATCAAACTAGCCCAAAGCGATAATGTAGGGCTAGGTAAAGATAAAAGTAATAACCTAAAAATCTGACGTTATGAAAGTAGACTTTGACAAACTGAAAAGGGATGTTTCCCTTCCGGAGTTTTTTCTCTATTTAGGCTGGAAGTTTGTTTCCGGATCTTCCAACTCGTCCCCTAAGATGAGCAACGGATCCGATACCGTTATTATCAAGAAGAATAGTAAGGATTACTATACCTATTGGGACGTTCACGGAGAAGCACGAGGAAAGACTATCATAGATCTAATGCAGAAGCATATCTACGACCAGACCGGGAGAATGCCTAGCCTGCGAGAAGCCGGGGAAGCCGTTCAGAACTATGTAAACAATAAAGAAGTCGTATTATCTCAAGATAGCCGGTTTGGAGTTAGCAACGCAAAACTAGATCCTAATCAGCTGGCGTTCCTGAACAGCCAACTGAAACCCTATCAAGGGGATTTCTTGCAAAAGAGAGGAATTACTCAAGATACACTATCTTCACCGGTATTTTCCGGGGTATTCACCTCTAGGGAACACCGGAAAGATGGAAAAGTCTATAATAATACCTGTACCAGACTTATTAACCAAAACGGCTTTCAGGGTATTTCCCAAAGGGGGATAAGACCTGAAGACGGCAAGAGCTTCAAAGGCATATCAGGCAACAAATACGATAGTATCGTAGTGTCTAAGCATGACAAGACAAGACCAATAGAGCATATATATATCAGTGAAAGCATGATCGATGCTGCGTCCCATTATCAAATGAAGCTTCTGAATACCGAAAAGAACATCTTATATATCAGCACTGAAGGGAACATCACACAGGGACAAATGGGCGTTATAAAGCTGCTCCTGTCAAAGCAAAATATTAATAATATAACCGATCAGGTTACTTATATATTTGACAATGATAGCAACGGCTATAAATATGCGCTGAAGCTAGATACATTCTTAAAAGGTCAAGAGTTACCCAATATTGAAGGTCTGCCAGTTGAAGAACTGAAGGATAAAGTTCTTCAACTGCCTAACGTGGAGTTATCGGTAAACAGTGATTGGAACGATGATCTACAAGCATCCATATCAAAAGGCAAGGAATGTGAGTTCCAAGATGCCATAAAAAAAAACGATTTTACCCGGATCGCCGGGCTGAAGGATGAAGGGTATATCCCTTCCCCTAAAATAATAGACGAACTGAAAGGATCCGCACCGGCTCCAACGATGATAGCAGTCCAGAAGATCTTCGGTCTGCTCTCTGATACTCCCGGACTAAGCGACATAAAGCTAGCCCAAAATGATAGGCAAACAATCGGGAAAAATATTGAGCAGGCATTATAATTTTTCCAAAATAACAATAACCAAATTTGGTTATTGTATTAAGAGTCATTATTTTTGCCAAAACAAAATTATAGTCCTATGAATATAAAATATGAAAAATACTTGTCAATGGAAGATGTTCCGGCAGGTAAGATATTGGATGTAATCCTTAAAAAAAGGAATATATCTCAAAAAAAGTTAGCGCATATGTCAAATGAATATCCGCAACGTATTTGTGACTATATAAAAGGGGAACGAAAATTCACTATAAAAGCCTCCATTTCAATAGAAAAAGCGTTAAACATAAACATTGAAGGCTTTTTCTTTAAAATACAAGCCAACCATGACATATATACCTTCATAATGAAAGAAGAGCGAAAGAAACATCCTGACTTATCTAAACTAAGTAAAGGATTATTTTGGGACACACGAATAGATAAGATAAATTGGATAAGGAACAAGGAATGGGTTATACAACGGGCTTTTGAATATGGCAACGATATCGAGATCAAGGAGATTATTCGGTTCTATGGAATAGAAACCATAAAACAAGTCATTCCCAACATAAAAAACAAATGGAATAGTAACACAAGAAACGATAACTATCAAAAATACATTCTATGAACTTACATTATGAAACTGTTTCTCCTTTATTAAAAGAAACTCTGCAAAAGCTGGTCAATAGTCCTATTTTTAAAGATTTCACGCTTATAGGTGGAACCTGTTTGAGCCTACAACTAGGACATCGAAGATCTATTGACATAGATTTATTCACTGATATAGATTATGGAACCATGAATACAAAAGAAATGAAAGAGTTTATTCAAAGGAGTTTTCCATATTCCGAGAATACAGATTCTCTGGACACATCAGCTTTAGGATATACACTATACATGGGGGACTCCCCTATAGACAAAATTAAAGTCGATTTTTTCTATACTGAAAAATTTATTTTCCCCATACAAGAAATCGACCACATACGAATAGCAGACATACGGGAAATAGCAGCCATGAAACTATCTGCCATTACAGAAGAAGAACCAAGACAAAAAGACTTTTGGGATATCCACGAACTAAATGAAAAATATTCATTCAAAGATATGATCGACTGGGGAATAAAAAGGAACGAATGGAGTGTTACAGAGGAAGGTATATTAAATGGGTTTCAAAAAATAGATTCTGTAAAAGAATCACCTGAAGGAATAGATTGCTTCAAGGGTAACTACTGGTCATTAGTAAAAGATGATTTAAAAGAAATGGTAGATCAATATCTAAAAGAAAAAGACTTTTTTCTTGCCATAAAAAAAAATGACTTTGCACAGATCTCTTTCCTAAAGGATGAAGGATATATCCCTTCTCCGGAAGCGATAAACAACCTGAAAGGATCCGCACCGGCTCCAACGATGATAGCAGTCCAGAAGATCTTCGGTCTGCCCTCTGATGCTCCCGGATTAAGCAACATCAAACTAGCCCAAAGCGATAGCAAAGAACTAGGATTAAACACAGAAAAAAGTATCTAAACACAGATTTTTTCCGAAAGTATAATAACGGGATCAAACAACCGGCTACCGGAGTACCCATGCAGGAATATATCTTTCCAGCTGGTAAGTGCTTGCACCTATCAGCCGGAAAGGTTTATTCCGGGTACTCCTTTTCCGACTGTTCGGATCGGTGAAAGTCATTCGGTTTACCGGATGGCTCACCGAACCGATCAATCGGAAAATAGCCTACCTTATTCGGGTGGGTGGGCATTATGCGTTAAGGATTGAAGCGTTTACCATGTAGAAGCGGAAAGCCTGACCGAAGGGAACGCCTAAAACATAAATATCATTTTGCTACTCTCCTACTCCATTTTATAGCTGGACCTGTCCTTATGCTCAACTGTGGCAATATCATTTTGTAATAACCGGCTAGCTGTTTTTATGGTGTAACGCTCCGATATTGCTTTCTTTTTGATAGATATGCAAATGCAAGAAGCCCCCCGGCGAAAACCCCGCCGGAGGCAATTATAGAAAGTCTGTGTATCATTTCCACATTTTGTGGAAATGATACACAGATAACAGTTCTTCAATAAATATATGTGTTTTTTGTATACTTTTGATTATCAGGTATATATGACTTGTTTATTTGTTTGGCACAATGTTTGTTCTTTGTCTTTCAGAAACCATATGTTAAATATTTAAATAGATTGGATTATGAAAAAGGTATTATTTGCAGTAGCACTTGTTATGGGATTGGGTAGTTCAGTGGCATTCGCCGGCAACATGGTATCGGATGTTGAGATTGTGGTAATGGTGAACGATTATAAGCCAATCGAGGTAAAGGATCTGCCGCAGGCGGTTCAGGACACGATCAAGAAGGATTTCGCAGACCTGACAATCAAGGAAGCCGCAGTTGAGGAAAGCGAGGAAGGCACAAAGACCTACAAGGTGACATTTACCGATGCAGAAGGCACGGACAGCGAAGTGTTCTTCAACGAGAAGGGCGAAGTCCTGAAATAAAGCAAATGAACAGCAAAAAGAGAATTCAATTAAACTGTGTCAGCAAAATTAATATTTTATTGCTTTGCTGACACAGTTTGTTTTACAGCCCCTCCGGTTCCGGTGACTTGTAAGGCTTGAAAGCAACCCGAACCTCCTTATGCTCATCGATGACGAAAGTCTGCTCCGGCTCCACAGAACGAATAATGACGCCATTGACTTTCCAATACATGATTGTCCATGATTTGGAATGGGTAGCACGAAAATGCACCGTTGTGCCTTTCGCTATTTCAGCCGGAGAGATCAATTCTCCTATCTTTTCCGCAGCCGTATTTTCCAACTCCGGTTTAGCCGAAAGCTGACCTTCACCCTGATCCACACCAAATGCCAGCACTACTTTTTCCACTGCGGGAGGAAGAGGAGGATCTTCATCATTGTCACAAGAAACCGCAAATAGCGTAAGCCCATACAACAAAACAACGACAAAAGAGAGATAACCGATCTGTCTCATTAAGCCGGTTTCTTTTTTTTCCATAGCAGTTTTCATAAGCTTATTTTTTGTTTACGACCGCATAAAGATAACAATTTGTTGGCTAAAAGGGTTTATGAACCTTTTATTTTTTTTGCCTTATTATCTTAAAATTCAGTGTTTATGAAATACCAAGTTCTTTTAGAACATCCTCGTTTGCAGACGAGAAAAAGCCTTTACAGTGTCTTAACTCTGTTTTCGCTTTTTCCAAGAGTTCGCCTTGTTTTTTAAGTGTTTCTAAAAGGGCATAGTTTTGTTTATCCCGGTCATAATATTTCCGTTCCCATTCTACCCTCTCTTTTATAATCATTGTTTTATCTTCGCTAAGGGAATCAAGTTTCTCTTGGTATTTCCCTATAATGTGCTCCAATTCGGCTACTCTGTTGGTCGTTTTTTGCAGTATATCCGGCGCAGGGAGTTGTGCCTGTTTCTGCGAGTTTATAAATTCGCTCATCAGCTTACAAAGCACATCCACTTGGTTACGTTCTCTTTCCACTTCAGACGGAACAGGAAGAGAAGGGGTTACTTCAGTATCATAAATATCGAAATCGTTCTTTTGCAAGAAACGCCATGCCCTTTCAACCCATTCCCCGACAGGCTGCCCCGCTTTACGGCAATATATTTTTATATCTTCAAGCACGTTTTTAGGCACTCTGATAGTGCTTGTTTGTATATCGCTCATATGCTTATTTATTAATTTGTTACATGCAAAAATATAAAGAATATATTTAGCTATCTACAAAATATACAAAAAATATATTTATCTCTTCCTGTCAATATCAAAGCGTAAAGCCTTGATGTTGCTTTCGGTAGTCCATACGGCTATTTTTCGCCCGTCAATTTCAACGGTAACACGCATATAATCGTTACCTTGGGGTTGTTCCTTTTCCTGTGAAACTTCCACAACCTTAACTTTTAGTTCTTCCATATTCTTACTTATTTGATTTTAAATTCTTCACGTAACATTTTTAATAGTGCATTTTGGGCGTGTATCCTTGATTGTACCCCACTGCACACTCTATCATCATAATAACAACATCTTTCGTAAACCTCTTTTAATCGCCCTAAATCACTGATCTTATCCACGGCTTTTTGCGCTTTGTCATCGGTAGGGTTATTCATGGCATTAGATACCCACCGATAAACAAAAGAGTATTGTTCAAACTGTTCTCCACCCGCTTCACGTGGATGCAGCGTATTAATGGTAAATATGATTGTGTCGGCTTTGGGTTTACGCCCCTTTATAGGGTATTTGCAAATCAATTCGTAATCAAACCAAACATCAGAACCACTTTCTTTTATTCTCTCTTGTGCAGGTCTTAAAATTTTCCGGTCTATATCATTATTAGAGTGCTTTTCTGGTATTTCTAAGTCTTTTCTGAATTGAGATATAGCGTAGTAATATTCTCTTCTATCTCGTTGGCTGCAAATGATTTTATAAATCCGTTTTGTGTAGTTACCCCGAAGTCCGAGTGCAAGACCTTTAGAGTATCGAGTTCCGCCGACACCTACACCATAATAAATCAGAAAAGGGATAGCCCAAGGATTAAGATTTACCATGATTTGGTTAGTCCCTTTTATATTGTGTATGTTGGTAATGACAGAACCGCCTGTTGTTTCTATCTCTTTTTTCATTTTGGGATGAAGCCAACGGAACGAGAATCTTTTATTAAGCATATCAATAGCTTCTTTTAGCACTTTATTTTTATTGTTCTTTCCCCCCGCTTCATCGCACATGATAACTACATAAGGCTGATTAAACAAATCTCGTGGAAGTTCTTCTTCTCTTGTCATGTGCTTTTGTATTTTATCACCGATAAGGGTTAAGAGGTTTTCTTGCCACTCTGATACGTTATACTGCCCAAAAGTCACGTTATTAGGCTGTATCAACATAATTTCTTTTTCGGTGGGTGGATCAAATGCTATGATTTCTTTCTTTGCCATACGCTTGATTTTTTAGGTTACGAAGCAAATATAAGCATAAAAACCGACTAATAAAAACTAAAGTCGTAAAAGGTTGTCGGTTTTAGTATTTTGGTCGGCTTTTGTGCTTGTTATTTTAGTAATTTGGTCGGCTTTTGTAGCTTTATTTTAGTAATTTGGTCGGCTTTTACCCTGTTTTCTGATTTTTATTGTATTGTATGTCAGTTCATTACATCTAAAAAAAGGCGTTCTTACAAGAATTCTTCAAAGACATTTCTAACAAGAAAGGGAATTTTAGGCAAATTGAAGGGAAAAGCGTACAAATTACTAAAAGCGTATGAGGGTGGAACAATAGGAAAAGAGAATAGGAGAAAAAGCCAAGCGCAGCGGGGAAAAGGACGGAATTTTCTGGCGTGTTAAAAAATGTATTGTTATATATATTTTTGTAAATTATTAGTCTGGGCGATTTGTATGTCTTTTTGTTATAACTATTTGTTATAAAGCCGTTTTGTGCTATAAATGTTGTTCTTGTCTAAGTTCATCTAACAAGGCTTCTGCCGATTTGAGTTGTATTTTTCCGTCCATGTGGTCTTTAACCTGTTGCAAAGCTCCTTTGAACTCTTCCATTATATCCCTTTTATGCCTCTTGCATTCTTCCGGCTGGATGATTTTGAACTGTCCATCTTGATAGTTGACCGCACTGCAAATCTTTCCGTCATGGTCGCAAATGGTATCATAACCGCCAAGAGTTTCACTTAGCCATAGCATACCGCAGGAGCATTGTGTCTTTATTGTTCCCATAATTATATATTTTTTATTGGTTGTTTGTAGCAAAGATAATGTTTTTTTGCGGTTGTATTCTATAATTTCGGCTAAATTTTGCGGTTGTATTCTATAATTTCGGCTAAATTTTGCGGTTGCAAATCTTTTTTTTGTATCTTTGCAAGAAAACAGGTATGATAAATCGTATAATAAAGAGTTCTATTTTAAGCGATTACAAACGTAGAAAGGTAATCGTTTTACTTGGTGCGAGGCAGGTCGGTAAGACTACGCTTCTTTCTGAACTTTGCGAGGGGAAAGACAGGGTACTTTCATTGAATTGTGACAATGTGGATGATGTGTTGGCTTTGGAGGGAAAGACTACCACCGAGCTAAGGCAGCTTTTATCGTCTTATGAGCTTGTTTTTATAGATGAAGCGCAACGGGTGAAGAATGTCGGGCTGACATTGAAAATGATTGGGGATTTGAAGTTGGAAACACAAGTGGTTGTTACAGGTTCTTCATCGCTCGATATGGCAGACGAGATAAACGAGCCGGCGACTGGGCGACTTATCGAGTACAACCTGTTCCCATTCTCGCTGCCGGAACTCGCTTTGTACAGTTCGGAAAGGGAGGAAAACAGATTGTTGGAAAACCGGATGATTTATGGGCTTTATCCGGAGGTCGTAACGGAGCCGGGTGATGCGAAACGCACGTTGATGACACTTACCAATAATTACCTTTACAAAGATTTGTTTGCTTACAAGGGCATAAAGAAACCGGAACTGATCCAAAAGCTGGTAAGGGCATTGGCTTTACAGTTGGGCAGCGAAGTTTCTTATAATGAGCTAAGCAACCTGTTGGGGGTTGATCGAGGTACGGTTGAAACGTATATAAATCTGTTGGAGAAGTGCTTCGTTGTTTTCCGTTTGGACTCTTTCAGCCGGAATCTTAGGAATGAGATAAAGAAGGGCAAGAAGGTCTATTTCTATGATAATGGGGTGAGAAATGCCGTCCTTTCCAATTTCGCTCCGTTGGAGCTAAGGAATGATGTCGGTGCGTTATGGGAAAACCTCATGGTGAGTGAACGTGTGAAACGAAACGCCTATTCCGGCAACTATGCGCAACTGTTCTTTTGGCGTACCCATGAGCAGCAGGAAATCGACTTGATTGAGGAACAGGACGGTATGTTGCATACATTCGAGTTCAAATGGAACGGAAAGGCAAGGAGCAGCCAGCCGAAAGTATTTGCCAGTTCTTATCCAAGTTCGACTTATGAAGTCATTACACCGGAAAATTATTGGGCGTTCTTGAAATAGGGAAATAACTAAAAATATGATGTTCAATGAAAAGAAAACGTGACCGTTCCGAATCGGGACAACTCAGAAACAAAATCAACCGATGGGTTCGATTTCTGTCAAAAGAAAGGGACTGGGATTATGTCTTCATGCTTGAGATGGAGTACATGAAACTCCGTCAGATGGAAGAATACTTTAAGGAAATGGATACCTTTGTGGGCATCGAATACGTAAGACGGGATTTGAGGATATGCCTCCGGCTGTTGGATATAGTCATGGAAAGGGATGATCTGGATATAAAGCGGAGTCCGCTTAAATTCGTGCCGTTCAAGGGTGATAACGGTCGTAAAATGTACAAACTTGAGGGCGCATCCGAAATAATTTCATACAAAAAGCTGTATGTCAATACAAGAAACGCCGCCCGTTTTATTGAATTTGACTTTACAAGTCCGAATGTGGATGAATCCTCGGAAATAAGCTATAAGGAAAGTCTTCGTTTGCATAAGGCTTGGCATCTGTATAATCTCATCCGAACTTACAGGATGTTCGCATGGTGGGATTAAGTCTTTTGTATCTCTAATGATTTACTAATTGATATGCAAAACTATCATTTGTATTGCATAATGATAGTTTTATAGATTACAATTATTTGTGCTATTATTGGCAGGTTTTTAACCTGTAAACGAAGTAAGCAAGCAGTCATTGGACTAAGTCCAATGCTGAATTTTTATATGGTTGATTTTTAATAGATTAGAATCATGTATGTATGCAAAAAGTATACTTTTGGTATACTGATTTTTTGTAAGTGACTGTATTCTTGTTTATTATGGTTGTTTTTTCGGTATGCAAAGACCTATGCACTTCTTTTTCTAATGATATGCAAGGTATGTTTTTGTACGTACAAAAACGTTAGGGAAACATTTATATCAGTGTCTATTTGTCGGAGGTCTTGTATCTATCCGGCTTGCCGGTTCCTGTATGCCGGGGTATTAGGCTCCCCATACTTTGTTGTGCGTTTTTTCTATTTTCCAGCACGAAGGTAGCTACGCACGCCGCATTTGTAAAGGGGCGTTTCACTCTCCGGGTAAAAAATCTCCTGTGCTCGCTTCGCTCGTGCGGTATTTTTTACCATTCGCCCTTGACAAATACTCTGTGCTTCGCTGGCAGGTGTTTAGGAAAAAGAAGAAAATGTGGTTCTTTTGTGCGGTTTTCACTCCAATAGAATCTACTTTTTTCTGTCTTTAAATAAAGCGATTATGACTACTTTTAGAACAGGATAAAAGATTATAAGGGCTTTCGCACCCCAAATGGTGAAAAATATACCATATAAGATTCTCATCATTTGAATCTTGTATGGGTCTTTGAACAATCCTAAAACGATAAGACTTATCCCGCTTAAAAAAATCACTAAAAATAATACTGCACATATAAAAATGGGAAACGGACCGTCATATTCAGTAAAATCGGCTAATCCAAGCCATTTCTTCCATTTTCTCCACCGTTCTCTCCTCCTTTCTTCCGGTTCCCTTTCCTTCCTCATTCTCTCCGACTCTATCACACGCCGACGGAATTCCTCGTGGGGACGCTGTAAACTGCGATTGTGTCTCCGCATCTTCTCACTAATGCGTTTCTTTTTCCTTTTTGTCATTCTTATATTTTTTATTTCTTGGGTGTTTTTATCTCGTTTGCACGCAGACAAGCAGAAATAACACAAATACAAAAACAGGTTTGCTTATATTTCCGGTTGGCATTATGCTCATGTTTTTCATACACTTGCCAACTTGATTTATGTATAAATAAGTTTGCATTCAACGAGTAATCTCATTATCTGACGCCCATCGGAGTTTTTTTGTTTTCTTTATTATATTTCCTTGTTCATCATATTCTGAAATTTCAAGTGTTATGGTTCCATTGTAGTCAGAATTATAAATGTGCTTAACTTTTTTGTTTCCTTCATAATAGATACTGTCGGTTGAGTAGCCTGTATTTCTTAAAGTATGATTGACGTTTACCTTCAGTTTGTTTTCTTCATACTCTGTTTCTTTATTGACTAAGGTCATATCATTGTCAAACTCTTCCTTAATTTTCTTTTTTCCGATCGTGTATTCCTTCATCACTCTATCAAGTACACCGTTTAAGGTAATCCGAGTGATTAAGGTATCATTAACAGTTTGTTTCAATGAACACTCGATGTTTTGTTTGTAATCGGAAGAAGGGACAAGATTAACAGCTTCCTTATAATCCGTATCATTAAATTTATAGGTTTCTTCTCTTTCCCCAGTGTTCAAGTCATGACGGATTTTCTTCGTATTATTTCCATTATTGTCATAGTAGTAGTATTCCTCATATCTTGAGTCAGAAAAGGGGGCGTCTTCTAATATTATAATACTTTTTTTATACTTAAGTTTATTCTTATCATAATAGAAGGAAAAAGAATAACTAAATGTATCCTTATTATTTTCCAATACAAGTTCTTCTATGCTATTTTCAGTATATCTCATTGTTTTTAGTAATGATTCCGACAAGGGCTCCTCTACAGTATAGCAGGAAGAATCATTATCATAACTATATGTCTTTGTTAAATTATTTGTCTCTGCCAAGATCCCTTTATCTTTATTGTCTCCAAAATAGAGATAGTCATATTCAGTACCTTGTGCAGTTAGAATCCTGTTGTTTTTATCGTAAATATTAACATATTCGATAATATTAACAGAATTATAGCCTTCCGGCTGTTTACTATTCTTGCAGCCCGATAAAAGTAATATACTACCTAAAAAAAATAAAATTATTCTATCCATTGCTTCAAAAAATGACCCCTAATTTGTATATTTTCTTACATATTCTTTATAATGATAATCCATTTTCGTTCCGTCTGTCTGATCTCTTATCACTTGAAATCCGCCGGAGGCTTGTTTGTGGTATTAACTTATTCTTAAAAATCTTCCTTCATATAATATTTGCCAAAGCATAAATATTATGAACACAGAAAATAAAATATTACAGAATGTGATACCGATTAATCCCCATAAATAGTCTTTATGTGCATCTTTGATTACTTCGTCCCAACGGATATAGGGCATTTCCTTTTTTTTCTTTTCCATCAGATTATTCAACAAATTGGTGTAATCATGAGCGTAATGCTCATACATGGCTATCATACCAATACCGAATACTGGTAGAGTAGCAATGATACAGAATGCATGCCAAAGAGAATCACATGCAGTTACAAAAAGTATAGTCATGATTGTTGTATTGGTAAGAGTAAATCTTTTTATAAACTTATATGCAGTTTCTGGTTTCATATCGCATCATATTGATTTATAGTTCTGTATTTTTATATCTTTCGCTATATCTTCGTTAAATTTGCTTCATTATCTTTATGGATTAGACGTTTATACTTATCTTCGCAGTGTAGATCAAATAAATAGATATTATGCAGTGGCGGCTATTCAGAAAGGGATTAAGGACTATGATAAAAAAAACAGCAGAACGTATTCTTTTTATCGTTTTAATTTCCGGTCTTTTGTACTTGTGTAGTATCATATTCAGTACCCTGTGCAGTTAGAATCCTGTTTCTCAAATTCCGAAGAGTCCCATAACGATAAATGTTTTAAGCTTCATGTTACTTTGATTTAATAAAGTTCTGTATTCACGTGTATTTTTCCGAAAGTCTTTTGCTCGTCACGCACCCGGCACAGTTCCCGGTGCGCCTTTTCCTTGTATTCCTGCAGAGCGGAGTTTTCGGAGCGCAGCCGGGCAATCTCCCGTTCTTGTTCTTTGCTTTTGGCTTCTGCCTTTGCTTTTTCTTCGGTAGCATGGGCGATCAGTTCCGGCGCAGGGAGTTGCTTGGCGGTCTGTTCCCGGACTGCCTGTAATAGCTGGCGAACCGCTTCCGTTCCCTCGTTGTGTCGTTCCATGATCTTTGCGGATTGTTCCAGCCGCCCGGCAACCTTTTCTAATGGGGAGAGGTCAAAAGCTTCACCCCGGAGGTCGAACCCCGTTCTTTGGAAATAATCAACGGATAACTCGACAAATTCTTTGCGAGTTATACCCGTACCGTTTAAATACTCGTCTAATTTTTGGGCGTACTCTTGGCTTATCGCTATGGTGGTAAGCGGTGTTTTCCTCTTTTGCTTGCTTTCCTGTCCTTTTTCCATTGCTGTAAAATGCTATATTCTGTTGCAAAGGTAGTTATAAGTATTGTTATAGCAATTTATCACAAATATTATTGCAATTTATTGCGATTATTGCAAAATAAATCATCTTGCTATTAGCTGGAAGTCATGGTAAACGCCCCCATTTCTTCCGCAGGCTTCCGGACATGGTTCGGTGAATATCACTGTTACGAATATAGCCCCGGCGAACTTCTCTATCTCTGTAACCATTGCCCGTAAATCCCTGCCATAGCCGTTTATTTCGGCTGGTACGATAACTTTATCACCTGTTTTCATACTTGTATGTTTTTTATTCTATACCAAAATCATCCATTAAGCAAACCCGGATGATAGCCCCTATCTGTTTGGCTGGCTTGTCTATATATTGCTCAAACTTCTTTTGTATCTTTTGCGCCACCTGTACGGCTATTTCCGGGTGTAACTGTACGGCGTTCACTACACGCTTAACATATCCTTTGTCACTTTTAGAGAACCTCGAAATAGTGGTTGTTATGTAGATGATCGCCTGTTTTGCGCTTTCGTATTCCAATAGCTTTTGTTGCTCGGTTTGCCTTGTGTAAACGTAGAATTTGTATTCGGTCACTTCCTTGCCTTTGTAGCTCTTTGGCTCGAACTCGAAATATAAATCGCATTGTCCGGCATTGTACAACTCCCGGAGTTCCTTTTGCGGATCGTCAAGTACACGCCTTTTGAAATCGCATCCCCGTTTGTATTTCTTTTCCAACATGAACATTTCCCGAAGCTTTTCGACTGTGTAGAAGAAGAACCCAGAGTTTCGGTATTGGCAGCACAGTTCGTAAAACCTTTGCGAGAATGTGCTTTTGAGTGCGATTGCTACCGTCATGGAGTAACTCGTGAAATTTTGGGCGAGTTCCACGTAATAGGGCAGTACCTCTTTGGAAACTTGCACCTCAAAATACGATTTATTTTTGATATGCTTGACGTAATTGACAAAACCGATACTTAGCCACATCTTTTCGTTGTTAATCTCTATATCGCGATTTCTAAGCCGTTTTAGCGCATCGTAGATGTTTTGCATCTTGGTATTGTCGCCACATTTCTTTAGTTCTTCCTCGTGTATGGTGATAATCAGATCATCGAATAAGTCCCGTCTGCCGTTCTCGTTCTCGATGTATTGCGCCCGGATATTTCGTATAATGGAGTATAGGGCACGTTTTTCGATAAGGTCGAACTTGTAGCGTGCGGTAGTCAGCGCATTGTCTTGCGACAGGACTATATCCCTCTGTTTCTTGTCTTTCTTCTCCATGACTTTAATGCTTTTCGCAAAGGAAATGTTTATCTACGACAAAAGCAAATATTTGACGTAGAATGTTTGTCGTAGATAGCCGTTTTTTTCGGAAATTTGTCGTAGATGCTCGGAAATTTGTCGTAGATGCTCGGAAATTTGTCGTAGATGCCCTTTGTAATATATTGTAGTACAATGTGTTGCACTATGCCATAAAAGTAACTAAAAAGAAACTAAAAATTACCGTAAAGCAATGGAGCGTTTTTTTTTGGTTTATAGAGGTCGCTTCGCTCCACTTTTCAGCGTATTTTTTGATACGACGAATTTCCGGAGAATGGGAGAGAGTGGAAACAGGTAAAGCCAAGTGCAACGGATTAGGAAGATTTTTCGGCGTGTTAAATTTTGTATAAATATGACTTTTTATGTATAAAACGAGGGGTTTCCGGGAGGGGTTTCCGCTCCCGGATTTGATATAACTTTTTGTTATATAGTTAGTTACCATAACGCAACTTTCCCCATGCTTCCGATTTCAAGTTTAGCACTTATCCCCATAGCCTTAAAAACTCTTGCAATGGTGGAAAAGGTTAAATTCTTACCGTTTTCAATTCGGGAGATTTGAGCACGCTGCACTCCTATCAGATTGCCTAATTCCTCTTGGGTTAGGTTCTTCGACTGGCGAGCCTGTTTAATGGCTTCACCAATTAAGAAAGAGTTTAGATCAGCTTCAAACTGATCTCTTTTGGGAGTGCCTTTTTTCCCAATGTGCTTATCTAATATTTCTTCTTCTGTATAAAATTTCATTGTTTCCATACGCTTTATTTTTTTGAATTAAAATATGCTTTTCTAATATCTTCGGCTTTCGCTATTTCCTTGGGTGGTGTTTTTTGGGTTTTCTTTATAAATCCATGTGTTGCAATAACAAGGGTATTTGTTCCGTTATCTTTATCCCAAAAAGCCAGCAGTCTGTATTTTACTTTGTTATAGAATGTTCTGAACTCCCATATATCCGTATCGTCTAACTTTTTAAAGAGTTCCGGATCTATCACAAACTTGGCTTTGGCAATGTTATAGATAATTTTGTCTTTAATCTTTGTTGGTAAGTTGTTCAGAAAATCATCTGCATCTTTTGAGTAGATGATTTTGAATTTAGCCTTTTCTTCCATAAGTTGTTGTTTTTATGCTGCAAAGATAATCTTTTGTTTCCATATAGCGAAACAATTTGTGTTTATTTTATGCAGCCTGTTGTGTCGTTTGGGCGTGTGTTTTTTGGTTTGTGGAATAGGTTCTTTCTTAGTGCTTTGCCCGGCTCTCCCCGTCCCCCTTGTACGATGCAAAAGTACCCTTTTGCCGTACCGCAGGGGAGGGTGTTCGCCGGATGCAAAGCAGCCGAAAGAACAGCAAGAGGAAACGGCACTTTGTACCGTTTTTCCTCTTGCCCTACGGGGTTACGGCTGAAAATCAGCCGTTTAATGATAGCTTAGCCAATGATTTACTAATTGATATAAAAACTAATCTTCTGTATTACAGAATGATAATTTTATATATTGCAATTATTTCAGCTATTATCGGCAGGTTTTGCCTGTGAACGAAGTGAGCAAGCAGTCATTGGACTTAGTCCAATGCTGAATTTTTATATATCTGATTTTCAGTTATTTATTATCTGTTACGTATACGGTTTGCATACATTTTGTATGCAATGTTTTTGTAATTCGCTGGATATTAGTATATTGTAGGCGAAATTTATGTATGCAATAACCTATGCAAGTATAAAAGTATGAATGAACAGACAACCGTAACAATAGATAGAAAGACAGCCGTTATCCTTGACAGGCTGGCAAAGTCTAACGATGTTTCAAAGAAAGAGTTCCTTTCCTGTGCGTTGGAGTATTTCGAGAAATACGGCATTAACCCGGTGCAGCATGAAAGCCCGGCAAAGGAGATGCAGAAGCTTATCAAGCGTTGCGATCAGGTGATAGCGTTCATCAGGAAGCAGGAACAGGACATCTTGCGCCCGGCTTGCGCAGCGATCAGCACCACCGAAGCCCGTATTGAGAGGGTGCTCGACAAGCTGGCAACCGCCGGACAGGTGCGGGACTTGCAGAAAGCCGTTTCCGACCAGCAGCAACGGCAGAACTACGATGCGAGGAACTTGCGCAGCGACATACTCCAGCTTTTAGGCAGAGCCACCGAGCAGGAACGGAAAGCGTTCATGTATCTTGGCAAGCTCGTTGACGCAAAGGAGAAAAGCGGTTTTTTCAACGACATTGCGACACTGTACAAGGAGCAGGGATAAGAGCCTATGAACGTGAAGATACAAGGGGGAGGGGGCGGCACGTATGCCAATACCGGGAGTTGTACCGGGGTGGTCACTTACTTGCAGCATGAAGATCTTGAGCGCATCCGGCAGGGGCAACAGGCAGAGCCGTTCTTCAACCAGTACCGGGATTTCGTCAGCCCTAAAGAGGTCACCTACAAGATAGACCATAACCGGGCGCAGCTCCACAAGACGGACGCAAAGTTTTTTGTTATCACCGTCAGCCCGTCAGAGAAGGAGCTCGCAGCAATGGGAGCCAGCCCGGAGGAGCAGGCACGAGCGATGAAGGAGTATATCCGTAAGGACATCATCCCGGCTTATGCGGAGAACTTCAACAAGGGGCTGCAAGCGGACAATATCGAGTATTACGCAAAGATCCACTATACCCGGACGGGAGAAAGGCTGAACGATATGCACGCACATATCATCGTGAGCCGGAAAGACCGGGCGAACAAGCTCAAACTAAGCTCCAAGACCAACCACAGGGGAACGGCGAAAGGGGCTGTAAAGGGCGGTTTTGACCGGACGGATTTTTTCCGGAAGTGCGAGCGGTGTTTTGATGTGCGTATGAACTACAACAGGGAAATAAAGGAGAGCTTCGAGTATCTGAACGCCATGAAGAACGGCACGACCACAGAGATACGCAGGCAGGCGGTCAGAGCCGTACAGCATGAAGCCACGAGGGAAGCGACCAAGGAGATAGGCAAGAAAGTGACGAGGAAGATCGTAAAGGGTATGGGAGGCATGGGCTTATGAAAAGGGGAGAGCTGGCGAAAAAGAAAAGGAAAGGTTGCCTTACCGCCTTGCTGGTGGTGTGGGCTGTGTTCATGGTGAAAGTCATTGCGGTGCTTAATCCCGGCTTTCCGGAGGTGTGGCGCATGGTGGAAGCCGGGCAGATCGCCGGGTTCGCTTACCTTTGGCTGGTCGTGTTCCTCGTGCTGTTGTGCTGTTTTGTCCTTTGGCGCATCGTCCCGAAAGGTTACTTTCGGAAAAAGAAGCCGGAAACGTCCCGTCCGGCTGGGGAATGGGCGGTTTCGATACCCACGCATGAAAACCCGGTTGTTGTCGGCAATCCTTTCCGGGGCATATTCATCGCAGGGGCGGCAGGATCGGGAAAGTCCGAGAGTGTCGCAGTGCCCTTGCTCCTCGAATTCATCCGCAAGGGATTTGCCGGGATCGTGTACGATTTCAAGTTTCCGGCTCTTGACAATGATATAAGCTCGTTTCTGAACGCAATAGGAAGCGATTTAAGACACTTTCGTCTTGATTTCAGTAATCCGTACCGGACGGACTTTGTAAACCCCATACAGCCCGAATATGTGCCTAATACGAGCTATGCACGTGAGTACGCCGTTTCTATCGTTGCCAACTTGACAAAGGAGAGCATAAAGAACCCGGACTTTTGGAGCAGATCCGCAACCGATGTGCTGACCGCCTGTATCTGGTATCTCCGGGAGGAACACCCGGAGATATGCGACATTCCCCATGTGCTGGCAATGGTCGGCAGCAATGGCACAGCCTTGCTCAACACGCTGCAAAAGAACATCATTACGGAACAAATGGTACGCAGCGTTTACGATGCGTTGCAGAGGGGTGCGGACAACCAAGTTTCCGGGGTACTTGGTACGTTGCAGGGTGCGGTTGCCCAAATCAACACGCCCGAAATGATGTGGGTGTTTTCCCGTCCGGGCTGTCCTCTCGACGTGAACAATCCGGATCATCCGGCTATACTCACCGTTGCCACCAACCCGACAACGTCACAGACGCTTTCACCGCTTTGCAGCCTCGTGATAACGGTTGCCACCAAGCTGATGAACCAGCCCGGCAAAGTTCCGTCCTTTGTCATGCTGGACGAAGCGCCGACCGTTTTCATCCCGAATTTGGAGGTCGTGCCGAATACCGGGCGCAGCAACAGGATAGCCACCGTATTGATGTGCCAGGATCTTGCGCAGCTTGCGGACGGTTACGGGGATAAGAAAGCCGATGTTTTGTTTGCAGCCTGCAACAGCCATTTTTACGGGCGTGTTGCATCGAGCAAGACCGCAGAGGTGTTCAGCCGTCAGTTCGGCAAGACGGACACCGTATTTACGACACAGTCGGAGAACAAGGGTGCTATATCGCCGTTCAAGTCGAAAGGGCAGAGCGAGGGTGTGCAGGAACGGGACATTTACAGTCCGGCGGTTTTCATGGAGCTGGAGGTAGGGGAGTTCATCGGGCGGACGGTGGAAAGTGCCGCACCCGTATTTCATAACCATTTTAGGCAGGTGGACGGACAGTACAGGCAATCGGTGGGGCAGCAGCCGGACAGCTTCGTTTCGGGTGCGGACATCATGGATTATTATAACCGGGTGAAAGAGGATATAAAAGGGATTTTGGGGCAGTCGTAGCGTGTTTTTTCTATTTTCCGGCACAAAGGTAGCTACGCACGCCGCATTTGTAAAGGGACGTTTCACTCTCCGGGTAAAAAATCTCCTGTGCTCGCTTCGCTCGTGCGGTATTT
>OGPO01000244.1_pt1 | contig 49791 bp, 36 predicted proteins | sample 1553041 | NCBI WGS metagenome assembly OGPO01 (sample SAMEA2580281, study PRJEB22360) | human gut metagenome | biome: human gut; feature: human-associated habitat; material: faeces | place: Denmark | collected 2008/2010 | reverse complement strand
AACTATATTTTCATTGAAATTTTAATAAATCGATAATTTCACTAAACTTTACCACGTGCACACTATTTTTTACTTGCAAAACATTGCTGCAAATCCCTAAAAAAGTCTAAAAATTTCTATTTACATATTTTGTGTAAAATTCAATGGATTTTTACACACTGGATTTAAATATTTGCTCTATTGTTTGCGATGTTAAAAGTAACATCTTAACAATTATCATTAAAAACAATGGTAAAAAAATCCATATTATTTTCATCTTTCATAGATATGTAGATTTTTATACTTATCAATGTATAAAAAGCCATATCTAGATATATCATTGTGCGTATGCACACTCTGGTGCATGCTGTTTGATATTTAAAAGTGTGATCTTAATCAATTGACATAAGGGCAGTACTTTGCGCAATTAAAAATAACCATTCAGCCCAAGAGCAAATTATTGTTTCAATTTTTTGGTAACACTTAGCGTCTTAATACTCCCCTGCTACATATTGCGCTTCTCGACACAGAACTTGACACAGATTTCTTAAATTTATCTCATAGTTAAGACTATGCTTACCATAGCTAATGATACTCAATAGTACCTTAAGTAATACTTTTGCTCCTGGACTAACTTGCAGATGCTTTGCTGTGCACCATAGCACTAAGAGAACCAGCATGGCTCTTAAAAGAGGATCTTCTTGTTAATGTCTATTTGGCCACTTCACTACTTTGCCTAAAAGCACTCCAACTTGCTTGATTGCCTACCATTCTCTATTAAATGCCTTCCTATGCCATCTTTTGCAAGTGGGAGATGGGCATGCTCTGTTCTATTCTATTTTTCTACTCTAATGAACACAGCTAAAAGCAAGTCTTATAGGGATAGCTTTTAGTCCCTAGCACATTCACAGCGCTTGGAGTCTAGAGGCTGGAGGCTGTAAGCTGGAAGCTGGACTTACTTATCATAAATGTAATTGTGCCAAGGCTAAGGATCAGCAGAGGTGCAACATTGGAACAATGGGTTAGTATTGGGCAGTTTTGGAGCAGAAGGCTATTATGGCTAGTGCACTCTTATGATTTTAGATTGATGTTCATTAGTTTTTTGTGAGGAAAGCTTACTAACAATGGCTTATAAGCTGATAGTTAAGCCATTATGCTTTTTAGTTATAGCTATCTATGAAAAGATAGAAATAGACTATAGCAAAATACTCAAGTATCTTTAGTCATGCCTTCAGTCGCGACGATAGCAAACACTTTATTAATACCCAGCCTTAATACTGCTTGCACGCTACACTTTGTGCTTTGCTTGCATGAATACAGTCATACATTACTGGACAGTTATGACTTGAATCTTGGTATTAGGCATCAAGAACAGCCCAATATGATTAAGGATATTTTCCATGAGCAACTCTAAACTTGTGATTTGCTGCGTGAGCTTGTGCCATTTTCTTACCTCGTATATTGGTAATGCTTTGACTGTAGCCGTGCCATTTTTTGTAGAACGCTACCAAACTTTACCTCAATACGCATCTTTTGCCCTTACAGGCTATGCTACTGCTTTGGCATGTTTCTTACTGCCAGCTTCATTATTAGCCAAGCGCTTTTCAAATCGTTCTATTTTTTTATTAGGCCTTAGCTCATGTGCAGTAATCACTGCACTAATACCATTAAGCCCTACCCTGTTAATCTTAGTATTAGGCCGTATTTTACAAGGTGCTGCCTCTTCTTTGTGCTTAACTACTGGCATGGCTTTGATTTCTGATCATGTTCCTAATAATAAACGCTTTATCGCCATTGGCATTGCTGTATGCCTAACCTATACAGGCGTGTCATCTTCTTTAAGCTTTAGCGGAGTGATCATTGACAATTATGGCTACCAGTACATGTTTTATGCAGCCAGCGCAGCTATAGCTCTTTTATTTGCCTTATCAGTACGTATCCCTAATGATAGTCAAGCTCTTAATTTAAAAGGTCAGTCTTTACCTTATGGCAAGTTGGTTCTTTTTGTTCTTTCCATTGGTTTATGTTTACTCTCCCTATCAGCTTTAGGTTCATTTAGGTATGCTGAATATGGTTTAGCCTCTGGTTTAGCACTATTAGCAGTATTAGTGATCTTAGAATACCAAAACTATAAGAAGGACAACTATCAAGAATTATCCACTGTCATTCCTGTACAGTTTTTAATTAACAATAGACGTTTTACTTACTGCTTCTTAGTCAGCTTTGCCGCCTATGTATCAGTAATGGCCGAACCTGTATTATTAGCTTTATTCTCACAATACACCTTAGGTATTAGTGCCACCGAGGCTGGTTTCATCATTGTAGTACAACCTATTGTCATTGCTGTAGTTTCTTATTTTACTGGCCGTATTACTAAGCTTTTAGGAGGTAATGCTACTGTAACTTTAGGCTTAATCATTCAGACCATAGCTTTAGCTACTTTTGTAGTAATTGACACTAATACAACAGTACTAAGCTTAGTATTACGCCAATTAGCTGTGGGTACTGGTTTTGCCCTGTTCTCTGCACCTAATACTACTTTAATTACCTTAGCAGTTGCTCCAAAGGACTGTGCTTTAGCCTCATCCATGCAACAATTAGGCAGATCTTTAGGTCAAGGAATAGCCTACGCATTGGTAACCGTAACTATTGCTGCCGTAGTAAGTGCAGATCCAAGCTCTATCGCTTACCCAGAGCAATTTGCTCAAGCATCTGTAGTGATCTTAGCTATCTCTGCCGCTTTGGGTCTCTTAGGTATTGTCTTCTCAGCTCTGGGCTACTTAGAGTCTAGAAAGGCAGAAAATGATAGCCCTCTTAATGAAAGCTCAACCTTAGCAGCATAATTTCCAAATAATAATTAAGCTGCTCTTAATAGAACTTATCCTACAAAAGGTCATAAAGCCGCAAGCTTTATGGCCTTTTTACTCGCCCGCAATATAAGAGCATAAGTTCTTATTCGTGCGTTAAAACATCCATTAGCACAATGCAAACAAAGCCCAAAAAATTACTTACTACACCAAATATCTATCTGACATAGGGGTGACATTCAATTATTTACGTTAAACTAACAGTTTTGCTGTATGTTGAGGAGCATTTATACAAATTTATTACCTCCCCAACGCAAAATCTAAGCAAATTTTGATAAATAACCAACTGTCTCCCCTATGTCTGAAAAAGAGAAATTTTTGGTCATTTTTTGAGCATGCTCATAGTATAGATATATTTTCATTTAATGGTGGTAGTATATTATTAATACTGTATCAATGAAGGTTTATTGAAGGTGGTACTTTACTGCTGACAGGATGAAAGTTAATCCTACCTAGTAATAGTTTTAAGGTATTGAGTTTCGGTTTAGGCATGGTTTTAGCTTGGAGCTAAAATAAGCTTTATTAAAGTAGTTGTTAAATACTTAGTAGGTGAATCTAAATATATTTAACCCTCTTGAGAGCAGTAAGTTTCATTATGCCGCTTATTATTAAAACACATGCTTACAAACTAACAATAATAAGATTGGAGTGCCTTATTTTAAGGTAGGAACTGGAGCTAATTATTATTTAGCACTATGTCTTGCTTTGTAGTTTTAGGAGGGGGCTTAGCCTCTATTGTAAATGCCAATGACTATGCGACGAGTAGTGACGAGTAGGTCATTCTATAAGTACTTTATAGTGCGCTTTATGGTTACATTTAGCGTATTACTGGCCATTTTCCTGCTCTTTATTTATCAAATTATTGAGTCTCGTCGTGATTTAGCTCGTTCTATGGCGCAAGAAACAGTTGCTCATGTCGAAATCATCTTAAATAATATGCTTGAAAAAACCGACATGTTAGAGGGCTTTTTGCACTCTATGGGCGATAAAAATATGCGCATTATGATGGAAGCAGAAGATGGCCAAGCATTCATTCATGAATTTAACTTCTTTTCCTCTATGCTTTATGACTCCTCAGCCATTAAGGGTATTTTCCTCTTGCCTAAAGGTGTAATGCGCTACTCATATCCTATGGCAGGTAATGAAAAAGCTATGGGTGATAGGGTATTAGAGCGTGATGCTACTAAAGAGACAGCGCAATATGCGATGCTCTCAGGATTAACCACTATTGATGGCCCTCGTCAGTTTATTCAAGGTGGTATTGCCATGGTAGCTCGCAATCCTGTTTACCTTGAAGATGGAACCTTTTGGGGCTTTAGTGCTATTAGTCTAGCCTTACCAGATGTTGTGCAACCTTTTGGCTTAACTGATCTTGCAAGACAAGGTTATGAGTATTTATTTACTATGACCAATCAAAATGAAGCTATCCCTATTGGCTCTACTTTAGAGAAACATACTATTGAAGATTGTGTTTCCTACTCTAAACTAATCTCAGGTCGTCGTGTAACCTTAAGTGTAGTGCCAAAAGTTGGTTGGCTTTCTTTATTGGATGTATTTTATGGCTTTGCTTTCTTCTTGCTAGTAGCTGTAGTCATTGCCTATCTATCTACACGCAATAAGATTGGCTCTTTAGAGTTACTCTCTGCTTTAGAAAAAGAAAAGCATATGCGTGCTATGACGGCTCAGGCTTATAACGAGGCTGAGCAAGCTAATAAAGCTAAAAGTAATTTCTTAAGCGCTATGAGTCACGATTTGCGTACGCCTATGAATGCTATTGTAGGCCTATGTACTCTATTAAATCGTGATAGTAATAAACCTCAAAAAGTTGAAGATTACTCTCGTAAAATCACTGCCTCATCAAAACACTTGCTAGGTTTAATCAATGATATTTTGGACATGTCAAAAATTGAAAGTGGCAAGGTTTCAGTAAATACTCGTGAGTTTTGCTTAGGTGAGTTGATTGATAATATTAATAATATTGTGCGCCCTCAAGCTCACTCACGCCATCAGGCTTTTGAGATTATTGTTAATAATATTGAGCATGAACTATTAATTGGTGATGATTTAAGAATAAACCAAATTTTATTAAATCTACTCTCTAATGCTGTTAAATATACTCAAGTAGGTGGTCAAGTCCGTCTTGAAGTAACAGAGGGTAAGATGCACTCTAATAATATTGCCAGCTTCTTCTTTACCGTTTCTGATAATGGTATGGGCATGCCTGAGGAATATTTAAAGCATATTTTTGAGCCTTTCTCTCGCTCTAATAATGTTATTAACGAAAAGATTCAAGGTACAGGTCTTGGTATGACCATTACTAATAGCTTGGTTAACTTATTGGGCGGTACTATTGATATTAAGAGTAAAGAGAAACAAGGCACTACTATTACAGTTCATTTGTCCTTTATGATTCAAGGTAATGAGGTCAACGATCTTGATTTCTTTAAGAATAAAGGCATTCAAAATGTATTAGTAGTTGATGATGTAGCCAATGACTTTATGTCAGTGCAAAGCATCTTAAATGATGTACAAGTTAATTGTTATCACGCAGTTAATGGTAAACATGCGCTAGATCAGCTTAAGTCCTTAACTGAACAAAACAATAGGCCAGATCTTATTTTGCTTGATCTTAAGCTTGAGAATGAAGATGGCCTGCAAGTGGCAAAACAGTTAAATAGTACAGAGTTTAAAGACATACCTATTATCTTGCTTACTAGCTATGACTACTCAGATATTGAAGTCGAAGCTATGGACTGTGGCATTGCAACTTTCTTGAATAAGCCATTGTTTATTAGTAGTTTAAAACAAGCTATTGGCTCTATTACTAATAAAGAGCATGAGGATACAAACGATCCAGAGTGCAACATTTGTAATGTATTTAATGGCTTAAAGGTTTTAGCCGCAGAGGATAATGAGCTTAACTCTGAAATCTTAGTAGATCTCCTTAATATGAGAGGTGCTATCTGTAAAGTTTGTGCCGATGGTGTTGAGGTTGTAGAGACATTTAAGAATAGTAAAGAGGATGAGTATGATCTGATTTTAATGGACGTACAAATGCCTCGCTTAGATGGATTGGGGGCTACTAAACAAATTAGAGCTCTTGATAAGCCTAATGCTAAGACCATACCTATTATTGCTATGACAGCTAATGCCTTCTCTGAGGATATTAAAGCCTCAATCGATGCAGGTATGAACTACCATGTATCCAAGCCGATAGACTTTAAGGTCTTAGAAGAGTGCATTAAAAAGGTTAGAGTTAATTCATCCAACCACTCTGGCTAAGAAGAAATTCATAGCGCAAAGATTAAGCACAAAGAAGATATTTGTGCCAAAAGTGACTCCTGCTCTAAAAAGGCAAATTGTAGTCGTACCGATCCTTGCGAAAATGATGGTTCCTCCAAGCAATAGACGTTAGCGCATAACAGCCTAGATTAAACTATCATCATTTATGATGCACTAAAAGGCTAGCCCTAAAGGCTAGCCTTTTGTATTAGCATAGTAAGGAAACATAGTAGCCAAGATAGCTGCTACAGAGTGCTAGCTAAAAGGCTAAAAGATAGCCCTCTAGGGCTATTTAAGCCATGGTAAGCCATGGTAAGCCATGGTAAGCCATGGGAGCCTATTAGGCTATGGGACTATGAATCAGTGAGGAGGTAGTGTGGTGAATCTTGGTGGCTTGGTATGGCGTATGGTGGCCGTAATTGGGTATGGTATTTATTGTCTATAGTTAACAGTGAGAGTTTTGTAATGCACAGCGGCCTTATTGACCATCATTGCCACTTGTTGTTGGCTTATTACTATCCTTTTGATGACAACAAAAAGAACGCATCACCGTTCTTACAAAAATCTTATGCCTATCAAAAACAAAATATCTTAGAGCCTGTTTTAGCTAAGGTTAGAGCAGGAATACAAGGGTACGATGTTAACTCATCTTTTGAGCGCTTGTTAGATGAGCTCAAAATAAAGCTTCACTCTCAATTTAATTTGCAGGGGATTAACCTGATTGATAGGTGGCTTAGCTATGACATAGCGCAGTTTAATTTTTACACGGTAAATGTCTGTGATGCTTTGCTAAACATTGCAGTGCTTAAGGACTATTTAGACAAGTGCGGGCGCTGTGGTAGTAGCAAATTTAATATAGGGATAGGAATGCATCCTTATCATCTCGAGCCCAATATTAATATGAGCTCTTTTGGTATGAGCCTTAATGAAGAAATAGCTAGGGAGGTAAAGTTAATATCTTATTTAAAAGAACATTACCCTCAGGCTCTTAAAGGCGGGTTAGGAGAAATAGGCTTAGATAAAAGATTGTCAGTAGCTCTTAGTGAACAAATTGAAGTTTTAAGATCTTATTTATTATCTACCATGCACTTTAACTTACCTTATTCTTTTCACTGTGTAAAAGCCTATGATGAACTGTATAAATTACTTAATAGCCAGCAATTTAAAGGAAAAATTACAGGCTGTGTGCATGGATTTAATGGCTCATGCCAGCAAGCTCTAGCCCTAAATAAACTAGGTTTAAAGATAGGATTAGGCAGATCTTTATTAGGCCAACAAAATGAAAAGAAAATCACAGCGTTATTAGAGTATGTGCCTTTAAAAGACATATTATTAGAAAGTGATTTTGATGGCAGCAGTTCCCTAAATTATGACGATAGGGTTGTGGCGGAGCTAGATTGCAAATTACAGTCCTTAGCTGGCAGATTGCCAAAGTAATGGTAATTGTGCGCTCAATAATGCCAGGGCGGGCGCTATCTGGCGTTAGCAGTTGCTAGCAGACGCTAGCGCTAGCGCTAGTGTGAGCGCAGAGCTTGTTCTGCCCATGGCCTAGCCCAGGCCTGTGCATGTGGCAGAGGCATGGGCAGGGCAGAGGCAGGGCATGGGATCTGGTGGGTAATTTGGCGTTGGCTGGGGCATAGGGCGGGTATTGTCTTCATTAATGTCTTATAATTGTTGATTTCAAAAAATCAGTTGCAAGTTTCTTAATGAGAGTGCTCTTAATAAGAGATAGCTTTATTGTTGTTAATAAAGCTAGCTAAGATTTAATATTGGGCTTGATTTGGGCCTTTATAAGTAAAAGGGTAAACATGTTTAAAGAGTTATTTTTAGTTATCAAGATTAATGAAGATGAGCCAGCTAATGCTTTTAGTATGAGACAAAAGCAATTAATTTGCGAAGTATTAGCTCATTGTGCCTGTGGTCTTGATGCTTGTAAGTGTGCTTATATTTTTGATAAAAAGCGTCCTTTAATCTATGTCTTAATTCTTTTACCAGAAGAAATAGATAGCGATACTGAAAAGTCCTTAAAGCATGAGGTATTAGAAGGTCGTTTTGCTCAGCAATGTGACGTACTGTTTAGTGAAAAATTTCCATGCTTTAATGAGCAGTGTAAAGATGCAGGCGCTTTAGTTATGGATATGGACATGACTACAGTGCAAATTGAAGGCATTGATGAAATTGCACGTTGCTTAAATGTCTTTGATGATGTGGCTGCCATTACAGCAGAGGCCATGCATGGCAAATTAGATTTTGCTCAATCACTTACTAAAAGAGTAGCCTTGCTAAAGGGTGGTAATGCTAATGAAGTATTACCAAAGGTCAAAGAAATTATGGTAGAAACTGATGGCCTAGATGAGCTATTAAATTATTGCAATGAGCTTAAGCGCCATCAGGAATTTAAAACTTGTATTGCCTCTGGTGGCTTCCATGAGCTTATTGGTGTCATTAAAGATCGCTATGGCTTAGATGAAGTAAGAGCTAATAGCTTAGGTGTTGATGAGATGGGGCTGTTTACTGGCAAGGTAGCAAGTGCCATTGTGGATGCTCAAGCTAAGGCTGACTTAGTAAATGATTTAATGAAGTCAGGCATCAAGCATGAGCGTGTAATTGTTTTGGGTGATGGAGCCAATGACTTAAAGATGATTGGTCAAGGTGGTTTAGGTATTGCCTATCACGCTAAGCCAAAAGTACAACAAGAGGCTCGCAATGTGCTCAATATTGGTACTTTAGCAGCGGTAAAAGCTTTATTAGAGCTAAAGTCTCATTTAAATTAATTAATTAAAAACTAAAGTTTCTAAACTGAATAAGGGGGCCATTGTGCCCCCTTGTATTTTTTGCTGAAGTTAGGTTTTTAGTTTTAGCGACCTGTACTAAAGCGCTCAAAACGGATAGCTTCGTTTGGTACTCCATTGGAAATGAGTGCATCTAAAGCCATATCCATAAATCCTTGTGGTCCACATACATAGTAGGTGGCATCATCAATAATTAAATTAGCAATGTCAGCCTCAGTTGGACGATCTTGCTCAGCAGTAAAGTGGGTAATTAGAGCACGATTTTCTTCTTCTGTAATGAGCTCCTCAATTTCCTCACGATGTGGTAAATGATCTTCATCTCTGCAAGTATGGAAGAAGATTAAAGTACGACCCTTAGCATCTTTACTACGTAACATAGCAATAGCTGGGGTAATACCAATACCAGCAGTAATTAATACTATTGGATTAGTGCCCTTTTCTAAAATAAACTCGCCTAAAGGTGGAGCTACATCAATTAGATCACCTTCTTGGTAATCATTAACCAAAGTGCTAGAAACCATACCAGCTGGTTTGTCAGCAGTGGCACGGATCTCTCGTATACTAATACGTAAAGAATGCTCATCAAAAGCATTTACAGTGTATTGGCGAGGTTGAATCAAGTTTTGAGATTTAACGTAAGTACGTACTGAGATAAATTGACCTGCAATTACTTCACGAACTACGCCACCATCAACAGGCTCTAAAATGAAGCTGGTAACATCTTCAGTTTCCTTTTTCTTGTTGGAAATTCTAAAGCTACGCCAGCCAGACCAACCACCAACAGAGTTAGCGCAGTCTTCATAAAGCTCAGACTCGGTCTTAATTAAAATCTCTGCTAATTGAGCATAAGCTTCTGCCCAAGCATCTAAAATCTCATCATTAGCCTTATCTCCTAAGACCTTTTCAATAGCATCAAGTAAGTGCTTGCCTACAATAGGATAGTGTTCGGCGCGAATATTTAAGGATACGTGCTTGCTGGCAATGTGCTTAACAGCATTGAAAAGAACAATTGGGTTTTCAATGTTTTGGGCATAAGCTAAAACTGCAGCAGCTAAGGAGATCTGTTGTCTACCTGTACGCTGGTGTCCTTGGTTAAAAATCTGTCGGAGCTCTGGATTGTTAGCTAGCATCTGGCTGTACATGATGGAGGTAATTTCTACACCATGTTCTTGTAAAAAAGGAACAGAGCTTTTAACTAGTTCAATCTGTTTTTCCGTGAGCATCGGGGTGTCCTATTATCTTAACAACAGCAATAAAAATTTTTACGAGCGCATTAAGAGCGCAAGTTCTAGCTAAATAACAATACTAACATGAAAGAGATTTTTCTAATTTAAGCTAGATAGTAATTATCAATTAAAGGTAAATAAAAGCTTAACTAAAGGCTCATAGCCTGTTTAGTTGTCTATCGGCTATTGATCAAAAGAATTGAGTAGACCTTATGGGATTTGAAAGTTGATATGGCTTTTGACTATCAATTCAACAATGGCAAATAATATTTGAACAGTGAATAGAATGTACTAAGCAGTGTGGCTATATTGCTAATAGGTTTGCTTGGATCAAACTGTTTTAAATCGATGGTAAAAGCATTGTCCATAATGGGACTATTATCAACAACAGATAAACGTGCATATTTTACTCCTGTTTTTAGCTATTAAGTGAGCTAGGGATCCATTTTTAGCAAGATATTTAGAAAAATTATTTTTAATCTTATTGAGATAAATATGTAGAAAAAATGTATCAATAGTGCTAATGTCAGTATTTGAAAGTCGATAAAGGCAAGATCAGGATAGGTAGATATCATGGCTAAAACAAAGACTGTTTATGTTTGCAGTGAATGTGGTGCTGAATATTCTCGTTGGCAAGGACAGTGTAAGGCTTGTGGAGAGTGGAATACTATTGAGGAGCTCAAGCTGTCAGGGCCAAAATCAGAGCGTTCTGTTGCCAGATCTTTAGGTGGTTTTGCAGGTGTAGCCGATGGTAAGGTGGAAAATCTTTCTAATGTAGCCATTGCCCAAACGCCTCGTGTTCCTAGTGGTTATAGTGAGTTTGATCGTGTTTTAGGTGGTGGTATTGTTCCTGGTTCTGTGGTGTTGATTGGTGGCAATCCAGGCGCTGGTAAATCAACCTTATTATTGCAAACGGTATGTAAGCTCTCAGATACTACTAAAGTTTTATATATCACAGGTGAGGAGTCTTTAGAGCAGGTAGCGCTAAGAGCAGCTCGTTTAGGACTACCAACCCAAAATGTACGTATTGGTGCTGAAACCTCGATTGATAACATCATTGCTCTTGCTATGAATGAAAAGCCAGTTGTATTGGTGGTTGACTCTATTCAAGTAATGCATGTTAATGATGTTGATAGTGCTCCTGGCTCAGTATCTCAAGTAAGAGAGGCAGCAGCAGCATTAACCCAATTTGCCAAGCGTACAGGTATTGCTGTGTTTTTAGTAGGTCACGTAACCAAAGAGGGTAGCTTAGCTGGCCCTAAGGTCTTAGAGCACTGCGTTGACTGTTCAGTGTTATTAGAAGCTGGCAATGATATGCGCTTTAGAACTTTACGCTGCCATAAAAATCGTTTTGGTGCCGTAAATGAGATCGGTGTATTTGCTATGACCGATAAGGGTCTGCATGAAATTAAAAACCCTTCAGCTATATTTTTGAATAGACAAGAAAAAGTAGCCCCAGGCTCTTTAGCTACCTGTATTTGGGAGGGTACTAGACCTTTATTAGTTGAGTTGCAGTGCTTAGTTGATATCTCACAATATGGCAACCCTCGTCGTTTATCTTTAGGTACTGACGCTAATCGTCTGTCAATGCTCTTATCAGTATTGCACCGTCATGCTGGCATTCAATTAGCCGACCAAGATGTGTTTGTGAACGTAGTAGGTGGTGTCAAAATTGAAGGTACCAGTGGTGATGTGCCATTAATTTTGGCGCTCTTATCATCCTTTACCGAAAGACCTATTGATAGAACCACCTTAGCTTTTGGAGAAATTGGTTTAACAGGTGAGATTAGACCAGTACAATCTGGACTAGAGCGTTTAAATGAGGCTGAAAAGCAAGGTTTCACTAGAGCCATCGTGCCTTTTGATAATGCCCCTCGCAATAAAAATAAAATTGGCAACATGGAAGTTGTAGCCGTTAAAAACATCCAAGAGCTGGTCGACTTGGTTTAGCTCGACTACGCACTAGACAGCACAGGCTATGTAGCTTAAGCTGCATAGCCTGTGCTGCTCTTGTTAGTGCTGGGGCTTGGTAGGAGCTGCATCAGTTTAGATTTTTACTAGGGCCCATAAAGCAAAAGCCAGACTAATTGTCTGGCTTTTGGCACAAGCTAACAGGAGCAAAAATATTAATCATTATGCATTAATACATTAAGCTCACGGCCAAGGACATCAGAGCGACCGACGTTCATTTCCACTAAACGGCGTAAATTGGAAATGGACTCAGGATCAATACGATCACACTCTAAACCTAGCTTCTTACCAATAACGTGACGACAAGTCATCATCATCACAATTTTAGTAGTAGCTTGTAGCTCAACAGTTAATTGGTACTTTTGACCTTTAAAGAAATGTGGGTCTGCTTCAAAGTTACGAAGCTCAACAAAAGCACCCTTTAAAGAAAGGTCATGGACTAATACCATGTAGTTCTTCTTTTGAACTTCAGATTGTAAAGTGCCTTCTAGATCGAGGGCTACACGAGAGTATTTACGGCGCTCCATAATAGAGTTTCCTTCAACCTCTTAAACCATTGCTTAAAAACATGTAGTAATTACGCAATATAAAATATACAAAACCTTGTCAAAACTATGCCTAGGATAGACAAGAGCACAGTAATTGGCGCAACTGCTAGTTTAAATAATATAAGCCAAGGATAATAATGCTTTAGCTCCAGCTTGTGAGATTAAGTTCTAAAAGCAACTATTATCGTTGTTTCTAAGAACAAATAAGCCCTATATTCTAGATATATTGCTTAAATATTTCCGCAATAGTTTAGAACTATTTTAAAAATATTGCTAGCTATAAAGATCCCAAAACAAACAACTTGACTGTAAATTTTTGCATAAACTTACACTTTAATCTAAAGTGTCAGTAATAATGCGATAAATACTAGTTTTCAGAGCCTTTAGAGGTAAAAACTCGTGCGTGACGCTGCTTAGAATAAGGCTTTTTAAAGTCTTTCTTGCCTTTAGCACCATAAGCTTTAGCCTTAGGCTCTTTTGCTCCATTTTTACGTACGTTACGAGCTGGCTTATCTACCTTGCCATACACGCTAGGACGGCTTGGTTCGCCGCTTTCGCTATCGCTATTACTATCGCTAGCATCTCCTAGGTCAATATCAGCCTCCAAATCAAAAGGATCTAAATTTAACAAGGCCTCATCAATAGCCTCGCCCTTGGCCTCCTCTGGCACTTGGGCATTTCCCTGACCCTGGCTATGGCTATGGCTATGGCTATGGCTATGGCCCTGGGCCTGAGCGTAGCCTTGGCCCTTGCCTTTGGCATAGGCATCATGGCGGCTGCTATTAGATGGGTGATTGTCCTTGCTTGATGGGCCCTTTGGGGTGGTATCAATGACAAAACAGGAGCTAAAGTCCTCAAAAGTAAGCTCGTTTTCTAGTCCAATATTGCTAAGACCTGGTTCGAGCGCAAATTGAAGGAGAGCTTTGATATTTTCCTCAGAGCGAGGCTCCATAACCTTATACATAAGATCGATTTGGTATTTAAGCTCGTTTTGAATGTCCTCAAGCTCTATTAGGCTATCCTCATCAATCTCTTGGTCAGGATAGTTGTTTTCACATAAGCGAATTACGCTTGCCATAGATGCCTGAGAGGCATCTTGAGCATTTTTGGAGCTCATAGGCACAGAGGATAAGGCTACATCAAGCATCACAGCCACATCAAAAGCAAAGCTATCACCCTCAGTATAGTCTTCAAGCTCTAAAGGTAAGTAAGGCTCAACTTGATCAAAGGCAGCTTCCAAATCGATATGGTTAAACTTGTCGTAGTGATAGCTCCAGCATTGCTTGAGAGCATTTAAAAACTCAGTACGACCTTGGACTTGTTTAACTTCACACCATAAAGCAAAGTTGGAATAGGAACGTGTTGCTAAAACCAAGGCAAAAAGACTATGACGCCATGGTGGCATCTTTTTAAGCATTGGGTAAAATTTTTCACCAAAAATCACATTACACCTCGATCAAAGAAACAAAACTTTTTAAATATTATAGCTGATTAGTATGATATTGATGGGCTCAAATCATGTAGTAATTCGGGCAACTAAGTTGTATTTACAAATGAGCTAAAAAACAAATAAATAGGGTTTAGTCAAACTTATTAGTGCTACATATCTACATTAGCTCTTAAAAAGGCTAAAATATAGGAGCCTGAAAAACTTCAGGAGTATCAAGATTAATTTCTGACATATGGTAGGGCAAGGAATTATTTATCTTTTCGCTCCTATTTATGGAAGTAATCAATAGGGTTGTGTTTTAGATGAATCGAGGAAATAAGTTGTCATTTAAAGCGCATAAGCACAAGTCTTGGTATCATTAAAATTTAGGAATTAAAGGAGTAGTGACTTATGCAGATGAAGCATCTGTTGGCAACCGTAACCTTATGTTTAGCTGCTGGCTCTTTACCAGCTCATGCCGCATATTCAGGCAATTATGAAAGATGCTTAGAGGCCGCTCAAGGTATTAGTGCAAAAGAAGTTGTTTGTGTTACTTCCGAGAGTGTGTATCAAGATGCAATGCTCAATCACTATTACAATAAATTAAGCAAAGGTTTAACTCCTGAGCAGGCTAAGCTTCTCAAGGACGCTCAAAGAGCATGGATTATCTATCGTGATGCTTCTTTACCATTTGCTGATTCTTTAGGTGGCGCTAATGCTATTAATAGCACTAGAACTCTTATGGAGATGACCAAGGATCGTGCCGAAGAATTAGAGCAAATGTGCAAAGACTACCTTAAATAAGTCTTAATTCTAAGATCTTACTTTAAGTGACATGGCATAGCTGTGTTTTTTGCTCAGCTATATTTCATCCATTGGGCTAATAAGGTAATGCTGTTGGCCCTAACTGTATCATTGGATTAAAGTCTATGTCAGTAAAAAAATTTGCTTTAGCCTTAACTTTAGGCTTGTCTTTAGTTTCTCTTAACGCTCATGCTGATTATTCTCAAGACTATGAGAAGTGTCTGGAAGCTACCAATGGTGTAACTGCCGATATGCTTAACTGTATGACTTTAGAGGAAGAGCGCCAAGATGCCATGCTAAATGTGTACTACAAGCAACTCATGAGAGGTCTTGAGCCTGAGCATGCCAATTTATTAAAAGAGGCACAGAGAGCTTGGATTAAGTACCGTGATGCTAGCGTCAATTTAGCAGGCTATGACGGAGGCTCCATGGCTGTCCTTAGTATTGGCTCTATAAATTTGGAGATGACCGTTAAACGTGTTGATGAACTAAAGCAGATGTGTGATAACTATCTTTAGGATCTTATTAGAATCGTAATTAAAGGCCTCTACATATTAATTTATGTAAGAGGCCTTTTTGTTGGTGTGCCCTTTAAGCAAATTTCATAAGATTTTTTGCTTTGGTAGTGGAATTTAATTCCATTTTCACGCACAATAAAGCTATATAAGGTGCGAATAAGACCAACTGTCTAAAATAAGTAATTTGTCAGATTCTTTATCTTAAATTTAGTTGTTTTGTGTCTAATTGTGGCTGTGCCTTAATCATAATTATTACAACCTTAGATCATTAATCATTGACCATGAAATTACCGCTCTAAGCCCTGCTTAGCCGTGCTGGTTATTGCTTTGCAAAGCAGCCAAGCTGCGCTGTATTGCGCTGCGTTGTTCTGCGCTGTGCTTCGCTGCGTTGCGCTGCGTTGTGCCTAAGCACTAGACAGCGTCTAGCATCGAGCGTCGCTAAACAATGGGCGCATAAGCTGCGCTAGCGTTAAACCATAAGGTACTTGGCTATAAGCTGCTTGGTGATGATGGTAGTATTGGGCGATGAGCGATTGATTGTGATAGTAAGTGATGGATAGTTATGGTGTACTTTGAGGCTTGGTTGGGGGCTGATAAGTATTTAAACCTTAAAATAGATAGAAAAATATGGAACTTTTGTTCATTTTGTTCGTCTTACCAACTAAGGTGAGACAAGATGGCACCTGTTTCTTGCTTTTCTAATTTATGTCCTATACCTTAACATTTTTGTGGCATGCTACCGTAGTAGCATTGGATTCATCAGCATCAGGCGTGATGCTTTTTCACATATTGTTCTTAAAGTCGTAGCCTTATCTTTGCTTGGCTTGTTTATCATAGTAAATAAGTATTGATTGGGATCAATTAAATCATAGTATTTAACTATGATTTAATTTATACGATAGGGGAGAAATATAGGGAAAGAACGGCGCTATTGGTGTAGTCATTACATTTGGTTAAAAATGCATACTGAAGACTATATCTATCAAGACGACTTATCTGCCAGTAAATACCCACTTTCTAAACAACATGTTGTTGCTATTTCTAGCACTGTATTTTTAGCTAGTGCTTTATATTTTGTGTTACCACAAACAGAAGTAGTTACTACCACTGCCTCTAGCCAAACTTCCCCTATATTTGGCGAAATTACTGACGAAAATGTCTACGAGGAAATGATTGATCCTACTCGTTCCTTGACCGACATTTTACTTACCAATGATAGCGAACTGCCAGCCTCTTCTCGTGATGTAGTTTTATCTGATAATAACAATAACCAAGATGTCTTTACTCAAGGTGAGTTAGGCTCTATGGAAAACTATGATGAGGACGATTTAAGCGGTGCTTTAAGTCTTACTGATGAATCAGCTTTAGAGCAGTCTTTAAATGAACTTGCTACTCAAGATGGTAGCAATCTTACTCCTGCTATGATGCAAAAGTGGACAGCTGAGGAAATTCAAAGAGGAGATACTTTAAGCTCTATTTTCTCTGATATGAATATCCCATACGCTGTACTACAGTCTTTATCCCAAGATCCTGAGGCTGGAGATTCTATTGCTAATATCCGTCCAGGTAATAAGCTTTATTTTAGTTTTGACGCTAATAACAATCTGATTGGCTTTATTAAGCAAATTGACAGTGACGAGCAGTGGCATTTTACTCGTGATGATATCTCTAAGTTAGCTTTTAGCGTTAAAAGAGAACCTAATGGCTCACACATTGTAGTAATTGATAGCGATGGCTCTGCACGTCCTTTATTAGACTCACAAGAGGCTCCTGCCTATAAAAAGCGTGGTCGCTTAGTAGTTGCTACTATTAACGCAGGTGATAGTTTCTCTACTGCTGCCCATGATGCAGGATTAACTTATAACGAGATCCGTAAAATTACCGATCTCTTTAAAGGCCGTGTCCAATTTACCCGCCATTTACAGCCAGGAGACACTTTACGTGTTTTATTCTCTGAGGATAAGGGTAACGGCAAGATCAATGCTATTGAGTTAAAGCTAAAGAAAGTAGGTACTTTGGCTGCTTATCGTAATGAGCTTGATGACAACTACTATGATGAGCGTGGTTATAACTCTGCTAGTTCAACCTTCCGTCGTTTCCCTATTGATGGCAAGGTAGTTATTTCTTCGCACTTTAATCCAACTCGTCGCCATCCAGTAACAGGAAAGGTAAGACCACATAATGGAACTGACTTTGCGGTACGTGTAGGTACTCCTATTGTCTCCCCTGCTGATGGCGTAGTAGAAATTGCCAAGTACTCACGTACAGCTGGCTATTATATTGTCATTCGCCATCGTGGTAGTTATTCAACTGTTTATATGCATAACTCTAAGCTCTTAGTTAAGCAAGGTGACAATGTAAAGATTGGTCAGGTAATTGCTCGTTCTGGCAATACAGGTATTTCTACTGGCCCGCACTTACATTATGAATTACGTCATAATGGTCGCCCTGTAAATGCTATGAGAGTGACACTGCCATCTAACGAGGATATCACAATTGCTAAAAAGAACCGTCAACGTTTTGATAGCAATGTAGCCTTGTTCAAAAAAGAACTATATCAAGACTCTTTAATTGCCCAAAAAGACTAAATAATTGCTAAGATTAGACTTAAGCATGCTTAGTTAGGCCTCAATTAATCTATAGTTCCCTATGGGGGCTATGGTATTAAGAGGTAGCATCGCAAATTTGTGATTAGTATCTTAAACTTGACTCAATACCAATAGTGAAAGATTTATGTTCTGGTATGGTTTAGTTATATGAGCTTACTACAAGCTTTTATTTGGGTGAGTTTATGGAGATTATTATGGGTGCTAAAACTATTGGTGGTTTTAATACTACCTTGCAGGAAGTTGAAGAGCGCTATGCTTGGATTAATGAGATGATTAAATCTCGCCAAGAATTAGTTCTTAAGTATATGAATTTACTAAAGGCTCCTGAACACGATGATCTAACTGATACTGCACAAGATCGTCCTTCTCCTGAGGCTATTACAGCTTTTTGTGAGCATTTAGTAGACTATATCTCTCATGGTCATTTCGATTTATATCCTAAAATTGTTGAGCTTTTAGAAAAATCATCTAGCAGATCCTTATCCATTGCCCATCGTGTCATGCCTAAGATTGATGCTACTACAGATTTCTTATTAAGATTTAATGATCGCTATGCCGACGATATGGATGAGCGTAAATATGAGTTTTTAATGGGGGATCTTGCTAAGGCGGGTGAGAAATTAGAATTGCGCTTTAAGAGTGAAGATCGCCTTATTATTGGTTTAAGAATTTTAAATATCAGAGCTACCGTTGCTGCTCAGGCTAAAGCTCAAGAATAGAATATGTAATACCATAATACTCTCTTTGCTTAACGCTAGCTTTTAGCTTTAAGCAAAGAGAGGAGTAATGCTTATTTTAGGGCGGTATACATTAAAAGTACGCCACTTAAAATAGCAACCATAGAGAAGACAATACGTACTTTTTCAGTAGGCATTTTTAATAATAGAGCAGTACCTAAGAATGCTCCTAAGAAAGCAGCCACAATCATCGCTGGAATCCATTGCCAATGAATGGCTGTCACTGCGCCTACAGTAATAGCTCCCACCGCATTCCAAATAGTAGCTACAAATACCATGGTATGGTAGATAGCTCTTTTTAACTCTAAGCCAAAGACTAAAGTTAAGGTGAGAGTTGAAAACAATCCTGCACCTGATGATAAAGAGCCTGAAAATAGTCCCACTAAAACAATCAGCAATACACCAATGGCAAAGCGTGTTTTAGAAATATGTTCTACACCCTTAGAGCCAAAGCCTTTCTTTAACAGAGTGTAAATACCCATAGCAATAGTGACCAGACCTACGGTAATTTCAGCAGCTTTAGTTGGAACATTAATTACAATCAAAGTTCCTGCTACTACAGCAGGACAGCCTACTAAGAGCATAACCAAGCCAATGGTCTTATCAATAGCGAATTTGTTGCTCTTTTTCTTAGCCAGAGCTCCAATACCAAGGAACACTACAGCTACTTTATGAGTACCTAAGGCAGTTGCAAAAGGTAATCCCATTAAAATAAGTAAAGGAAATTGCACAAAACCCGCACCACCTCCTGATACAGAGGCAAAGAGATTGGCGGTAAAGGTAAAGGCAAATACAATAATTTGGTCAATAATAGCGCTTTGATCCATAAAATTACTGTGCATAAGGGGTCTTAATGAAGAGTCCTTTCACTAAGTTTTGACTTACAAAATTACCCATCCCTATTAAGCTCCTGCATTATCCTGGATAGCTTATGCATACGCATAAGATACTGCTAAGGCAGCTTATGCTGCATTTGTGCATAGGCTGGCTATATGTGCACAGCTGCTTTGCAGCTGGCATGGGGAGCTGTCAAGCGTAGCTTAGTAGTAGCTCTTGCGCCTGCAAGAGCAGGGGCTAGGGCTAGAGCTGTGCTCGAGCTTTAGCTCGGGCTAGAGCCCGAGCATGAGCCTAAGCTTTGGCTTGGGCTTGATCGGGCGATAACTTTATGATTTTGTGCTGGTCATAATTAGTGAAAAAAATCTTTAAATAAGAGAGCTATGCAGTAGTCTCCAAAAAAGTAACAGAATTGGGCTGTGATGCTACCACAATAGTTGAGGGGAGCAAAACTAAAAGCTGATAAATGCTTAATCTGTAAAAGTGTTTGACTGGCTCAAAGGGTAAGGTAATGAGCATGGATATTAAGTGTATGATTACTAATCAATACAGCTTAATAATGTCTAGCTTAGATCTTTTTGCCTATAAAAACACGAAAAAAGCCCGCAAGTGCGGGCTTTTATCAATAGATGAACAATTATAAAAGAATATTATTTCTTCTCTAAGCGCTCTAAAGCACGGTGAGCGATGTCCTTACGGTAGAACATGCCCTTAAAGTTAATATTCTTAGTTAAGGCATAAGCGCGGGCGGTTGCCTCAGCAATGTCGCCACCCATAGCAGTTACGCAAAGAACACGACCGCCATTGGTTACTACTTTGCCATCAACTTCTTTAGTGCCAGCTTGGAATACCTTGCCATAATCAGGTAATTGAGCATCAAGACCATAGATTTCATCACCCTTGCGTGGATCTTGTGGATAGCCCTCAGCAGCTAAAACAATACCTACAGCAGGATTTGGATTGTAAGAGCAGGTCTTACCCTCTAAGCCACCAGCCTCACAGCCTTTGTAGCATAAGTCTACTAAGTCAGAGGTCATACGTAACATGATTGGCTGAGTCTCTGGGTCACCAAAGCGGCAGTTGAACTCAACTACACGAGGATCGCCATTGTCATCAATCATTAAGCCAGCATAGAGGAAGCCAAAGTATGGAATGCCATCATCAGCCATGCCCTTAATGGTAGGCTCAATAATGCGCTCCATAACTTTCTGATAAACATCGTGAGTTACGATTGGAGCTGGGGAGTAAGCTCCCATACCACCAGTGTTTGGACCTGTATCGCCATCACCAACACGCTTATGATCTTGTGAGGTAGCCATTGGTACAGCATTGATAGAGTCAGACATTACGATGAATGAAGCCTCTTCACCTTGCATGAACTCTTCAATAACTACACGTGCACCAGCATCACCAAAGGCATTGTCCTCAAGCATGGACTTAACAGCGTCAATGGCTTCTTCCTTGGTCATAGCAACTACTACGCCCTTACCAGCAGCTAAGCCGTCAGCCTTAATTACAATAGGAGCGCCCTGCTTTTCAATATAAGCAATAGCCTCATCTACCTTAGTAAATACCTCATAGGCGGCAGTTGGAATGTTGTGACGCTTTAAGAAGTCTTTAGTAAAAGACTTAGAACCCTCAAGTTGAGCACCTGCTTGAGATGGGCCAAAGACACGCAATTTAGCGGCTTTGAATGCATCAACTAAACCAGCTACTAAAGGAGCCTCAGGGCCAACAATAGTAAGATCAATAGAAGCCTTTTTAGCAAACTCAACTAAAGCATTAATATCAGTGACATTAATGTCTACATTTTCAATTTTGTTTTCTGTCTTGGTACCTGGGTTACCTGGGGCAACATATACGATATCAGCAAGAGGAGATTGAGCAGCACGCCATGCTAAAGCATGCTCACGACCGCCATTACCAACAACTAAAACCTTCATGATCTTATCCTTAAAGTTGTATTACCGACGTTTAACCAAAGCTATTAGCATGGTTAAGGGCCTAACTAAAAGTGATAGTTAGGCCTTTGGGCTTAGTTAAGCTTTAAAACTAGTGACGGAAGTGACGTACACCAGTGAATACCATGGCAATACCATGCTCATTTGCAGCCTGGATAACTTCCTCGTCACGGATAGAACCACCTGGCTGAATAATGCACTTAACGCCTGCCTTGGCAGCAGCATCAACACCATCACGGAATGGGAAGAATGCATCAGAGGCAAGTGCTGAACCTTCTAAGGAGAGCTTAGCGTCTTCAGCACGAATAGTAGCAATACGGGCAGAGAATACACGTGAGGTCTGACCGCAACCAATACCTAAGGTACGCTTATTGTTGGTATAAACAATGGCGTTTGACTTGGTGTACTTACATACACGCCAAGCAAAGAGTAACTCATCTAACTCCTCATCAGATGGAGCACGCTCAGTTACTACCTTGAGGTCTTCACGCTTAACATTTACTAAATCAGCGTCTTGAACTAAGAGGCCGCCGTTAACACGCTTAAAGTCGTAACGGTCATTACGCTCAGTCATGTCACCGATAGCTAAGAGGCGGATATTCTTCTTAGCGCTAACAACTTGCTTAGCTTCCTCAGTTACGCTTGGAGCAACAATAACTTCACAGAATTGGCGATCGATAATGGCCTGAGCAGTCTTGCCATCAAGCTCACGGTTAAAGGCGATAATGCCACCAAAAGCAGACTCGCTATCGGCCTCAAAAGCCTTGATGTAAGCGTCAGTTAAGTTATCAGCTAAGGCTACGCCGCAAGGATTAGCATGCTTAACAATTACACAGCATGGCTCCTCTAAGAACTCACGTACACACTCAATAGCTGCATCAGTATCAGCGATGTTGTTGTAAGAAAGTTCCTTGCCTTGGAATTGAACTGCAGTGGCAATAGAGGCATTGGTTAAGGAAAGATCCTTGTAGAAAGCAGCCTTTTGGTGTGGGTTTTCGCCATAGCGCATGCCTTGGAGCTTAACAAACTGTAAGTTTAAGGTGCGTGGGAAAGAGCGCTTTTGTAAATCTACACCGCTATTGGTGATAACAGGAGTGCCGGTCTCGCTCTCATCTTTAATACCATAGTCAGAGGCGATAGTACCAAAGTAGTTAGCAATAGCACCATCATAGCCAGCAGTGTGCTCATAAGCTGCAATAGCTAAGTCAAAACGAGTCTTATAGGTTAAAGAACCTTCGTTTTGATCCATTTCTTCGATAATGCGTGGGTAATCACAAGCATTAACAACGATAGCCACATCTTTATGATTCTTGGCAGCAGCACGAACCATGGTAGGGCCGCCAATATCGATATTCTCAATAGCCTTTTCTAAAGAGCAATTAGGATCAGAGGTGGTCTTAACAAATGGGTAGAGATTAACGCAAACTAAGTCAATTGGCTTAATGCCGTGCTCTTCCATTACAGATTCATCAGTGCCGCGACGACCTAAAATACCACCATGAATCATTGGGTGTAAGGTCTTTAAACGACCATCCATCATCTCAGGGAACTTGGTGTAATCAGAAACTTCAATTACTGGTACACCATTGTCCATTAAAAGCTTAGCAGTACCACCTGTTGATAAAATCTCAACACCGCGCTTTGATAATTCTTGGGCAAACTCAAGTACGCCACTCTTATCAGATACTGAAATCAAAGCTCTCTTGATAGGACGAGATAAATGCATTCCTAAATGCTCCGCAAAAGGTAAAGAACAAAAATAGCTGGCATCTAACACCAAAGCCCCGCAAAGGCAGGGCTAAAGAATGATTTAATACCAACTAAGTTAAGTTGGATAATTTTGGTGTGAACTTTTTAGCTTCACTTTTCCCAAAAACTAAGGGTTATAAGTAACATTAAGTAGCTATTACTTACATTATGAAATCTGTGTTCTACAAAGCTTTTTACATGAGGCAGATAAGTTAAATATGCCAGAGAAAAACTAACAAACTAAAAAATTATTAACCTAAATTAAGCTAAAAAGCTGGCATATTTTAGCATGTTTAGTGCATATCAGGCGCTAAAATATGGCAAAAAATCTACAACAGAGCAAAGTATAGATAATAATCAATTAAATTAATAAACCTAAATACGTAGCTATTTTTCTTATAAACACTCATTAGCCTAAGCTTAAGATAAAGATAAGTAATCTTTAAATAAGTGCCATAAAACAAAATAGCCTCTAATGGTAATTAGCTCATAAGAGTAGATACAGTGGATATAGGTGTGTTTAATAAGTAAGCAAATAATGGTCTTTGGAATAGGTGCAAGAAATGCAAATTAAAATAATGCGTATTAGCGTTCAGGAGCAAGTTTTAACAAATTGCTTAATTAAGCGCTTTTGCCCCTGTGCTATTTGTTGGTATTTTGTTTAATACTGGTGCTAAAGTGGCTTTATATAAGGAATTAGCAACAAAATTTCAAGTAGGTTTAGCAAAAATATTTTTTGAACGTGATTAGCTGGTCTTAAAGTCGCAGGTCAAGAGTGAGAAAAGGGCATAAATAAGCCATTTTTAAACGTGAATAAAAGGTGGCACTGGTCACAAATGGACAAGACAAATCCGCTATATAAGCGTTTTTTCGTAAAATCATGTTGATATTTATATTTTCTTGTGGTGAAATTCTAGAAAAATTAACGGTTATCAAATATGTCATTAGATGACCTGTATGTCTGATTGAAAGGATAATATCGATATGAATAAGTCTGCACTTATCGACCAAATCGCTAGACGTTCTGATTTACCAGTAAGTCAATCCCGCAAGGCTTTAGATGCTATGTTAGAGACCATCACTGAGGCTTTAAGCAATGGCGATCGTGTTCAATTAGTAGGCTTTGGTACTTTTAAGGTAACCGATCGTAAGTCTCGTGAGGGTCGTAACCCTAAGACTGGTGAAGTTATCCAAATCCCTGCCTCCAAGACCCCATCTTTCACCGCTGGTGCTGAGTTAAAGAAGTCCGTAAACGGTCGTGACTAATTTAGCTTTGTTTAAGATGTGATCTTAAGCAGAAGAAAAAGACATAAAGGGCAAGTTGATGCTAATAACATCAACTTGCCTTTTTTATTGTTGGCCAAAATACGCACCTATATGGGGTGATAGATACAAAAATCTAAAAAAATAGTGCTATAGAACATGGTTTTAATATGCTTAGGTATTAAAGCTAAACAAAATCACCTACAATAGAGCTTATTGTCTTAAGGTGCTAATTTTATTAAAAATTTCATTAGTCATTAGCTAGGTAAGGCAACTACTTTGCTAGTCGCTACACTCATTATGTGTTTAATGCTTAATTTGAAATTTGTTTTGCTTTGTTAAGATTTTTGTTGTTGAGCAATCAGTATTAGCATTGAGTCTGATTGCTTTCAATAGTGTACAGACTAGGTAACATAGTTCTAAGTTAACTAGTAAGAAGTCTTATATTTCTTATTAGTTGTTGGTAAGGATAAAATTATTTATGGCAATTCATGAGCGTGCAGGTACTAAAGCATTAGATGCTGATTTAGTTAATATTCCTCGTTTAATGGCTGCTTACTATTTAAACAGACCAAATGTTGAAAATCCTGATGAAATGGTAAGCTTTGGCACCTCTGGCCACCGTGGTACCTCTTTAAATGGTTCTTTTACTGAGCCCCATATTTTAGCTATCTCTCAAGCTATTGCTGAGTATCGTGTTAAAGAGAATATTTGTGGTCCATTATTCTTAGGTATGGATACCCATGCTCTATCTGAAGCCGCATTAGCTAGTGCAGTGGAAGTTTTAGGTGCTAATGGTGTTGAAGTACGTATTGAAAAAGATCATGGCTACACTCCAACTCCAACTATTTCCCATGCTATTTTGACCTATAACAAGGGTAAGAGTGGCTCTGCTTTAGCTGACGGTATCGTAATTACTCCATCCCACAACCCACCAACTGATGGTGGCTTTAAGTACAACCCAACTGATGGTGGTCCTGCTGGTACTGAAATTACCTCTTGGGTACAAAATCGTGCTAATGACATTATTCGCAATGGCCTTAAGGAAGTTAAGCGTGTAAGTTACGACAAGGCTTTAAAGCTAGATAATGTTAAAGAATATGACATGCTCAGCGAGTATGTTGATGATTTATGCAATGTTATCGATCTTGAGGCTATTGCTAAGGCTGGACTTAAGATTGGTGTTGACCCATTAGGCGGCTCTGGCTTGTTCTATTGGGATCGTATTGCTGATAAGTACAAGTTAAATATTAAGGTAGTTAACTACAAAGTTGACCCAACCTTCTCTTTCATGTGCTTAGATAAGGATGGCAAGATCCGTATGGACTGCTCCTCTAAGTATGCTATGGCAGGCTTAATTGCTCTTAAGGATGATTTTGATATCGCCTTTGGTAATGATCCTGACTATGACCGTCACGGTATTGTTTGCCACTCTGGTTTAATGAATCCAAACCACTATTTATCAGCTGCTATTAACTATATTTACACTCACCGTGACTTATGGCCTAAGGATGCTATGGTAGGTAAGACTGTAGTTTCCTCCTCTATGATGAATCGTGTTGCTGCTGGCTTAGGTCGCAAGGCTTATGAGGTTCCAGTAGGCTTTAAGTGGTTCGTTCCAGGCTTATTTGATAAGTCCTTAGCTTTTGGCTGTGAGGAAAGTGCTGGTGCTTCTTTCTTACGTAAGGACGGCTCAGTATGGACTACTGATAAGGACGGTATTATTGCTGCCCTCTTATCAGCTGAAATGTTGGCTGTTACTGGCAAGGATCCATCAGAGCACTATGCTGAGCTTACTCAGAAGTATGGCAACCCAGTTTACAACCGTGTTGATGCTCCTGCTAGCTCCAAGCAAAAGGCTATTTTAAAGAAGCTTGATCCATCTGCTGTTGAGGCCTCTACTTTAGCTGGTGAAGCTATTGTTGAGAAGCTTACTACCGCAGCTGGCAATGGCGCTGAAATCGGCGGCTTAAAGGTAGTTACCGAAAACGGCTGGTTTGCAGCTCGTCCATCAGGTACTGAGAACATCTACAAGATTTACATGGAGTCCTTCAAGGGCGAAGAGCACATCAAGCAAATCGAGAAGGAAGCAACCGAAATCGTGGATGCTGCCCTTAAGAAGGCTGGTGCCTAATACGCAGGTCTTTAACTTTAAGACTCAAAAAAGTTTAAAACTAGGCGCTCTATAGCTTGCCTAAACTCTAAAAATGCCGAAAGCAGTCATTGCCTCGGCATTTTTTTATCGCCAGTCTCCAGCCAAAGCCTGGCCAATCCTGTCCTGTATTTGTCTGGACCTGGCCAGGCCAAAGCCAATGCCTGAGCTTGGCTGTTGGAGATGGGGTTAGAGCTTACTTTTGAAAAGGGACAGATGGGGCGAGTGCGTAGAAAAAACAAACGCCTACCAAGGGCAGGCGCTGTTTATAAATTTTTTGCAAGGGTTGGTGCAATGATGCACTTTAGAGGAGAAGCATTAAGCTTGGCTTTGTTGGTTTTCGCTGGCAGGTTCTACTGGCTTTAATACGAAAAATAAAGAGGAAGCAACAACACAGAGAACAAATACAGCAGCGAATAAAGTGATCATAAATACTCCGAGAAACTCAATCTTGCTAACCAAAGATTAAGCCTTGCTTACATGAGATAAAGCTCATGTCAAAAATATAAGAAGAGGCAAATACTTGCCAAAGCTAAATTCTACTAAAACCGAAGAGAATAGCTTGCCACAATGTCTTATTAGAGCTTTGCGAGCGTAAAAAGTTCCAAGCTAACCTGCAAAATGTGACTTAAGACGCAATTTTTTTGCTTAAGTAAGAAACCTGAAAGATATCGCAAGCAACAAAGCCAATCTACTCTAAACAGATAAAGCTGGTATGGCAATAAAACGAAAAAAATTATTGAAATAATGTGAGCTTTGATGCATCAAAGGGCAAAAACATCATCTTTTTAGCAATCTTGATAACTGGTATAAAAATTGCGTAACAATGGCTATTAATCGTGAAAAATTTGCGTAAAATAGCGCTTTTTGGCTGTTTATGATCAATGTTGCCTTGACGGCACTGATTATCAGGCTAGTTAGAGCTATATTTACAAGAGGTCAGGCCATGCAAAATCTTAATAATGTTAACCACAATCAATCCGCCTCTGGCGATCGTGTAGTTAACAATAACTCTACTGAAAACTTGTTCGATCGTTTTAATCGCATCGAAGATAAGGGGCAACACGCTAAGTTTGCCTCCGTTTTGTCTGGCTTAAAATCTAAGTTTGGCTCTGCTTTTGGTGGTGAAAACAAAGGTGGCTTAAAGACCTTTGATAATATTATGGCCTCTAATAAAAAGGCCGTTGATGAGTTCAATAACATCAATAATGAAAAGCTCAACGAAGAAGAAGATCGTAAAAAGAGCGATAACAAAAAGGCCCAGCAGCTAAAGGATGTGCAGGACTTTAATATAGAAGCTCATGAGCTACAGGCTATTACTACCATGGAGGTGGCCGCTCATAAGGCCGATCACGATGCCTCTATGCAAGCTGAGCAAATGACAAAGAGCATGCGTCCTTCTGATATTTTGGCTGCCTCTATGACCTCTTCATCTAATAAGGCTGGCAGTTCAACAACAAATAGCGTTAACGCCTCTGTTGCTAATGTTACTAGCTCTACTAATTCAGGCAATGCTAATGCTACTGCTACTAATAGTGCAAGTGGTAGCGCAACAGCTTTTAATAATGGTTTAGGTGAGGGAGTAGGTTCTTCTACCTCCAATAACTCTAATATGGGTAATTCATCTAATGGTTCTAGCTCTGCTGCTCCTGCTGGCTATGGTCTTGAGCCAATGTCTGATAGTGCCCGTGCAGCACAAAGTATGATGAGAGTTGCTCATGTTGAAAGTGATGTTGAGATTGAGGACAATTTAAACAATATCAACCGTTCTAATTTGGGATCTTTAAATAGCACCGATCCAGATAGTGATGCTCAAAATGCCCAAAAGCTCTCTAATTTAAACAATAATGAATTACGTCAGAACTTAGATGTGTTAGCCCGTGAGTCTAATGTTAGCAAGCTTAGTCTACAAATGACTAATCCTCAATTAGTTGCTCAGGAGAAGGCTACAGCTAAGGCTTTAGCTGACATGCCAACCTCTCAAGATAAGATTGCTAATTTAACTGCTAGCAAAGAGGCCCAAGGTAATTTATTAAATACCTTATCTGGTAATGCTCAACTACAAGCTGGTGGTCAGGTATCAAGTGGTCAAAATGTAGGTGGTAGTGTAGCAACAGCAGCTACTACTAGCTCACAAAGAGTTAATGCTGTAGGCACCCAAGAGTTAAGTTCTGAGTCCTTAATTAAGAGCGCTCAGGCTCAAAAGCAAAGTCATGGTTCTGAGAGCTTAGGTTCTCGTGCTGCTATTGCAAGCAATGGTTTACGTGCCAGCACTAATAAGATTAGTGATCAGGCAGCATCTAATTCTTTAAATACAGCTAAGAGCGCTTTGAGCAATAATGCTACTGATGCTGCTATGCAAGATAAAAACGCTACTAAGGCACTTAACACTAGAACCAATCACGCTTTAGCTGAGCAAAATACTGCCAATACTCAGGCAAAGGCCAATAACGCTCAAGAAGCTTTAATGCGCTTAGCTCAAGAGCAATTAGGCGCTACTAAGCACAACTCCATGGCTGAACTTAGTGCACGCAACGCTTTATTAGCTGATGAGGCTTTAAACCCACAAAATAGCTCCTCAACCTTAGGTGCAGCTATTTCTTCATTAAAGCAGGGCGCAGCTCAGTCAAAGATCAGCACTACTACCAATTATGCTAATAGCTCTTTATATGCCTCTATGTTCAATGAGGAGCAAGAGCTTGATCCAATGTCCAATGATAGCAGTATGGATTTTGAACAAAATAGTGGTTCTGATGAACACAGTGCTGCTTTTGCCGCTTCCATGCAAAATACTACTAATGTAGCTCAGGGCAATAATAATGTCCTTCCTCAAGAGTTAACTCACTTTGCTCCAAGCGGTAATGAAACTCAGGATGCTAATGACATTCACGACAAGGTAATGCAAATGGCTGCACGTAACTTAAAGCAGTTATCTGTAGAGTTGTCTCCAAATGAATTAGGCAAGATGAAAATCTCAATTAGCCTAAGTGAGGATAATGAAGCTGTTAGTGTTTCCTTGGCTGCGGCTAATCCACAAACTCGTGAAATTCTAGCTAAGGCTTTACCAAAGTTAAGAGACATCCTAGCTTCACAAAACATTACTACTGAGGCTCAAGTATCTGATATTAACTCTGATGAGCCTGAGGCTGTATTAACAGCCAATACTCAAGAGCAGGTAGCTTTAAGCTCCATTACTAAGTCAGCTGCGGCTAAGCGTGATCAAGTCAATGTAGCTCCTAACCAGATGGATGAAGTATCTTTTGACTCTTTAGTTGCATCTTCCAAGTCTTTAACCGCACAAGATCGCCAAGATTTAAGCGCTATAGGCTCAGTTAAGATGGATTCTGCTAGCGAAAACTTAAGCTTAGCCAGCGCCCAAGAGACCTTGGCTGCCTTTAGCAAAGGTCGTGCTTAGTAATAAGTAATAGATTATTTTCTTTGGTTTAGTACTTCCATGAGCTTGGCTCATGGGAGCTCTTTAGGGCAATGCCCTTTATCAAAGCGCTAATAGCTAAGCTGTTAGCGCTTTGTGCTTATTGCATGACCCTTAGTGCTATGCAAGAAGAGCCAGGCCACCAGGCCCAGGCTCATGCCTAGGCTCTGGGCATGGCCCCGTTCTGGGCCGTAGCCTTTGGCCAAGGGACATGGAGCCAATTGTCTGTGGCGCAGGCAAGATCATTCAGATTGGTTGGTGGTAGGCTTACTGTGATTTTATGGCCAGGAGGCGCATGATATTAACGGTGGTGCTTTGTAGCAGTTCTTTGACATGTTCCATAGAGTAGTCTAGGGACATGGGGCCATTGCAAATGGAAAACATAGCATGGATGTGATGGTCGTATAAGAGCTGTGATTGTGGGCCTATGCTACCGCATAAAGCAATTACAGGAACATTCAATGAGGCTGCAAGTTTAGCTACTCCTAAAGGAGCCTTTCCTTGCAAGCTTTGGCCGTCCATTCTGCCCTCGCCTACAATTACTAAATCACTATCTTTAATGTGCTCTTCAAGTAAGAGTAGCTTCATTACTACATCAATACCTGGGCTTAACTTGCCTTTGGTAAACCACAATAAGGCAGCTCCCATTCCGCCTGCCGCTCCTGCTCCTGGGACATTAAGGGCATCGCATTGGTAGTGGCTATTGATAATGTTCGCAAAATATTTCAGCCTATTGTCAATGGTTGCGAGCTTGTCAGCAGCTATGCCTTTTTGAGGGCCAAAGATAAAGGTAGCACCATTAGGGCCGCATAAAGGATTGTTGACATCGCAGGTGCCTTCAATAGTGACCTTGGTTAGCTTAGCATCCAAAACACTGCTATCAATAGCCGCTATTGATGATAGTTGGTCGGCGCATAAAATGTCTTCTAACAAATTGCCATCTTGATCATAGAACTTAGCTCCTAAAGCCTGAGCAAAGCCCACTCCTGCATCATTAGTAGCACTTCCTCCTAGACCTATCATAATGTGGTTGCAGCCTAGTTTAATTACATGATCAACTAATTGGCCCAAACCATAGGTAGTGGCTCTTGCACCATTAAGCTGTCCTTTAGGAGCTAAGGTAATACCTGAGCATTGAGCCATCTCAAGTATGGCTTGATTGTCTTTATAAAGAAAATTAGCTTGCACCTTATTAAAATAAGGCCCTATGACTTCACAGCTATCTTTAATAAAGCCTTGCTGTTTTAACATAGGATAGAGACAGTCTAAAAAGCCATCTCCACCATCTGAAATAGGGGCGCTGATAATATGGCAGTCAGGAAACACTTCTTTAATGCCATTGGCTATAGCACTACAAGCTTGTTCAGAGCTACAGCTGCCTTTAAAAGAGTCCATGGCAATAGTAATTTTCATGATAATAAAGCCTTTTTTTACTTTACAACGGGGCCCAAGCAAGTTTTTTTAGGGAGTGGGCACACTCTTTGCACTTAGACAAGTCAGTCACTTTCTTGCTGATTATTTGACATCTTAGAGAATGTTTTATTTCTCTTTTTGAGCCATAATATCTAGACTAAGATAGTGAGTTCGGTAAGCTATAGAATATCGCTCTTATTAGGATATTGGGACTTACCTTAAGCAATAATTTTAATAAAGATTAATAGCGCACTTTATTTAGTAAGTTTCAATCTATAAAATAGCGCATGTTATTAGCTATACGAACGAGCTTAATAAAGATTTATAAATTTGAGCCTGATTAAGATTTCTATTCTTAGTTCATGCTCATCTTGTATGCCATAATAGTTTGCTCAAACCAAGGTAGCATTAAGGCTAATTTTTCAGGAGAGAAGGTCATGTCAGATACTGAAGATTTAGGAAGCGGAACTAAGTCACGTAAAAAGCTTATTATGCTTATTGCTGTAGTGCTATTGTTTATCCTTGGCACTGGTGGTTATGGCACCTACGCTTATTTACACCATTTATGGCCATTCTCAGAGTTTGAGCAAGAGAACGCCACTGATATTGCAGGCAAAATGGCTGGTCAAAGCGCTCAGGTTGATCTTTCCGACCAATATATTCGTTTTGACGTAGCATTTACCTTTAACTTACCAGGTAAGACCAAGCGTGGTCATATGGTTCAAGTTGAACCAGTGCTTGTGGTTCACGGTGTTGCTAATGCTGATCTAGCACGTCAACACCTTCCTTTAATTAGTTCCACCATCTCTGAAATTTGCTCACAGCAAGATTATGAAAGTCTTGCCAGCCCATCTGGAAGACAACGCTTTAAGCGTTTGCTGCTCGATGGTATTAGAACCAAGCTAACTGGCGTGGTAAATCAGCCATTAGTGGAACAAGTTCTCTTTACTAATTTTGTAATGCAGTAATGCGATGGGGATTAGACTAGCATGACTGAGTTTTTAACGCAGGATGAGATCGACGCTCTATTACATGGCGAAGGTGATATAGAGCCAGAACAGTTTGATGATAGTCAAGGTGTCAAACCGTTCGACTTCGGTTCCCAAGAGCGTATCGTACGTGGTCGTATGCCAACCTTGGAGTTGGTAGATGAGCGTTTTGCTCGTCATATGCGTATCAGTCTTTTCAACATGATGCGTCATAGTGCTGAGGTTACTTGGATCGGCGTAAAAATGATGAAGTTTGGTGAGTATGTACAGACCTTGTATGTACCTACCTCTTTAAACATGGTGCGCTTCCGTCCTTTAAAGGGTACTGCCCTAGTAACTTTAGAGGCACGTTTAGTATTTATTTTGGTGGAAAACTTCTTCGGTGGTGAAGGTCGTTTCCGTGCCAAAATTGAAGGTCGTGAGTTCACTCCAACTGAGCGTCGTATTATTCAAAAACTACTCAAAATGGTTTTTGAGGACTATAAAGAGGCTTGGGCTCCAGTAATGGACGTAGAGTTTGAATATCTCGACTCTGAAGTAAACCCAGCAATGGCTAATATTGTTAGCCCATCAGAAATGTTGGTAGTAAACCAATTCCACATCGACTTAGATGGTGGCGGTGGCGATATGCATATTGCCTTCCCATACTCTATGATTGAGCCAATTAGAGAATTGCTCGATGCTGGTGTGCAGTCTGATAAGGGTGATACCGACGTTCGCTGGAACAAGGCTTTACGTGAAGAAGTTATGGACGTGCAAGTTGATATGCGCGTAAAAATGCTTGACCTCGTATTAAGCCTAGGACAAGTTATGGATCTTAAAGTGGGTGATGTACTCAATGTTGAGATGCCAGATAACTTGTTAGTTTACATCGAAGACTTGCCAAGCTATCACGCTAAACTTGGTCGTACCAAAGATAAGCTTGCTATTAAGATTTCAGACATCTTGAAGCGTCCTCCTTCAATGAAGAGCGACCTATCCTTCCTCAAGGGCTCTGGTATTAACATTGAGGATGATGATGATCTAGAAGAGTTTGATGATGACTAATCCTAGGGCTGCCTAATTAAAATAGGCGACATTTTGTGCTCAGATAAATTAATTTTTTTAAATATAAAGAGAGAGACCCCCTTGGTGGGGGATGTTATTAAATTAATTCTGAGCCCTAGGATTAGAAGTCTCAAAGGCTTTTATTTAGGGGGTAGCTATGTTAGTTGCCCAAAATTCTTGCCTTAAGCAGGAATTATCAGGTTTTAATTTTCGAGTGTGCATGCGCTCTAGTTAGCGCAGCTCAAGACGGAGACTCCATAGAATGTCAGATATGGATAACTTAGGTGGCAACACCGATTGGACTGATGGCTTACCTTCAACTGATGGTATGGATGATATGAATGCTGCTGAGTTGGAGCATTTTGAGGATCCAACTAAGAGCAAGGCTCCATTATCTCGTGAAGAGCGTAAGAAGTTAGATGCTATCTTAGATATTCCTGTTACCATTACCATGGAAGTAGGTCATGCTAAGATTTCCATTCGTAACCTCCTACAATTAAACCAAGGTTCCGTTATTGAGCTCGAGCGTTTAGCTGGTGAGCCATTAGACGTTTTAGTTAATGGTACTTTGATTGCTCACGGTGAAGTTGTGGTAGTTAATGACAAATTCGGTATTCGTCTTACCGATGTTATTAGTCAGGTTGAGCGTATTAAGAAGCTTCAGTAGACTAGTTGTCTTTACCCTAAGATATTATTCTTGCAAAGTGTCAGCTAAGTCTGACACTTTGTGTTTATGGATTGTGAAAAAATAATAGCTAATCTTTAAGATAAGCGAGCCTTGGGGCATTGATGTTATTTTTTTTGGTAGAATTAACCAATTATTGGTAAAAAGATCAGTTAATTGTTATTTAGCAAGGTGATGTCTTATGCAGTCATTTTCACGAGCACATCATATAAAGGCGTGTCTTGGTTTTAAATCTCTTCCATTCTTTAGTGCTGTACCTTGCTTGAATAAATTCTCCTTGCCTGTATTAGCAATTAGCTCTTTATTGCTTTTATCCTTTCCTACTGTTGCCTTTTCTAATTCCTCTCAAGCCTTATCTAACAATGATCTCAATAATGCGCAACTCATGGCTGATGAGGAAGGCTTATTGCCAGCACCAAAGAATATTGATGCTAACAGTAATCCTGAACATGAATTTGTACTTAAGCAAAAACAAAGTAAGCAGTTAGAAGCTGCCAATATTGATGGCGCTACAGAGAATAGTGAGCTTAGTGCTGGTAATGCTGCGCTTGGCAAAGGGGTGCCAAACAATGGGGCTAAAGGTTCGTTAATTGATGATAATATTAAAATTATCAATACCAATACTCGTTCAGGAGCTTTAGCAGGTGGTGGTGTAACCTCTACTGCTGGTCTTATCAAGTGGCTACTATCGACTGTTGCTATTTTAGGTATTATTTTTGTTTTAGCTTATGTTCTTAAAAAGTCACGTCTAGTACAACGTACTACTGGTTCATCTATGACTTTAATAGGACAAATGGCCGTTGGTCCAAAAGAGCGTTTAGTGCAAATTAAAGTAGGTGAGCGCTATTTGCTCTTAGGTGTAACCTCGCAAAATGTTAATTTGGTGGCCGATTTAAGCTCAGATTTTGCCAAAGAGCCTCAAGTTAAAGAGAAACGCTCCAAAGAGAAGGGCACCAAGCAAGAGTTTCTTAATCAAGCATCTTTAAGGGCTCAAAAAGAGCGTCTGTTTGCTCAAGATAATAGTATTAATGGGAACGAAGTAAACTCCAACTTAAATCAAGATAACTCTAATGAAACCAGCTCTCTTGAGGCCTATTGGGATGACCCTGTATTCTCTAAGCATTTAGACGGTAAGGATCAAGAGGCTTATCGTCCTAATAATGGCCGTTATACCAAAGAGCAATTAGAAAACTTAGGATATTGGTTTGAAAGTGAGCTTGATTACCACGAAGGCCATAATTTTGATATCAACCAGCAGCCTCATGAACACTCAAGAGAGGCAGCTCTAAGAGCAGGTCATTTTGATTCAGATGCCTATGATGACTTTACTGAGCAAGAATTAGATGCTTTGTATAAAGAGCATTTAGCTGCCGCCAAAGCTCGTCGCAGATTAAGTCGCCGTAATCCTTTAGGTAATGACTATTACGCAATGCCTAACGACGATGTTTTAAAACAAAGAGCTAAAAGGGCTAAAATAGATCTAGCTCAAAGCCGTAAGATGGAACAAAAATTTGGCAACGACGATTTTGGTACTATTTTTAACCAGGCTTATGATCAGGCTCAAGAAAAGCTCAATATCGATCCTATTGTTCCGCAAAACAATTTAAATAGTCCTGAAATGGAGCAGGGTACTATAGTACAAGAGGTCTCTGAGGCTGATTTAGCTAAACATCAGGAACTAAGCACAACTCCAAGTGGATCGGTTACTACTTTAGAGCCCAATAAAGAAAACCACGAGTTAGATAGTGATGAGTGCTCCAAGGACAAGTCAATTGATAACAATGAGGTTGAAGTTGATGTCTTGTTAGCTATTGATGAAGCTGTTGAAAATAGTAAGCCTATCAAGAGTTCTTCTTTTGAAGAGACCACTGATGCCAATCAGGTCAATATGATTAATGATGAGGATGAGCCTATTAAAGAAGATAGCGATATTAATCACAATGCTAACAAGAGCGAGCCTGTTAACAACTCTAAGTATGTTAAAGGCTCTAAGCGTAAAGGTCGCAACTCAAAGGCAAGAAATTTTTAGTCTGCAATTTAAGACAGGAGATAACCATGATCGCAGCTGATCATAATCCAAAAGCGATCCCAGTAGATCGTACTCTACAGCTACGCGGGTTAAAGCGGGTTTTTATGATCGCTTTTAGCTTAAGCGTGATCTCAGGATTAATATTATATTTTTGTTCGAGCGCACAAGCTGCTGATTTAGATATGACAGCTTTTACCGTGAAGACAAATCCTGATGGAACTCAAGATTACTCACTGTCTTTACAAGTAGTAATGTTAATGACCTTATTGACCTTTTTACCGTCAATTATCATTATGACTACTTCATTTGTGCGTATTATCATTGTGCTGGCAATTTTAAGACAGGCCATGGGTTTACAAACCTCTCCATCTAACCAAATTTTGATTGGTTTGGCCTTCTTTATGACCATTTACATTATGACTCCAGTACTTAACGCCATTTACAATGAGGCTATTGTTCCTTATTTAAATGATGAAATGCAGGCTAGAGAGGCTATTGTAGTTGGTCAAAGACCTTTGCATCAATTTATGCGTGAGCAGACACGTATGTCTGATCTTAATGCCTTTATTGATTATGCTGGCATTCAAGTAGCTCGTGCTGAGGATGTACCTTTGCACGTTTTAATTCCAGCCTTTATTGTTTCAGAGCTTAAAACTGCCTTCCAAATTGGCTTTATGCTCTTCTTACCATTCCTAATTATTGACTTAGTAGTAGCTTCGATTTTGATGGCCATGGGTATGATGATGCTCTCGCCTATGATTGTATCGCTGCCGTTTAAGTTAATGCTCTTTGTGTTGGTAGATGGCTGGACCTTGATTATGGGATCTTTGCTCGCATCGTTTGGTATAGGTGTGCCTACATAAAGTTAATGAATTTTTTATGGGCAAAACAGTATAGTCTTTTCTCTTTTTTAAAGTGAGGTGAAGTGTGGAACCAGAAGTATTCGTTGAAGTGGTACGACACGCCCTATCACTAGTTGCGGTATTAGTAACTGCCTCAATTTTGCCATCGTTGGTAGTAGGTTTAATAGTAGCTGTTTTCCAAGCTGCTACCTCTATTAATGAGCAAACTTTATCTTTCTTACCACGTTTGATTGTTACTATTTTGGGTCTGATGTGGGGCGCTCATTGGGGCCTTAGTAAGTTAACTGAGTTCTTTTATGAATTAGTGCACTCTATCCCAGCAGTAGTTGCCTAAACATTAACCAAAGGTATCAATATGGGCATTAATTTTTTAGAACCCATTTTGCTAGACGGCCTAGACTCGATTATGTGGCCTTTATGTCGAGTGGGTGGCTTTATGATGACTTTTGTTACCTTTTCAGGTTCATCTGTTCCTCGTAATGTACGTGCCTTATTAGCTCTAGCAGTTACTGTATGCTTCTTACCTAATATTCCTGCAATTGATAGTAATTTAGAGGCATTTTCAGGCCTTGGTATTATCACCACCATTTCTCAGGTATTAATAGGTGCAGGCTTAGGTTTTATGACGCAATATCTGATTGCTAGCTTTGTTCTGGCTGGTCAGGCTATTGCTATGCAAACAGGTTTGGGCTTTGCTTCCTTAGTTGACCCTGTATCTGGTACTAATGCTCCTGTAGTAGGTCAGTTCTTTACTGTACTTTGTACCTTAGTGTTCTTTGCTGTAGATGGCCATTTAGTCTTTATTAGATTGTTATTACTAAGCTTTGAGACTTTACCTGTAGGCCCTGGTATCTTTACTCCACCTAGTTTGGAGGCCATTATTTACTTTGGCGCTACCATGTTCCAATGTGCTTTATCTACCTCTATTGCAGCTATTTGTACCTTATTGGTAGTTAACTTTACCTTCGGTGTTATGACTCGTGCTGCGCCACAATTAAACGTGTTCTCTATGGGCTTTGCCGTGTCTATGACTGTAGGCTTATTTATTTTGTTAGTCAGTCTAGATGCCTTTATGATTAACTTTACTATTGCTATCAATGCTCTAATGAGGGATTCATGTACTCTCATAGGAACAGGCTGCGAAGGTGTTTTCTAGCTAACAAAAAGCCCTCACATGAGGGCTTTTTGCTAATACGTAATCCCTCATCCCGCCGTACCTTATCCCACTGCGCCATATTATTAGCATCCCTTATTACTGACCATCCTGACAATCCTTGCTTAAAGAAATAGCAGCGCAATAATATAAGCTCCTCTAAATGGAGCTCCAGCCATTAATTGGCTTTAACACACCAATGAACTTCCCAATACGGCCAGTCCAGGCCAAGGCTCAGCCCTGGCCTTAGCCTTTAGCTTGTATAAGGCCGTGGATGTGAGCAAGAGCATAGGTTCGAAGATTATGCACCAGCATATGGTCAAGAGTGTGCAAAAAAGCAAAGGCATTCTTAAGTGTAGGAGCGTACCAAATACCACAGACAGTAAAAAGGTCATGCCTCTTAGCATGTTATTGCTCTAGAGTTGGAGCTTGAAGTTGGGCTTTTGATTGGAACTGTATCTGGAGCTTGTAGCCTATAGTCTATAGCTTGGAGGCTAGGAACATGGAAAGTGCGCCTAAGAGCAAGGATATGAGAGTGAAAGTTGGTAGGATATGATGGGTGGGGCTGCTAGAAACAAATTAGGGAGCCATAAGCTCCCCAATTGTCTTAGGTTAAATAAACCTTAAGTGTGATTAACTAAGCGCAATTGCTTATTAGTCCATAGCGCTGTCGTCGCCTGAACCACCAAAATCACCACCCATCTCATCGTCTGCACCTACAGAGCATAAGCGGTGGAGGCGACGAGGCTGAATAACCTGTAAATACTTCTTAAAGATCTTAGCATTTGGATCGGTGATTACATCGTCAGAATGTAATTGCTCTAAGAATACTTTTTCGGTTTCGTCAGCTGGCTTACGGGTGCCTAAGTGTAGCTCCATCATAGCAGTGCCGCATTTTTCTAGGATGCCGCTTTCACGAATTGAGAACTCACCTGAGCGGCGAATACCGCGAGCAAAATGTTGAAAATCATTGAATTGCTTTTCTGATTCAAAGCTCATAAAGACTTCCTTTCAACTAGATAAGAAGTTCGTTCGTCAGCAGGCACAAAGCAACTGATTAACTGTACTTCGTTTTCGATTAGCATCAAGCTAAAATAAGAGCTTTTTGCACATTATAAAATAGCGCCTTATTCTAATACATTGAGCGAAACTGTCAACTAAAATTAAGCAAAGAACCATTATTACAAGGCATTTTAGGCAGTGTAAAAGCTGCATTAAAACTTAGCTAAAACTAAGCGCTTGATAATTTTAGTTCTCAGCTTTTTTAGTATAGATCGCTTTTGCATAGCCAACTGATTTAGAAAAGATATATTATTAATTTGCTAGCTAGCGCAAACCATGAATTATCTTAATGAAAAGTAGACTAAAAGAGCACTTTTATACAAAAAATTTGAGGCTAGCGCTATGCTTTGCTAAAATTCGATCAGATACTCCTATCTATTTATGGTGAAAAAGTACGGAAAATTTGTACTTAGACTTAATTTATCGCTATGATAGCTAGGTTTTATTAGTTTTATACAGCAGCAAAACTTAGTAATTAGTTAAGCTCTACTAACAAAGGTTGAGTTTAACTAATTGCTAAGTAGTCTGCATTAATTCATTTGGAGATCCCAATGGGCTCTTGTGAGAAAATTCCACGCAACTTTATCACTGATATTATTGATGATGATCTAAAAGAGGGTCGTCATACCAATGTAGCAACTCGCTTTCCACCTGAGCCAAATGGCTATTTGCATATTGGTCATGCTAAGAGTATTTGCTTAAACTTTGGTTTAGCTCGTGATTACAACGGTACTTGTAATTTACGTTTCGATGATACCAATCCTGTTAAAGAGGATATGGAGTACATCAACTCCATTAAGCGTGATGTTCAATGGTTAGGTTTCCAATGGAACGGAGAGGTTAGACACTCTTCTGATTACTTTGAGCGCCTTTACGGATACGCTGTTGAGCTTATTAAAAAAGGCTTAGCTTATGTAGATGAGTTAAGTGCTGATGAGATGCGTGAGTATCGTGGCACTTTAAAAGAGCCTGGCAAGAATAGCCCATACCGTGATCGTAGTGTTGAGGAAAACTTAGCACTATTTGAGAAGATGCGTAATGGTGAGTTTGAAGAGGGCAAGGCTTGCTTACGTGCTAAGATTGATATGGCTTCACCATTTATTTGTATGCGTGATCCTGTTATCTACCGTGTGCGCTTTGCTACCCATGCTATAACTGGCGATAAGTGGTGTATTTATCCTATGTATGATTTTACCCACTGTATTTCTGATGCCATCGAGCATATTACTCACTCTATTTGTACTTTAGAGTTCCAAGATAACCGCCGTTTATACGATTGGGTTTTAGACAATATTTCTATTGATTGCCACCCACATCAGTATGAAATGAGCCGCTTAAACTTAGAGTACTCTATTACCTCTAAGCGTAAGTTAAATCTCTTAGTAAGCGAAGGTTATGTTGATGGTTGGGACGATCCACGTTTAACCACTATTTCTGGTTTACGTCGTCGTGGCTACACTCCAGCCTCAATTAGAGAGTTCTGCCGTCGTATTGGTGTTACTAAGCAGGATAATACTGTTGAAATGACCGCTTTAGAGTCATGCATTCGTGAGGACTTAAACGCTAATGCTCCTCGTGCTATGGCAGTATTACACCCATTACGCTTAGTTATTGATAACTACGGTCAAGAAGGCGTTACTGCTACTTCCTTTACCGTACCTAACCACCCAGATAAGCCAGAGCTTGGTAGCCGTGAGATAAGCTTCTCTAATGAGTTATTCATTGATGAGGCTGACTTTAGAGAAGAGGCTAATAAGCAATATAAGCGCTTAAAGTTAGGTGGTTTAGTACGTTTACGTCATGGCTATATTGTTAAGGCTACCTCTTGTGAAAAAGATGAAAACGGCAAGGTGACTTGTGTTCACGTTGAGGCTGTACCAAACTCTGTAGGCTGCGATGTTGAAGGCTTTAAGGCCAAAGGCGTAATCCACTTTGTGGATGCCAAGAATTATTTTGATGCTAAGGTTATGATGTATCAGCGTTTATTCACCGATCCAAATCCAGGTGCTGCTGAAGATTTCTTAGCCTGTGTTGATAAAAACTCTGTTGAAGTTATTGAGCATGCTGCTTTAGAATCTTCTTTACAGCAAGCTAAAGTCGGTGATAGCTTCCAGTTCGAGCGTGAAGGCTATTTCTGTGTAGATTCTAAGCACTCTACTCAGAACAATCCTGTCTTTAATTTAACTGTTGCATTGCGTGAGACCAAGAAGGTTCAAGCATAATTAAAGGAGACAAAAATGTCAGATAATACTGATGATTTAGAGAAGAGCAACGATCCTATTGCTCCACCTCCTGGTTCTGATTACGAAGTTCCTTTCATCTTCCACTCAGAGGCTCCTTTAGAGCGTGCTTTTGACAAAGCTGAGCACTGGGTAAAGTCAGGTGTGCGTCCTGATCATATCTTCTTAGATGATCGTAATATTTCTGTAATCAACTTCCATAAGATTATGAGAGATCCACTCCTTGCTCAGGCAGGTGTAGATCGTTTTGTTGATTTCCGTTGCTCTTTAACTTTATCTGAGACTGATGTTGATGCAGTGTTCTCTTCTGTTTGCTACTACGAGCCAGATTGCGAGCCTGTATTTATCAATCAGTTCGATCCAGAGCTAAGCTCTATTAAAGAGGTTTTAAACATGGTTGCTGAAAACCTCTTTAACTACTTAAAGAAGCCATTAGTCCGTCAGCACATGGACGATTAATTTTAACTAACAAGTTTTAGTTAAACTCTAATAAGGCCAAGTCTAGTTAGCGCTAGCTTGGCTTTATTTCATTTAGCAAGATCTCCCCTCCTAAAATCCCTTGCCCCTTACTTGCTAAAGCGCAAGCCCCCAGATAATCCCTCAGCAAAGCTGGCTCTCCAGCTAACAAACTAACCAAGCGACAAGCTAAGCTACAGCTATCAAGCTAGCAACTGACCTTTAGCAAGCCAGGTTGATAGAGAATAGGTTGATAGGTGATATGGTGCTAGGGTGATAGCCAATAATCTATTAATTTATTGCTGCTTGTAGTGCTTTTGGTTCTTAGAGGCACTTGACAGGATGGGCGTATGGACTGACTATATGATAGGCAGTAATTAGCTTGGTAATAGGGGACTAATAGTTTGCTTGGAGCGGGGAAAGGTAATAAAGCGCCCTAAAAAATTTAGTAGTTACGCGTGAGAACATTATCAAGTTTAAAAACATTGATTTTATGGGATTTTATGTTTTCGAAATCGATAATTTTTAGGAAAAGTTTTGACGACCTAAAATTATGGATAAAGACTTGAAAAACATCGACACTTACAGAAGCTTAACCCTGAGATTTACACTTTTTTCTGCCACGCATATTTTCCTTTAATAACTTTGAAAGATTTTGTTTTTCCATTAGTGGCACTATTAAAGCTAGTAGTTCTTCAGGGTTATGTTCAAAGCATGTTTTAGCGTCATTTATCACTTCATTATGAAAAATTGCTGCAGCTAAACAGTATAGTGTATACACTATGTTATTGAGTGTAGCCATAACCTCAATGCAGTTTTTATCCATAAAGGTACACTCGTCCTCATTTAAAGATGTATCCTTAAACTTGTGCAGACCTGACTCTATGTGCCAACGATTATCTATAGCCTCAATAATGAGTTGGACGTTATCAGCCGAAGATATAAAGTATTGAGTTTCAGGGTTATAGTCTTGCTGGTCTTTTCTTTTATGACTAACCATACGAACAAAAGCTTTTGTACCAGGAAACTCCTGCTCTGTAATAGGGTAGTCGAGAATAAAGATTTCATAGTCGCAATTATTAAAAGATTTTTTAATACACTTGTCTTTATTCTTGTCCATTACAAATGTCATATGCTCTTTTAAAGCAAGCTGATTATCTTTGACTTTAAATGTGTATAGACCATTCTTATCAGTTATTATTTGACATGTTTTTCTTTGACAATGAAGCGCATCAGCTGTAATCATAGAGTTATCTAGTTTGAATCTCTTAAGAATATACTGGAAAGCTGGTATTTCAGACTCTTTGTCATCAAGCGTCACTGATAATAGACATATACCTCTCGAAGCATCAAAAAAATTAAACACGTTTTTATTGCTTGCACCATTCTTACGGCCAGAGCCATTAAACATCTTGCCGTCTCCACTTAATAGCCTTATCTTTGGTTTTTCCTTACTATTAAGCGAGTCAGTAATCTTGTCAATCATCCTATTAAAACGTGAAATAATTACGTCCCTCAGCTCTTTTGCATCAATATACATAAAGATGCGTCTTAACGTGTCATGTGAGGGAAAGTTTTCACCATCAATAAGCTTAAGATATTTAAAGTACGAAACTCTAAGTTTTATGCATGAGGCAGCATGAGCAAATGAGGTAAAATTTCCTTGCATAGCTAACAACAGGCAGATACATAAGATATTTTCAAGGTTGTATCTTATTTTATGTGGCTCTCTGAAGTCATTTACTCCGCTAAGGAAATGCAAAATGGTAGATACAAACTTCCTGTTAGATTGTATCTTGTTCTTGAGAGGAGCCATAACAGTAGCAACATCTTTGAGAGCATCAAACAAAGTGGTTGTATTATTCAAATTTGACTCCATATTTATTAAAAATGGCTTTGATATCATCTGAGTAGGTTACAGATGTTCTTGTAAAGCTTGTGTCAGCTTTAATGTCTTTGAGAGCGGCTATCAAATAGTCACGGTCAGCAGCATCAGGAATATCTTTTCTAAGTAAAGAAGCAATCTTGTTAGAAATCTTTTCAATGCGCTTTACTGCACCTTCACCCTCTAGCTCGGGACATGGTTTTATGAGAGTCTTAAGATATGTAAGTGCAATAAAGCGTTGCTCTGTATGCCCATACATAAACTTAACAATTCCCATATAGATAGTCTGAATAGACCCACTGTTATTAAAAAAGCTACGTTGAAGTTCTCTTTTGTAATGAGTAATGATGAAGTGGCTAAGCCCATATTCGACCAGTAGTGATGCATCATCAACTGTTAATTTTTTAGTAATCAGCCCCTGATCAGGAGTGATAGTTCCAATATAGCTTTGAATAAGTACAGGGTAAGATTTGTCTGGTACTCTTTTAGATGAAATCTTAAATAGCTGATAACACCCACGAACGAGTCTTACATCAAACCCCTTGGTTTTATAAGGTTTTGCAAAATCAGGTAATAATTCTTTTCTCATAGTAAGTATTATATTACAAAGATAATATTTAAAAAAATAGCAAAATGAAACAGAACTACAAGTAATAGTGATAGTGACTGTTATGATGACATAAGCTGTTGTATTATAACTAATATTTTTGTGTTATAGCATAATATAATACAAGGCAGAAATTTTTTGCCCATATATGGGCTAAAATCGACTATTCTCACGCGTAACTACTATAAAAAATTTCAATAGGTAGCATAGAGCAAAAAGATCCATTAAAATATTGCTCAAATAATACAGGCTAAATTATCATTAGCTATTTGACAGCTTCGTATGAAGTGAAGTCATAATTAAAATATTTCTTGGTCGTAAACTGCTGGAAAATTCAGTAGGCAAATCAGTGAGCACACTACTAAGGTGAGCTCTCATTGGTAAGACCAAATTGGTTAACATAGATGATTCGTCCATAGTTTTATTATGGCTGTGGTGAATACCTGGATTTAGGTTTAGGAGAACAACATTGTCCAGCCTTAAAATTAAGTCTCTTGCTCTTAGCTTGGCAGTTGGCTCTGCTGCATCTTTGATTAGCGCCTGTGGTGTAACAGGTAGTGATAGCTCTGATACCAACCTTATGACTCCAACTGGTTATTATGAGCATGCAGAGGCTAAGGTCTTACCTGATCCTATCAAGACTGCGCCAGGAGTAGCTTTATATAAAGATAATGCTTTTGCTATTCCAGCTGTTACTCCAACTGAAGTTAGCGAAGGTTTAGTTGGCGAAAATATGGATGTTCGCCCTCCAGTAGTTTCTCAGGTTTCAGAGTCTGGTGTTGACATCTTAAATAAGGGTGAAAGTGCCGTAGTTTGGTTCTTACCTTACAATAGTTTTAATGTCACCAATGAAGAGACCGCTTGGAGATATTTAAATTCTTCATTGTCATATTTAAAGCTACCAATTGCTAGCCGTGATGATACCCAATACGTAATTAGAACAGCAGAGTTCAATTACAATGACTTTGGTGAGCCATATGATGATATTTCTAAGGATTTAGAGGCATCATCTTTTAGCCAAACTTATGAAATTCAAGTAGGCCACGCTCAGCAAGGACAAATTGGCTATTTCATTACTTTATTAAGTTCCAAGCACAGCAAGAGTTCTTTTGAGCTTACCCCAGTACAAAAGAGCAGCTTTACTGTAGGCTTTGGTAACACTTTAATTAAAGCATTATCACTACAAGCAAAGGGTGCAGATGTTATTCCTGACTATGTACAGGTAACCTTAGGTCGTGATAACAACGCTCAAGACGCATTAGTAGTTAGTGCTCCATACAATACCACCTGGAATGTAATGCGTGGTACCTTAGAACAGTATGGTATGAGTGTTGAGGAGTATTCTATTTCTCGTTCTACCTTCACCATTAAGGTAAGCGAGGAGGATTCTGATTTCTATCGTAATTTAGGAATTGAGCCATTCTTATTAGAGTCTGGTGAGTACATTGTGCGTTTAGCTGTATCTGGCGACAACACATTGATCACTTTCTATGATGAGGATGACAAGCCTCTAAATGCAAACAAGGTAGCAGCCTTATACGCTGGCTTCTCTAAGGCACTTGCACAACAATTTGCCTTATATAAGAGCGAAGGCTCTAAATATCTTGATAAATTTGCTGATGAGGATTAAAATTTACAAGGCTTGATAGGGTTCTATCAGGCCTTATTTTTTACTACTTTTCTAGGAAAGCGCCAAAATGGAAAAGAAACAGGAAATTTATCGCGGTAAGGCTAAGTCTGTTTACGAGACTGATGATCAAAATCACTACATCATGTTATTCCGCGATGACACCTCTGCTTTTGACGGTAAGATTATCAAGCAGTTGGATCGTAAGGGTCGTACCAACAACCGCTTTAATTTCTTCATCATGAAGAAGCTTGAAGAAGCTGGTGTTCCTGTACACGTTGAAGAGTTACTCTCTGACACCGAGTGTTTAGTTAAGAAGTTAGAAATGCTCCCAGTAGAGTGCGTTGTTCGTAACGTAGCTGCTGGTTCTATCTGCAAGCGTTTAGGTGTTCAAGAGGGTCTTGACTTAAACCCTCCTACCTTCGAGTTCTTCTATAAGGACGACGAGTTACACGATCCAATGGTAAATGACTCTCACATCATTTCCTTTGGTTGGGGTACTCAAGAGCAGATCGATGAGATGAAGCGTTTGTCTTTCAAGATCAATGAGGTTTTAAAGGATCTCTTTGATAAGGCTGGCTTAATCTTAGTTGATTACAAGCTCGAGTTTGGTCTTTACGAAGGCAAGTTAATCTTAGGTGACGAGTTCTCTCCAGACGGTTGCCGTTTATGGGATAAAGAGACTCGCAAGAAGCTTGACAAGGATCGTTTCCGTCAGGGCTTAGGTGACGTTATTGAGGGCTACGAGGAAGTTGCCCGTCGTATCGGTTGCCCACTCTAATTTATCCTAGCTAGTACAGCAAAGTGTTACTAAGAGCATTTTGCTAGTACGCATACACTTGTTTTATAACTTGTGTAGTGGCCACAAAATTTATTTTGTGGCCACACGTATAAATTCAAACAAGCTTTCCCAGAGCTAAATTAGCTCACTAAATAGTAATACTTTTCTCATTGTAGTTGCCATCAACTATTCAGTCTCTGCTCCCTCACAATCTACTGCATAAAGTTCATTTTTATTTCTTTATTTTTATGTAGTATCTATGAGTCTTAGCTTAAATTTTCTCAAGGCTGTTGAGACTAAATTTAGCCTTTAAGTTAGATTTTTTCTTTCTTGATGATTTTTGACTAGTTCACTACAATAGAAATACAACGTTTTGGAATTTCAGCTTATCGTCGGCTTGGTGATATAAGCTTCTTAACAGAAGTTTATACTTATCTTTTTACTTAGCTCTTGTCAAAATTAAAAAGCACTAAAATTAGTGTTTATGACGTTAAGCTTTGGGGATATTGGCAAGAGGCGCTATATTAATAAAGTATTATTCAAATACTTGGATTGCGAAAAATTAGGATTTTAAAATGGCAGCAAGAAAGCGTAGAACCAAAATCGTAACTACTTTGGGCCCAGCAACTGATCGTCCTGGTGTTATTGAAGAGTTGATCCGCTCAGGTGCTAATGTAGTTCGTTTGAACTTCTCTCATGGCACTTTTGAGGATCACAAGAAGCGTGTTGAATTAGTGCGTGCCGCTTCTAGCTCCTTACAATTACCTGTTGCAATTATGGGTGATTTACAAGGTCCTAAGATCCGTATTGGTAAGTTTAAAGAAGGCCCAATCTTATTAAAGTATGGCGATTCTTTCGTTTTAGATGCTGACTTAGATCTTAATGAGGGAACAAAAGAGAGTGTAGGCCTTACTTATCAACAATTACCTCATGATGTAAAGCCTGGCGACATTTTATTATTAGATGATGGCCGTATCCAATTAGCTGTTACCAAGATCGAAGGTAACAAGATTTTAACAACTGTTATTGTCGCTGGCCCATTATCCAACAATAAGGGCATTAACAAGCAGGGTGGTGGTTTATCTGCTCCAGCTTTAACTGCTAAGGATAAGCAAGACATTATTCATGCAGCTAAGTTAGGTGTTGATTATATTGCTGTTTCTTTCCCACGTTGCGGTAAGGACTTAGAAGAAGCCCGTCGTTTATTAAAAGAGCAAGGCTCTAATGCTGCTATTGTAGCTAAGGTAGAGCGTGCTGAGGCTGTAGCTTCTGAGGAGGCTATGCGTGATATCGTAATGGCTTCTGATGCTGTAATGGTTGCTCGTGGTGATCTTGGTGTAGAAATTGGCGATGCTAACTTAATGGCCGTTCAAAAGCGTCTCATTAACTTTGCTCGTGGTCTTGATCGTATTGTAATCACTGCTACCCAAATGATGGAAAGCATGATCAAGAGTCCTATGCCAACACGTGCAGAGGTTATGGACGTATCCAACGCCGTGCTTGATGGTACTGATGCTGTAATGTTATCAGCTGAGACCGCTGCTGGTGACTATCCAGTAGAAACTGTACGTGCTATGTCTCAGGTATGTTTAGGCGCAGAGTCTCAGGTTCAAAAGTCTGGCTACCGTGCTGATCGTATCTTTACAACCCCAGAGGAGGCCATTGCTGTTTCCTCCATGTTTGCCGCTAACCACTTAGAAGGCATCCATGGTTTAGTTGCATTTACTGATAGTGGTCACTTACCTTTATTAATGTCACGTATTCGCTCTGGTTTACCAATTTTTGCTTTCTCTCGTTCTGAGCAGGCAGTTCGTTGGATGAGCTTATATCGTGGTGTATTCCCATTCGTATTTGATAACTTATCTTACAACAACCGTGATGAGTTATTACGTACTGTAGTTCGCTACTTACAAGATTTAGGTCACGTAAAGACTGGCGACCGCTTAGTAGTAGCTTTTGGTGTAACCATGGGTCAATCTGGTCACACTGACTCTATGCGTGTAGTAACCGTATAAGGTTACAGCAATAAGTTTTAATAGCTTATAGCTAAAAAGGGCATCTTAAGTACACTTAAGGTGCCTTTTTTATTTGCCAGCGACATATGAACACATAATCTTTGCAGTCTCTTACAGACATAGGGGAGACAGTTGGTTATTTATCAAAACTTGCTTAGATTTTGCGTTGTGGAGGTAATAAATTCGTATAAATGACCCTCAACATACTGCAAAACTGTTAGTTAAACGTAAATATTTGAATGTCTCCCCTATGTCAGCTCTTAAGTTTAATTGGCCCACCATCCACTAAAAGTTTACCTCGTTAAAGTAAAAGCTAAGCCTCCTAAGCTCCATTTGATTTTTAACCTCCTAAATCACATCTTGTGAGCCACATTTTGCATCACCATCAACATCAGCCTTCATGGCGCTTATTGGCCTACAGCCTTAATAAGTTCCATCAGTGCTTACTCCCATTCATCAATTCCTAGCCTCAAGGGCAATGTCCTCTCTTAGAGTCTTTAGAGCCTTGTGCTAATGCATATGTCTTCAAGAGTATGGCTTATAGCTTCAAGAGCGTGGCTTACAGCTTAGAGAGCATGGCTTAAGGCTTTGGGCGCAACGATTTGCGCTTTGAGTTGTTGTAAGGATAGGGTGGTGGATAGTGGGATAGACGCTACGGCGAGCGTAGGTGGTGATATGGGATTTTTTCAGGGGCCAAAAACAACAAAACCCACAATAGTGGGCTTCATTTATGGTGGATGCTATAGGACTCGAACCTATGACCCTCTGCTTGTAAGGCAGATGCT
>OGPO01000230.1_pt1 | contig 51298 bp, 42 predicted proteins | sample 1553041 | NCBI WGS metagenome assembly OGPO01 (sample SAMEA2580281, study PRJEB22360) | human gut metagenome | biome: human gut; feature: human-associated habitat; material: faeces | place: Denmark | collected 2008/2010 | reverse complement strand
CCGCAAAGTGGGGCGTGCAGATTGCGGGAATGATTTTTCAGACACGCTCTAGCTTACAGGGAATATAAATTTTCTGTAAGCCGGCCGCTTATTTTCATCTGGTAATATCGGGAGATTAAAGAGTTAATATGACTTCGTTCTTATCCTGAAGAAGTTTTTCAGGGATATAATTATCTGCTAATTTCTGTCCGTTAAGAACCAGACTGCAGCAGCCAGATTCTTTTTCGTCTGGATTTTCTACAGAGATATGAAGCTGTTTTCCACGGAAAACTTTCTCAATCTCAAAGTGTTTCCAGCTTTTTGGCACAGAAGGAGACAGTCGAAGTCCTTCAAGATCAGGGCGAAGCCCGAGGATACCTTCCACACATCCTACCATTACAGTAGAAGCAGTTCCTGTCAGCCAGTGAACATGAGAGCGTCCAAAGTGTTTGCTTGCTTTTCCCTCTGTAAACTGACCATAGCAGTATGGCTCAAGACGACGGATTTCGGCACAGTCATTCTGCGCAGCAGGAGAATTTTCCATAAAATAGGTAAAAGCACGTTCTCCATGACCGCGGAGTGCTTCAGCAAGAATCAGCCAGCCCTGGGATTGGGAGAAAATACCGGAGTTTTCTTTGGTACCCTGATTATAGATAACTGCCAGTGCACCATCGAAAGCATGCGCATGATAAGGCGGATCCATAAGGATTGCGCCATATTCCGTATTCAGACGTTCATATACATTATTTAGTGCTGCGTCTCCCTGTTCCGGGGTAGCAAGACCACTGATAACTGCCCAGCTCTGAGGATTCAGCCACATATTTGCTTCAGGAGCAGCAGCTTCACCGATTCTTTCTCCTGATTCTGTATAACCACGTACGAAGCGGTCGTTATCCCAGCACAGTTCCTGAACTTTTTCGCCAAATGCTTTCTGAGTTTCTTCAAGATACTGTACATATTCTGTATCTTTTTTATATTCGGCAAAGATTTTCAGGATTGTCATTGCATAATAGAACTGTAAAGCAACAAAAGAAGATTCTCCGTTTGCACCCAGACGGAGACAGTCATTCCAGTCTGCATAAAGTCCGGCGGGCATTCCATGAGGTCCAAGGTGATTAAGAGAGAAAGCAACCGCACGTTTCAGATGTTCATATACAGTAGCTTCATCTTTGTTGGCAAAAGGAATCACTTCATCAAGAAAAGCAGTGTTTCCGGTTTCTGAAATATATTTATATACAGTTGGGAAAAGCCATAATGCATCATCTGCACGGTAAGCCGGATGGCCGGTTTCCTGTACATAAGAAGCATCATCCGGAGTATCTTCTTTTCCAGGTGTGTGAGTAAACTTGACAAGAGGGAGTCCGCCACCGTTATTTACCTGCGCAGACAGCATGAAACGAATCTTTTCCAGTGCCATTTCCGGTGCCAGATGGATGATTCCCTGAATATCCTGTACAGTATCTCTGTATCCGTATCCATTTCTGAGTCCACAGTAAATGAAGGAAGCTGCACGGGACCAGATGAAAGTCATAAAACAGTTGTATGCGTTCCAGGTATTAATCATAGTATCAAATTCCGGACTTGGAGTGCTGACTTTAAGATTATCAAGCTTACTGTTCCAGTCAGCTTTTAATGCTTCCAGTTCTTCTGCTACAGTTGGAGCCGGATTTTCGTAACATCTGATTACTTCAGCAGCTTCAGATGACGGTTTCATTCCAAGAAGAAAAGCAATTGTTCTGGTTTCACCTGCTTTAAGAGTTATTTTGCAGGAGAGAGCACCACAGGAGTTTTCATTATAGCTTGTCTTATCACCAAGATCACCACAGACAATACCTTCAGGGTTTCCATATCCATGGTAACTTCCGAGAAATTCATTTTTGTCCCCACAGTAAGAAGAAACCTCAGCACCTGCAAGTCCAAAGAAACGTTCTGTCACATTTTTCTCATCTACATTCTCATTTTCAGGAATTGCATCAAGATTTCCATGAATCTGCTGAGTAATCCTGTTTCCTTCGAACAGTGTACGAGAAATAAAAAGAGAGTACTGTAAATTAACCTGATCCTGTTCGTAATTGCTGTGGTTGGTAAACTCTGCATATCCGCTGAGAGTTAGGTTCCTTTCGTGATCAGAATGATTGGTCACAGATAATGCCCATACTTCATAACTTTTTCCAAGAGGAACATAGTAAAGGGCTTCTGAGTGAATATCGCTGTAGTCGGCAGAAATTTTTGTATAACCGATTCCGTGACGGCATTCGCTCTTATACTGAGCCAGATCTTTGCCTGCAGGCTGCCAGGATGCAGACCAGAAGTCTGATGATCTGTCATCGCGAATGTAAATGTAACGTCCCGGCTGGTCAAAGTTATTAAAAACATAGCGCAGGATACGTCCGTTTGCACCGGATTTTGCAAAACTGTAGCCCCCTGCATTATTGGAAATGATTGCACCGTACTCCGGGGAACCCAGATAGTTTACCCATGGTGCAGGTGTTGCCGGATTAGTAATCACGTATTCTCGGTTTTCATTGTCAAAATATCCGTATTTCATATAGTAAATCCTTTCTGTTAGAACAATATTTATAACTGCCTGTCGACTGCTTTTATGGAGGCTGAGCAGCTATTGTTTTCAGGCAAGTGTCACTGTAATTTCATGAAGATCAGAAGAGAGGTTGTTAATAAATTCTCTGGAGATCATAATATGGGAATCTTCTACGATTTCTATTGCTGTTTTGTCGCAGTCCGCAGCGGCGATATGATAAGAACCATAATCTTTTCTGTCTGTGTTTCGGTAGGTAACATGGAACTGTTTTCCTGCAAAAGTAACAGAGATAGAAGCAGTTCCTGCTTCATCGAACTGTTCTGCCAGAAGTTTTGGATGAACCAGAAGGTTTCCGAAAACTCCACGGACACCAAAGACCTCTGTGATCATGGTAAAAAGATACCAGCTTGCAGCACCTGTCAGATAATGATACATGCCACGTCCGTCTGAACGGAAATATTCAGGAATTCCCGGGTAAATATGGCTGGTATCAAAGTCGAGAGCTGTATCAGACAGAGAACGCAATGCTTTCCAGCCTTCTTTTGCAAAGCCTCTCTGATATAAGGCATTTGCATACATAACTGCCATATGAGAGAAAACAGCACCGTTTTCTTTTTCGCCATAAGCGAAACCGAACATACGTCCCATATCAAACTTCAGTTCCTGAAAATCTGTGTTCAGGCGGTAACCGCCAATTTCTTTTCTGTAAAGATAATGATCTGCGCTTTTTACGATTTTTCTGATCTGCGCATCAGTGGCAACATTTCCCATAATAGAGAAAACCTGGCCTGTGAGCATCATACGCACCTGTTCATGGTGGAAACCTTCCACTGCCTCTCCATGATTATCGTAATAGCTGTTATACCATCCTTCTTCGTTGTCTTTGCCATCAATCCATTCCTGTGAACGGATATGATCTGTCAGCCAGTTGGATTTCTGGATCAGGTTGGCAGCAAGTGTGGAGAGAGAGAAGTTTTTCTTTCTGCCACTCAGGTTATGCCTGCAGCTTTTGGCATATTCAGTAAGAATCTTTTTCTTTTCAGATACACTGTCAAACATATCTGTCTGGTCGTTCAGCAGGATTTCAATTTCCTCTGACAGCGGGATACTGGTTTCGCCTGCAGATTCCATAAGGCGTAATATGGAAGCAAGAGTATGGAGATTGCCCGCATAAGCACAGGTAAAGGCAACACTTTCACCATTTTCTGCTGCCATATCCAGGGCATCGTTCCAGTCAGCTCCGCGGAGACGGTAAATATTATGAACACCTACATCATAAAAAGCGGCAAGCTGCTGGATCAGAATGTGCTCCAGAACACTTCCGGTATATACCTGACCGTCTTCGGTGCGCTGTTTATTTCCATATGCGTCATTCCAGAGAGTATCAATTTCTGTGCCGCGCATGGTTTGTGCATCTTTAAAATAAGGAACCTGTTTCTTAAGGATCTCTATATCTCCGGTCTGATTAATATAAAGACTGGTCGTGATTAGCGGCCAGAGTGCATGATCCATCCATACACGTGCGATTCCGTTTCTGTCAGCGATAAAATTGCCGTCACCGTCTCCGATAATAGTAGCATTTGTACCATCAATACGTACGCCGCCATAATTCTTTTCAATCATGGCACCTACATTCTGAGGATTCATCAGCAGAAGAGAAAGACAATCCTGCCACAGATCACGCCATCCGCGTCCACCACGTCCGTAATCATGATGAGGAAGGAAAGAACAGCCAAATAAACGGCGCAGGAATGGCTGGAAACTTACCCATTTCATATAACTGTCAAAGTCAGGATCCTGTGTGTGGAAGTCAACGTTTACCTGTTTTTTCCAGTAAATTCTGGTTTCTTCCAGTGCATTTTTTACTTTATCGGAAGTATTGTATTTTTCAAAAATATTTTCAATTTCTTCTTTACTGTCGGCAATACCTGATAATAAAATAAAGTCTGTTTTTTCACCGGGAGTCAGTGTAAAAGATGAGAAACAGAAAGCACCCATTGCTTCCTTTCCTGCTGCCAGACTGTGTGCGGGAACTCCTTTATATCCTTCATATACTGTGCGTGGATGTGTATAGGTACCACCTTCTCCGATAAAATCTTCTACAGTCGGATAATAGGAAATCGGATTTTCTCCCTTTCCGGAACAGCCATTTACATAATAGATTTTATGATTTGGCTGATGTCCACGCTCGTCAAATGACATGGTGGGGCAGACGTTGATTCCATGTTCTGTTGTCTCGATACGATGGAGCATGGAAGTGACATTTCGATGATCACGAATGTTATCTGCACTTCTTCCGTAAACAGGAATTGCACCATATGCAGTAAATTTCTGTACAGTATCTGTCTGGTTTTCAATTGTCACATACATAATCTCCACATTATCACTTTTGGGGATAAAAGAAGTAACTGTGGAGATGGGCCCAAGTTCTCTGGAAGTCCTTTTCAAAGTCTGCCACATGAATCCGGCGGTTAGTTCACTGTCTTCCTGCCTGTCAGTAAAACGGTCGGCTTCCTGCTGAGCAGAGGAACCTGTTACTGAATAAGGAATGTGTCCTTCTTTTACAATCCAGAAATTTCTGGAAGAACGATTGTTATGAAGATTTTCGGAACTGACCGGTTCTAACAGGAAGGTATCTTGATCAATTTTGCTGTCACCTCCAAGCACTGGTGTGACGGAACTTTTCAGACCTGCTTCTGATGCAAGAGGAAAATAAAGATAACTGGTATTTTCCGGTCTGTTCACACAAAAGCTTCCATGATTATCAATAAACTTAATATGTTTCAACATTTTTCTCCTTCCATAAATATTGTATGGAAATTATATCGGAAATGAGATCTTTCGGAAATAAGAAACATGAAGTAAGTATCAGAATCATGACATAAAATAACACAATTTCAGAAAAATATATGAGCAGGTAATGAATCAGATTGCGAATATTCATCTGGCTGATTTATAGAAAAATGGTACTTTTTATACAAAAATACTAATAAAAAAACAGAAAGATTATGATTTTAGGAAAGATTTCCTTATTAAATGACAAAATCTGTCTGTATATAAAAAGAACACAATGAGGTCATGAATCTGACATTTTGGTGGAAATTATAATATACCCGAAAAGCAGTTTAAGCTATAATCTGATACATCAGGTGAGGCAAGAAACTCACAAAGAGAAAAAAAGAAAAAGGAGGGCTTTTTTAATGAAAAAGAAAGCATTAGCTGTTTTACTTACAGCATCCGTAATTGCAGGTACAATGGGCGGAACCGCTACAATCGTACATGCAGATGAAGAAGGAAAAGTAATCAATATTTATTCCTGGAATGATGAATTCCGTCAGCGTCTGGAAGCAGTATATCCTGAAGTAAAAGAAACATCCAAAGACGGAACAGTAACAACATTAAAGGATGGAACAGAAATTCACTGGATCATAAATCCAAATCAGGATGGTGTTTATCAGCAGAAACTTGATGAAGCTCTTATGAATCAGGCTGATGCATCAGCAGATGATAAGGTAGATATCTTCTTATCAGAAACAGATTATGTATACAAATATACAGATGCAGCAGCGGATGTGGCAATGCCTCTGAAAGATCTTGGAATTGATCCTGACAAAGATCTTGCAGATCAGTATGACTTTACAAAAACAACTGCATCTGATGCAGATGGAGTACAGAGAGGATCTACATGGCAGTGCTGCCCTGGACTTCTTGTATATCGTCGTGATATTGCCAAAGATGTGTTCGGAACCGACGATCCTGAAGAAGTAGGCAAGAAAATGAAAGACTGGGATACAGCAAAAGCTACAGCTGAAGAACTGAAAGCAAAAGGATATTACACATTTGCTTCTTATGCTGATACATTCAGACTGTATGGAAACAGCATTTCCCAGCCATGGGTAGAAGACGGTGCAACAACTGTTAATGTAGACCAGCAGGTAATGAACTGGATCAAAGATTCCAAAGAATGGCTGGATGCAGGATACCTGAACAAAACTGTAAAAGGTCAGTGGAATGATGACTGGAACAAAGCTATGGGATCTGAATCCAAAGTATTTGCATTCCTCTTCCCGGCATGGGGAATTGACTTTACATTGAAACCAAACTGGGATGGAGAAGACGGAGAATGGGCTGTTACAAATCCACCACAGGAATACAATTGGGGCGGTTCTTACATCCATGCAGCAACAGGAACAGATAATCCGGAACATGCAAAAGATATCATTCTTGCACTGACAGGAAATAAGGACAATTTATTAAAGATTTCCAAAGATTATTCTGACTTTACAAATACAAAGAGTGGTATGCAGGAAGTTGCAACAGATGATACTTTCGCATCTGACTTCCTTGGCGGACAGAATCCATTTGAATATTTCGCACCGGTTGCAGAGAACATCAAGATCGCACCACTTTCTGCTTATGACCAGGGATGTGTAGAACTGCTCCAGAACGCTTTCAGCGATTACTTCCAGGGTCAGGTAGACTATGACAAAGCAAAATCAAACTTTGAAACAGCAATCAAAGAACGTTATCCGGAAATCCAGGAAGTTAACTGGGCTGAATAATAAACGCTTTTGAATTGACAGTTAAAAAGTTTCAGGTGTAAATAACCTGTACAGATGCATTTGTATTTGCCAGACACACATGAACGCGATGTGTGTCTGGCGCTAATATGTAAAGGAAGGAATGCTGAACTATGAAAAAAAAGAAAAGCATCAGCTATGCAAAATGGGGATACATCTTTATCCTTCCATTTTTTATAACTTTTTTAATCTTTTCTTTGATTCCGCTGGTAGATACTGTACGTTATAGTTTCTATGAATATTATCGTTCAGGAATTAAAGAAATCGGACCGAATTTTATTGGAATTGCAAACTATCTGAGTCTGTTGAAGTCAGATATGCTCAAATACAGTGCTAATACACTGATTCTGTGGGTAATCGGATTTGTACCGCAGATTGTGATCGCACTGGTTCTGGCATGTTGGTTTACAGATGCGCGTCTGAAGATCCATGGACAGCAGTTTTTCAAGGTTGTTATTTATCTTCCTAACCTGATCATGGCTTCTGCATTTGCATTATTGTTCTTTACCATGTTCTCTACCAACGGACCGATTAACTCTATTCTGATGTCTCTGGGATGGGTTAAAAATCCGATAGATTTCATGGGTTCTGTAATCGGAACCAGATCTCTGGTCGGATTTATGAACTTCCTGATGTGGTTTGGTAATACAACAATTATGCTGATGGCTGCTGTTATGGGTATCAGTATGGATATTTTTGAAGCATCTGAACTGGATGGCTGTAACAGTATCAAGAGATTTTTCTATATCACACTGCCGCTGATCCGTCCGATCCTTGCTTATACACTGATCACATCTATCATCGGTGGTCTTCAGATGTTCGATGTTCCTCAGATTCTTACAAATGGACAGGGAAATCCGGACCGTACATCTATGACTCTGATTATGTTCCTGAACAGCCACTTAAAGAGCAAGAACTATGGTATGGCAGGTGCACTGTCCGTATATCTGTTTATTGTCAGCGGTATTTTATGTATGATCGTATATAAGATGACAAATGACACAGACCCGGACGGATCTAAGAAAGCTGCAAAGAAAAAAGCAAAAGAAGAAAGAAGGAGGAGATAAACTATGAAACCAAATACATCAGGTCGTGTGCGCAGTATTTTTGTTCATCTTGTGCTGATCTTTTTATCCTTCCTGTGTCTGTTTTTCTTTTACATTCTGATTGTAAATGCAACACGTTCCCATGCGGATCTGCAGAAAGGATTTTCAGCACTTCCCGGAAAATATTTTCTTGAGAATCTGAAGAATGTGGCAAATGACGGAAGTTTCCCGATGTTCCGCGGTATTCTTAACAGTGTTGTTGTATCTTCCTGCAGTGCTGCACTTTGTACATATTTTTCTTCTTTGACAGCTTATGGTCTATATGCTTATGATTTTAAAATGAAGAAAGCAGCTTTTACCTTTATTATGGCAATTCTTGTTATGCCTACACAGGTAACAGCAATGGGATTTTTACGACTGATCACAAAGATGGGAATGTATGACTCTTTACTTCCGCTGATCATTCCATCCATTGCATCTCCAGCAGTCTTTTACTTTATGTACAGTTACCTTCAGTCTTCCCTTCCTTTATCCCTTGTAGAAGCGGCAAGAATTGATGGCTCCGGAGAATTCAGAACCTTTAACAGTATTGTACTTCCGATCATGAAACCGGCAGTAGCAGTACAGGCAATCTTTACTTTCGTAGGATCCTGGAACAATTACTTCGTTCCTGCCCTGATCATTCAGTCAAAGAGCAAAATGACAGTGCCGATCCTGATTGCAACTCTGCGTGGTGCTGATTATATGAACTTTGATATGGGTAAAATTTACATGATGATCACTGTTGCGATCGTGCCAATCATTATTGTATATCTGCTTTTATCCAAATACATTATTGCAGGTGTAACACTTGGTGGTGTAAAAGAATAATGAGAATTAAGAACCCCCATAGAGAGAATGCTATGGAGGTTCTTTTCATGAGAATTATAATATTAAAAACAGGAGTATAATTATATGAAGAAATGGATTTACAGTGGAACTAGAGAAGAACAGCCGTCAGAGAGAGAACTGATGCATGGAAAGCTTGCCAGAAAAGCGGCGTCAGAAGGCATTGTTCTGCTGAAAAATGAAGGAATCCTTCCATTAAAGAAAGATACAGCTGCTGCACTTCTTGGGTATGGAGCAGAGAAAACCGTAAAGGGTGGAATTGGTTCTGGAGATGTTAACAACAGAAAGAATACTTCTATTTATCAGGGACTGAAAGAAGCAGGAGTAAAAATTGTAAGCGAAGACTGGATCAGCGATTATCACAATCGCTATGAGCAGGCGAGAGAGGCGTGGAAAGAAAAAGTTCTGGAAGAAGCTAAGAAAGTAGATAATCCTTTTGATGCCTATGCAGAGAATCCTTTTGCAATGCCGCTGGGACGTAAGGTGGCAGAGGAAGATATCTGTGAAGCAGATGTGGTGATTTATGTGATCAGTCGTATTTCAGGAGAAGGAAAAGACCGCCGCAAAGTAAAGGGAGATTACTATTTAAGCGAGAGAGAAGAGGAAGATTTACGTTATCTTGCAGAAATGAACAAACCTGTGATCCTTATTCTTAATGCAGGTGGTCCTGTGGAGCTGACAGATATTCTGGAACAGACAGACAATATAAAAGGAATCTTAAATATTTCTCAGCTTGGTCAGGAAGGGGGAGATGCCCTGGCAGATGTACTTCTGGGAAAAGAAGTGCCGGGCGGTAAACTGACAACAACCTGGGCAAGGCGATACGAGGATTATCCGGCTTCAGAAGAGTATGGGTATCTGAATGGCAATCTGGAAAAGGAAAAATACAAAGAAGGTATTTATGTAGGTTACAGATATTTTGACAGCTTTGACAAAAAGGTGATGTTTCCGTTTGGGTTTGGTCTTTCTTATACTATGTTTGAGATGATGTGTTGCAGCATAAATATGGAAGAAAGTAAGATCAGAGCAGAGGTTCAGGTTACAAATACAGGAAATGAATATGCTGGTAAAGAAGTGGTACAGATTTATGTTACGCTTCCGCAGACAGAACTGGAAAAAGAGTATAAGAGACTGGCAGGTTTTGCAAAAACCAGACTTCTGAAGCCGGGAGAAACACAAACACTTACTGTTGAGATTCCGCAGAAACAACTGGCTTCTTTCAATGAGAAAACACATACATGGATAGTGGAAAAAGGCAAATATGGCATTCTGGTCGGAAACAGTTCAGACAAACTGAAACTGGAAGCAGTTCTGGTAGTTTCAGATGATACAGTACTGGAACAGATGGATAAAATCTGCCCGCTTCAGGAAGAACTGAAACAGATTCATTTGACAAAAGAATTGAAAGAAAAATCTGTGCAGAGACAGGAAAAACTGATAACAGCGCAGGTTCCGGAATATTATTTTAAACCTGCGATGATACCGGCAAAATCGGAAAATGCCGGAAAAAATCAGGAAAATCTGACAGAGGAAGAAAAAAGATTTGTTTCTGTTCTTGAAGACAGAACTACAGAAGAGCTGATTCCTCTGCTTTATGGAAAGATTTCAGAGAATATCAGTACTCTTGGTGCAGCAGGGATTCGAGTACCGGGATCAGCAGGTGAAACCTGCGGTACTTTGGAAGAGTATGGAATCCCCTCTCTTGTTATGGCGGACGGTCCGGCAGGTATCCGCCTTAGACAGTGGTATGAAGTAGATAAAGAGGCAGACAGTATCTATGAAATGGGAGTTCTTGGTTCACTGGAAAATGGAATTCTGGAACCTGGTGTGCATCATGAGAATGCAGACACTTATTATCAGTACTGTACTGCTTTTCCGGTAGGAACAGCACTGGCACAGACCTGGGATACAGATCTCATGACAGAGTTTGGAAAAGCAATCGCAGAAGAAATGGAAGAATTTCATGTAAATCTGTGGCTTGCACCGGGTATGAATATTCACAGAAACCCATTATGTGGAAGAAATTATGAATATTATTCAGAAGATCCATATCTGTCAGGGATGCTGGCAGCAGCAGTGATCCGGGGTGTTCAGAGCAAGTCAGGATGTGGCGTAACAATCAAGCATTTTGCATGCAATAATCAGGAAGATAACCGCATGGGTGTTAACTCCTGTGTATCCGAACGTGCGCTCAGAGAAATCTATCTCCGCGGATTTGAAATTGCAGTAAAAGAAGGAAATCCTGTTTCTATTATGACTTCCTATAATCTTATCAACGGTATTCATGCGGCGAACAGCAAAGATCTGTGCATGACAGTTGCCAGAAAAGAATGGGGATTTGACGGAGCAATTATGTCAGACTGGAACACAACAGTTCCGGAAGATGGAAGCGTTCCATGGAAATGTGTGGCAGCAGGCAATGACATCATCATGCCTGGAAATCCGGATGATGATAAGAATATTCGCCAGGCATATAAAGAAGGTAAACTTACAGAAGAAGAAATCCGAAATTGTGCCGGACATCTGGTATCTATGATCCGTAGATTAGAGCGTACAGATTGTTGAAATGATTTTTCAAACATGCTCTAAATGAAAACAGATAGAATTCTGGCATATGCTGAAAATACAGTAATGAGAGGACAATATTAATTATTAAAATCAATCGGAAGACCATCAGAGGCCTTCCGATTGATTTAGTCTCATAATAACTGGATTTTTTATTTGCATCAGCAGATCTTCAGCAGATTTTCAAAGGAGAAGATCTCTTTTTCAGTCATTAATTCTTCAAATCTGTTCAGGTTAAGATCTGAGTGTTCCAGTTCTCTTGAAAACTGATAACAGATACGGATCTGATCATCCAGCTTAAACTGCCGGTTGTTTTTCAGATAGGTTCCCACATTTAATTCATGGATGAACAGGGTGCACACAACTGCCATTTTCACCTTGGCGAAGATCTCATTATCATAAACTGCACCACAGAAATAGGTATAGATCCAGTAAACAAGAAGCTGTTCCTCCTGAATCTGCCAGTCAGGATAGGAGAAATCAAATTCACTTTTCTGCCAGGAATAAAGATTTCCGGAGTCAGACTGCGGATCTGTATTTCCATTATACAGTGGAGTCAGACAATTCTTTAAGTATTCCTGCCATCCCGGGCGCAGAACCTCCATTTCCGGGACAACAGTTTTCCACATTTTTTTAAATAATTGTTCTGGTGTATTTGCGCAGGCAGATGCAGCAGAACTGTTTTCTATGTTATCTGCATTTATACGAGAGTAAATTTTGTTGCAAAATCTATCTCCGTATCCGGAATCTTCATGTCGTTTTCGCATTTCTTCCCATTTAAAGAGTTCATTTTTATTTACACATAACTGGAAATCATGTGCAGCAGCCAGAAGTTTCCACAGACGTTTCTGCATGGGTACAGCTCTGTCCTGGATGATATCTATAAGCATATCACGGGTGTCCATAAGTGCAGTGAACAGGAAATAATCAAAGTCATCATAGACTTCTTCTTTTGTCTTTTTTTCTTTTGTGATAAAGTGTACCTTTTCTTTTTGGGAAAGTAAAATCCTTGCTGCCTCCGGACAGGAGAGCGACAGGGAAATCTCACGCAGACCTTCAAATTCTTCAATATGTCTAGGATAATTTCTGCAGGTTCTGCAGAACATTTCCGGTCCTGCTTCTGTGTAGATGTCACACAGGTTCTCTTCGTTGAGAAAAGCACAGCGTCTGTTATACTGGCGGAAAACATGTTGTTTCCAGTCAATATCATTGTGCAGGCGATTGCGGAACGGACCTTTAAAGTGCTGGTACTTCTTCAGTGCCGGATCGTCAATCACGATCTGCCATCCTGCGCAGCAGGTATCCGGACAGGCTCCTGCAATGCAGGAAAATTCTTTATAGTAGTTTGGAAATGTGTATTGCATGATATTAAATAGGATCCTTTCTTTTTTTCTTAAGTTTACGGTAAGTTCCTGCAGTCATGCCACAGGATTTGCGAAAGCTCTGGGAGAGATAACTCTGAGAGGAGAATCCTGTGAGATGTGCAATATCTGAAATCCCGTAATCAGTATTTTCCAGAAGCTCCTTGCACACTTCGATGCGTTTCCGGTTAAGATAATTGATAGGAGAAATCCCATAATATTTTGTAAATTCATGACTCAGATAATACTTATTAAGATGACTGAGTTCTGAGAGGTGATCCAGAGTAATATTTTCTCCGTAATTGGAGTCAAGATAACGCTTAATATGAGCGCACTCTTTACTTGGATGCTGTGCGGTGATCAGTTCAAATGGTGAATCCGTAATGCGCCGAAGCTGCAGGATCAGAATATCCAGCATATGACTGCAGATGGTTTCATATCCTTCAGACTGTCTGTCCAGCTCCTGAAACAGAGAATTAAAGTAAAATAACAAATCTGTTTTCTTTTCACGACAGTTAAAAATGCGATACTCTTTATGACCGTTAAAGGAAAAACATAGTCCGTCCACACCTACAGTAAAATAACTCAGAGGAGGACTCCCTTTGGAGATTTCAGTGTGATTGATATGTGGATTAATGATGACCAGATCGTCCTTTGAGATTGGGAAAATCTGATCCTCGATCAGAAAATCTCCCTGACCGTCACGTACATAGAACAATTCTGTAAAGGCATGAGAGTGAGGAATACTGGGCCAGTCACCCTCGTAGCGGGAAGAAGAGGTATTTAAAAGTGTAATATTCTGAGCTGTTGGGTGTTCGGGGCTGAAACGAAATGATTGTGAGCTCATGGCAGATTCTCCTTTCTTCTGTTTACGGCAGATGAGTATATTTGTAGCAATTTTGTTTGCGGATTCTAAATGATAGTATTTTATATCGCAAAAGATATAACTGAGATTCTTCAGGATAATTAGAATAAGTGCATAAAAAATGATAAAAAATAAAATCAACATCAGTTATTAAGGTAAAAAATAGAAGGCTTTTCAGATAGCTGATAACATATTTTCTATAATACCATAATTTTTTTGTAAGAGCAAGATTTCTAAAAAACAAAGCAAAAAGTGAATTGAAAAAAATTTTGAAAGAAGGTATTTTATAAACAGATAGACTGAAAATAATGTGATTACAGAAGTGAACGGACAGTAATTATCCGCTTGTCAGCAAAATGAAGGAGGTAACAGAAAATGGGAAAAGGTCGTGTAACCATACCAACTGACCTGGATGTAGTTCCACAGACACTGGAAATGATAGAAGAGTGGGGCGCTGATGCTATACGTGACTGTGACGGAACAGAATTTCCGCAGAAATTAAAAGACACAGGTGCCAAAATTTATGCAACCTACTATACAACCCGTAAGGACAATGCGTGGGCGAAAGCACATCCGGAAGAAATCCAGCAGATGTATATTATGACATCTTTCCATACAGCGGTTGCAGATACACTGGAGATTCATCTGATGGATCACCTCTATCCGGATATGCTTGCAGTCAACACAAGAGATGATGTCCGCAGATGGTGGGAAGTAATGGATCGTACCACAGGAGAGCCGGTACCGACAGATCAGTGGTCATATGAAGAAGAGACAGGAAATGTAGTGATCTTATCTGCGAAACGCTTCCATGAATATACTGTAAGTTTCCTGGCATATATTATGTGGGATCCTGTACATATGTACAATGCAGTAGTAAATGACTGGAAAGACGTAGAACCGCAGATTACATTTGATGTGCGTCAGCCGAAAACAAGAGCTCATTCCCTGGAACGTCTGCGCAGATTCCTGGATACTCATGAGTATGTGGATGTTGTGCGTTTCACTACATTTTTCCATCAGTTTACCCTTATATTTGATGAGCTTGCAAGAGAAAAATATGTAGACTGGTTTGGCTATTCAGCTTCAGTCAGCCCATATATTCTGGAGCAGTTTGAGAAAGAAGTGGGCTATCTTTTCAGACCGGAATATATCATTGACCAGGGATACATGAACAATACCTATCGGATTCCCTCAAAAGAATTCAAAGATTTCCAGGCATTTCAGAGACGCGAAGTTGCAAAGCTTGCCAAAGAGATGGTAGATATCGTACATGAATACGGAAAAGAGGCCATGATGTTCATGGGAGATCACTGGATTGGCATGGAACCGTTTATGGACGAATTTGCATCTATCGGACTGGATGCTGTAGTTGGAAGTGTTGGAAATGGTGCGACCCTGCGTCTGTTCAGCGATATTAAGAATGTAAAATATACAGAAGGAAGATTTTTGCCATACTTTTTCCCGGATACGTTCCATGAAGGCGGCAATCCTGTAAAGGAGGCAAAAGTGAACTGGGTAACAGCAAGAAGAGCAATCCTTCGAAGCCCGATCCAGAGAATAGGCTACGGCGGATATCTGAAACTTGCCCTGGAATTCCCGGATTTTGTACAGTATATCAAAGAAGTCTGCGAAGAGTTCCGCACTTTATATGATAACATTCAGGGAACGACTCCTTATTGCGTAAAACGGGTAGCAGTCCTGAATTGTTGGGGAAAGATGCGCTCATGGGGTAACCATATGGTACATCACGCCATCTATTACAAGCAGAATTATTCTTATTTCGGAATTATCGAAGCATTAAGCGGCGCGCCGTTTGATGTATCATTTATCAGCTTTGACGATATCAAAGCAGACAAAGATCTTCTGAAGAAATTTGACGTAGTGATCAATGTGGGAGATGCGGACACTGCACAGTCAGGCGGCGAGAACTGGATCGACGAAACAATCATCACAGCAGTCAGAGAATTTGTATATAATGGAGGTGGATTTATCGGTGTAGGAGAACCGGCAGCACATCAGTGGCAGGGCAGATTCATTCAGTTAGATGATGTACTTGGAGTAGAAGAAGAACATGGATTTAACCTGAATACAGATAAATATAACTGGGAAGAACACAGAGATCATTTCATCCTTAAAGATGCAGAAGGCGAGGTTGATTTCGGTGAAGGTAAGAAGAACATTTATGCCTTACCGGAAACAGAAATCTTAATCCAGAAAGACCAGGAAGTGCAGATGGCTGTAAAGACTTTCGGTAAAGGAAGAGGCGTTTATATCAGCGGACTTCCATACAGTTTCAAGAACAGCCGCGTGCTTTATCGTGCAGTCCTTTGGTCAGCATCCGCAGAGGAAGAACTTCACTGCTGGTATTCAACCAACTACAATGTAGAAGTACATGCTTACGTAAAAAATGGAAAATACTGTGTAGTCAACAACACTTACGAACCACAGGATACAGTAGTTTACAGAGGTGATGGAAGCAGCTTCCGGTTACATATGGAGGCAAATGAGATTAAATGGTATCAGATTTAAAATTCTTATTTACAGTGTTTGATTGTTGAAAATAAATGCATAAGTAAATTTAAACAATAAATAAGAACAGGATTATTGCGGCAGCAAAGTATATATGAGACAACATATATGTTAAGAGAAAATCAGTGTGTGATTATTCAATAATGATCACGCACTGATTTTTGCATGAAAAAGTCTTCTGGGCAGAATGCTTTCTCACATAATAATATTAGAGCGTGTTTGAAAAATGCCTTACGCAAGATGTGCGTCACAATTTGTGGGAATGATTTTTCAGACACGCTCTAGTATATAGTTATTTAATTAAGCTGTTATTATCAAAGTAGTTGATCTGCATTGCTGAACGAACATCATGAAGTGTCTGTGCTGCTTTTGCTTCAGCAACCTTGCTTCCCTCTTTGAGGATATCATATACATCATCAAGATGCTGTTCCCAGTATTTACGTCTCTCTCGGATTGGAGAAAGCTCTGCCTGGAGTACTTTGTTCAGGAATTTTTTAACCTTGACATCACCCAGACCACCGCGGGTATAATGAGCTTTCAGTTCATCCAGATTCTGATATTCAGGCAGGAACTCTGCAAAATATTCCGGTTTGCAGAATGCGTCCAGATAAATAAATACAGGGTTTCCTTCCACACGTCCCGGATCTTCCACACGAAGATGATTCGGGTCTGTGAACATGGACATAACCTTCTTCTTAACATCAGCTTCTTCATCTGAAAGGTAGATGCAGTTTCCGAGAGATTTGCTCATTTTTGCTTTTCCGTCAATACCTGGCAGACGTAAGCATGCTTTATTGGATGGCAGAATAATCTCAGGCTCTGTCAGAGTTTCGCCATAAACAGTATTAAATTTGTGGACAATCTCCTTGCACTGCTCGAGCATTGGAAGCTGATCTTCGCCAACCGGAACAGTAGTAGCGCGGAATGCAGTGATATCTGCAGCCTGGCTGATCGGATAGCAGAAGAAACCGACAGGGATGCTTGCCTCAAAATTACGCATCTGGATCTCGGATTTAACTGTAGGGTTACGCTGTACACGTGCCACAGTAACAAGGTTCATATAATAGAAAGTAAGCTCTGTAAGCTCCGGAACCATGGACTGGATAAAGATAGTGGATTTCTCAGGATCAATGCCGCATGCAAGATAATCCAGGGCAACCTGAAGGATGTTCTGGCGAACTTTCTCAGGGTGTTCAGCGTTATCTGTTAATGCCTGTGCATCTGCGATCATAATATAAATTTCATCATATAAGCCGGAGTTCTGTAAACGAACACGCTCGGATAATGAACCAACATAATGTCCAACATGAAGGCGGCCGGTTGGACGGTCACCGGTTAAAATAATTTTGCTCATTTTGCTCTCCTAAAAGTGAATTCCGATTTCCCAGAGAGTATCTGGAAATTCTCAGTTATCCCTATTATAAAGCCTGCGAATGTTACCGTCAATGATTTTGAGAGAATAAATAGGTATTATGTTACACCAGTATGGTTTTATGTACGCTAAATAATACCATATATCTGTATGGTATTATGATATATTGGAAGAGAAAAGTGGTCAGAATCAAAAAGCAGCTAAATTTGTGAATAATTATACAGGAAATACATTTCCATAATTGATAAAAAGGAAAGATTCTGCTAAAATAATAAGGAATTATACAAAATTTTACACTGAATAAGGATAAGATAAAAGGAGTAAACACACCATGCCAGTATTTGATTTCAGCGGTGCTTCAGACAAGAAACCAGGTGTACAGTCTGAATGTACCTACACGACTTTCCAGTCCAATGAACAGGAAACATCCCCTGAGAAACCGATCATGGTTCTTGATAACAGTAGCCGCCAGTGGAAACATCATTCCTGCGGTATTTTTACAAACCCGATCAAATGTACTTCCTTTGAGTTTAAAGAGGACGATGGAACTTTCGCAGCAGATATTCTCAGCATTGATTCAAGATTCGTAAGCCTTCTGAAATGGCTTGGAGAGAATCATATCAATGTGCGTCTTTCCGGACAGAATCAGGAGAAAGGATATGCAGTTTATAAGATTCGTGAGACTGCATTCGGCGGCGGCACAAAGCTCTCCGCAGAGGACGGATTTCTTCAGTTTATGATCGAGAGACTTCTTGCAAGCAGTGCACCGGCAGAGATCGCAGAAGACGAAGATGAGGAAGAAACAGGAGATGAAATGAAGCTGACAAGTATTCAGAGCATCACTGATTTTATGACCTGCGCAGGCAGAACCCTTCCGGACAACATCCGTCTCTGGGCAAGAAGAAACCTTGCAGTTGCCCGTTCCCACGAAGTATCTCCGGAGGAAAGACGCCATGCTCAGCGAGCTCTTTCCATTATGATGAATGTACAGTGGAAGAGTAATTACTTTGAAGCAATTGATCCTCAGGAAGCCCGCAGAATCCTTGACGAAGAACTCTACGGAATGGAATCTGTAAAGCAGCGTATCATTGAAACAATCATCCAGATCAACCGTACCCATACACTTCCTGCATACGGACTTCTCCTTGTAGGCCCTGCAGGTACAGGTAAATCCCAGATTGCATACGCAGTTGCCCGTATCCTGAAACTGCCTTGGACAACTCTGGACATGAGTTCCATCAATGATCCGGAACAGCTTACAGGAAGTTCCAGAATCTATGCAAACGCAAAGCCCGGAATCATCATGGAAGCTTTCTCGGCAGCAGGAGAATCCAACCTTGTATTTATTATCAACGAGCTTGATAAAGCAGCGTCAGGTAAGGGCAACGGAAACCCTGCAGACGTACTTCTTACTCTGCTTGACAACCTTGGATTTACAGATAACTATATGGAATGTATGGTGCCCACAGTGGGCGTTTATCCCATTGCTACGGCAAACGATAAATCCCAGATCAGCGCACCTCTTATGTCCCGTTTTGCAGTGATCGATATCCCGGATTATACATCAGAAGAGAAGAAGATCATCTTCTCTAAATACGTCCTTCCGAAGGTTCTGAAACGCATGAGCCTCAAGACAGAAGAATGCGTAGTAACAGAAGAGGGTCTGAATGCCATCGTTGAATTGCATAAAAATACAAGCGGTATTCGTGATCTGGAACAGGCAGCAGAGCATATCGCAGCCAATGCCCTGTACCAGATTGAAGTAGATCACCTGACAGGTGTGACATTCAATGCAGAGATGGTAAGAGAATTACTTTCCTGAAAAACTGAAATTATATGTTTGAAAAAATCTTGACATAAATAAAAGTTAAGAGTATACTTTCAGACATCAGCAGGATAAAATTTAGAAATTGCTGATAAAAATAAAATAAGATCTTCAGGGCAGGGTGCAATTCCCTACCGGTGGTAAAGCCCACGAGCCGTAAGGTATGATTCGGTGCAATTCCGAAGCCGACAGTACAGTCTGGATGAAAGAAGATAGTAGTAGAGATACAGAAGAATTAACTGATCTGTGAAAGCGACTGCTCTGGAATAATAAATTTATTCCAGAGCTTTTTTATATCATCAAAGCAGTTTTAATGATGAAGCAAAAAGTCAGATTCACACGAAGATAATTCAAACAGATATTAATTTACAGGCCCTGGATGTTGAAAGACACCGGGGCTTTTTGGGTATCATCAGTACCATCAGAAGAACAGGAGATGAGGGATTGAAAGATATAACGGATATGGAAAAAGACAGGCAATATATGAAAATGGCGTTAGAACTGGCACAAAAAGGAATGGGATTTACAGCACCTAACCCAATGGTAGGTGCCGTGATCGTCAAAAGAGGAAAAGTCATTGGCCAGGGATATCACAGAAAATACGGTGAACCTCATGCAGAAAGGGAAGCTCTGGCATCATGTACAGAACAGCCAGAAGGTGCCTCTATATATGTTACTCTGGAACCTTGCTGCCATTACGGGAAACAGCCTCCGTGTGTCAATGCAATCCTGGAATCGGGGATCAGACGTGTGATCATTGGTTCCTCGGACCCTAATCCCCTGGTTTCAGGAAAAGGAATCCGGATTCTGAAAGAGCATGGGATCGAAGTAACGGAAAACGTTTTAAAAGAAGAGTGCGATAAACTCAATGAAGCATTTTTCTATTACATACAGAATCAAAAACCATATGTAGTCATGAAATATGCGATGACCATGGATGGAAAAATTGCCACTTATACAGGCGCATCCAGATGGGTGACAGGCGAAGCTGCCAGAATGCATGTGCAGAAACAGAGATTGAAATATACAGGGATTATGGCTGGAGTGGGAACTGTGCTGGCAGATGATCCGATGCTTACATGCAGACTGGAAAACGGCAGAAATCCTGTGCGTATTATCTGTGACTCCCACTTGCGGACACCACTGAATTCCAGAATTGTGAAAACGGCATCAACAATTCCAACAATCTTTGCAACCAGCAGTAAAGACCAGCAGAAGATAAAGAATTATGAAGATATGGGATGTAAAGTTCTGGATGTCCCGGAAAAAAACGGACACATAGATTTAAACAGACTAATGGAACTTCTGGGAGCTGCAAAGATAGACAGTATCTTACTGGAAGGAGGAGGCACTTTAAACTGGTCAGCACTCGAAAGCGGTATTGTTCAGAAAGTCCAGACCTATATAGCACCCAAACTTTTTGGGGGAGAAAGTGCAAAGACACCGATAGAAGGAAAAGGATTTCCTGATCCTGCCAGCGCAATATTATTAAAAAACAGCGAAATAATCAGAATAGGAGATGATTTTCTTATAGAGAGTGAGGTGAAGAGTAATGTTCACGGGAATTGTTGAAGAACTGGGAACTGTGAAAAAAATAAAAAAAGGAGCAAATTCAGCAGTATTTACGATACGGGCAGAGAAAATTCTGGATGATCTGAAAACAGGGGACAGTGTAGCTGTAAATGGAATTTGCCTCACTGTAACTGCATGTCTGGAAGATGGTTTTACAGCAGATGTGATGCATGAGACATTGAATCGTTCTGCGCTGATTCAGCTTTCTTTGGGACAGCATGTAAATCTGGAAAGGGCAATGCCTGCAAATGGAAGATTTGGAGGACACATTGTTGCCGGGCATGTGGATGGAACAGGAAAAATCACGGAAATTCGCAGAGATGATAATGCTGTCTGGTACACCATTCAGGCTTCACCACAAATTATGAAATATATTGTGACAAAAGGTTCTGTAACAGTTGATGGAATCAGTCTTACAGTGGCAAAAGTCTCAGAAACAGACTTTTCCATTTCTGCAATTCCTCATACAGTAAAGATTACAGTCCTCGGAGAACGCAAAGAAGGAGATATCGTCAATCTGGAGACAGACATAATTGGAAAATACGTGGAAAAATTAATAACGCCTGTGAAAGAACAGCCGATAAAAAGTAATATTACACGGGATTTTCTGAACAAGTATGGCTTTTGACAGAATTAACCACAAAGCGGTTATTCGATTGATGCAGAACTGTACAGTGGATGTTTTATCTGCCTGACACGAACCAGATAAGCAGCCAATACGAATGATTTTGCCCTCTTAACAACAGAAAAATATATTGTATCAGAAAAATACATTGCATAAGGAGAGAAAAAATGAACGGATTTGATTCAGTAGAAGAAGCTCTGGAAGAACTTCGGAATGGAAAAATTATTCTGGTAACGGATGATCCGGACAGAGAGAATGAAGGAGATTTTATCTGTGCAGCAGAGTTTGCCACAACAGAAAATATTAACTTTATGGCAACTCACGGAAAAGGACTTATCTGTATGCCAATGTCTGAGGAATATGTAAGAAAACTGCAGTTCCCGCAGATGGTAGCAGAAAATTCAGATAATCACGAAACTGCTTTTACTGTTTCCGTAGACCATATCAGCACCACTACAGGAATCTCTGCGGCAGAACGTTCTGTTACTGCCATGAAATGTGTGGATGAGAATGCAAAACCCGAAGATTTCAGACGCCCCGGACATATGTTTCCACTTCTGGCGAAGAAGAACGGTGTTCTGGAAAGAAACGGACATACAGAGGCAACTGTAGACCTGTGCAGACTTGCAGGGTTAAAACAGTGCGGGCTGTGCTGTGAAATTATGAGAGAAGACGGCACTATGATGCGGACTTCTGAGTTACGGGAACTTGCCGGAAAGTGGAATCTTAAATTCATAACAATTAAAGATATTCAGAATTACCGTAAATGCCATGATATTCTGGTGGATCGCGTGACGACCACAAAAATGCCGACCAGATACGGAGAGTTTATGGCGTATGGATTTGTAAATCGCCTGAATGGGGAACATCATGTAGCACTGGTAAAAGGTGAAATCGGAGATGGAGAAAACGTCCTGTGCCGTGTGCATTCAGAGTGCCTGACAGGAGACGTTTTTGGATCACAGCGTTGTGACTGCGGACAGCAGTTTGCAGCGGCGATGGCCCAGATTGAGGAAGAAGGCAGAGGGATACTCCTTTATATGAGACAGGAAGGAAGAGGAATCGGACTGATCAATAAACTTCGTGCCTATGAACTTCAGGAACAGGGAATGGATACACTCGAAGCGAATCTGGCACTTGGATTTGCCGGAGACGAAAGAGAATACTACATTGGTGCGCAGATTCTGAGAAATCTTGGGGTAAAAGAGCTGCGGCTGCTGACAAATAACCCGGATAAAGTTTATCAGTTGGAAGAATTTGGCATCAGGATCAAACAGAGAGTTCCGATACAGATGAATGCCACAGCGTATGATCTGCGTTATCTTAAGACAAAACAATTACGAATGGGACATATTCTGAAGTATTAAATACAGCGGGGATTTTCATATATAACGATAACGTTCCCGAAAATAAAATTTACCGTATATAAAAACCTGTACAGGTTAAAAAATATAAATTTACAGATGAAAGGACCAGAAAAAATGAAAACATTAGAAGGAAAATTAGTATCAGATGGAATGAAAGTAGGAATTGTAGCAGCCCGCTTCAATGAATTTATAACTTCCAAGCTGGTAAGTGGTGCCATGGATGGGCTGACACGTCACAATGTAAAAGAAGAGGACATCCAGGTAGCGTGGGTACCAGGTGCTTTTGAAATCCCACTGATCGCGTCTAAAATGGCAAAAAGTGGAAAGTATGATGCGGTTATCTGCGTAGGTGCTGTGATTCGTGGAAATACCAGTCATTATGATTATGTATGCAATGAGGTTTCCAAAGGGATTGCATCAGTATCACTGGAAACAGGAGTTCCGGTATTATTCGGAGTACTTACCACAGAAAACATCGAGCAGGCAATTGAACGCGCAGGTACAAAAGCAGGAAATAAAGGCTATGACTGTGCACTCAGTGCCATTGAAATGGTAAATCTGATCAAAGAACTTGAAGCTTAAATAGACAACAGGTCAGACCCTGAAAGTGAAACCAGTTCACGAAAATCGAAAGGTAATGGTGCTTCCAGAAGGAGCATTTCATCTCTGAAAGGATGCTGAAAAGAAACTTTCCATGCATGAAGGGCTGCCCTGGAAAAGGAAGCACAGGAAGATATTTTATCGTCTGAATGATAAAGAGTATCTCCAAGCAAAGGATGTCCTGTGGATGCCATATGGACACGGATCTGGTGGGTACGTCCGGTATCCAGCTTAAGTGTGATAAGCGACCAGTCCTGACTGGAAAAAAGAGTATGATAATGAGTAACTGCTGTTTTGATTTTTCCCGATAATGCAGATGAATGTAAGGAAAGATCAGCAGCAGTTTTCATTTTCAGATGATTCTCCGGGTCCTGCATCAGCGGTAAATCTAAGGTATGCCAGACACCAGGCATATCTACAGGCAAAGTATCGGATACAGCGGCAAGATATTGCTTGTGAATTTTGCATGGAGATTTTACAGATTGAAGCCTTGAAGCTGCTACCTGATTTTTGGCAAAAACCACAATCCCGGAAGTCTCCTGATCCAGCCGCCCCACCGGGCGGACACAGACCTGTTCATTTTTCTCTCGAAAGTAACCGGCAACAAGATTGGAGAGGCTGTCTGTATAATGCATTCCCGTTGGATGCGTAACCATTCCTGCCGGTTTATCAACCGCCAGAATATCCGTATCTTCATATAAAATATTCAGAGAGAAAGAAGTTTCGGAAACTGGAGCTGAAGCTTTGTTGGAATGGAAATCCGACAAATCTTTACTTTTGATTCCGTCATTATAATTTTCAAGATGCGCAGAAGCAGTCCCGGCTTCCTCCAGACAAACGCGGATCACATCGCCTGGATATATTGTCTCAGTTACACGACAGCGAACTCCGTTTCTGGTAATCCCGTCCGGTCGAAACTTCGCCTGGCTGATCTGCCGTTTTGTAAGTCCTGCATTCTTTTTCAGAAATGCTTCCATTTTAAGTTCTGTAGTTTGTTCATCTATTCTAAATTCCAGATATCGTTCCATCTTAATACTTTTCCTGTGTAATATATTCTGATATTGATACCATTGATATTACAGGGCAAAAAATAAACTGTCAATGCAAAATTATGTCAGCGTAATGCATAAAATATACTGAAGAAAAATTGCAATTGTGCTATGATATAAGAATCAAAACAATGAAAGCGGGGCAGAAAATAAATATGAAATACTTAATCATTGGAGCCGGAGGAACCGGTGGTGTTACCGGATATTATATGAAAAAAGCAGGCAAGGACGTAACCCTGATCGCGAGAGGCGAACACCTGAAAAAGATCCAGAAACAGGGTCTTACATTGGAGAAAATGTGGGATAAAACAGAGGAAAACATAAGCATTCCTGCTACAGATATGGAGCATTATGCAGAGCATCCGGACGTAATTTTTGTCTGCGTAAAAGGCTATTCCTTACAGGAAACGATTCCGTTTATCAAACGCATTGCCAGGAAAAATACTATCGTAATTCCAGTGTTGAATATATATGGAACAGGTGGAAAAATGCAGAAAGAACTGCCGGATCTTCTGGTAACGGACGGCTGCATCTATGTTTCTGCCAACATTAAAGAACCGGGAAAACTTCTCCAGCATGGACAGATCCTGCACATTGTATTCGGCGTAAGAGACAAAGCAGAATTCCGACCGGAACTGAAAGAGATTCAGAAAGACCTCTGTGACAGTCATATCGACGGGACTCTTTCGGAAAACATCCGCCGCGAAGCACTGGAGAAATTCTCCTACGTATCACCAATCGGTGCAGCAGGACTCTACTATCATGCAACAGCCGCAGATTTCCAGAAAGAAGGCGAAGCCAGAGAACTTTTTAAGACCATGATAAAAGAAATCGCAGCACTTGCAGAAGCCATGGGAGTTCCTTTCCAGAAAGATATGGCAGAAGTAAATTTAAAAATCCTTTCCAACCTCGCACCGGAAGCAACCACTTCCATGCAGCGGGATATCATGGCAGGAAAACAGTCCGAAATTGACGGATTAGTTTACGAAGTAGTAAGAATGGGAGAAGAATATCACGTTCCGGTACCCGCATATGAGAAAGTGGCAGAAAAACTCAGAGCCCTGTAGCGAAGCGGATTGCGAATATCCGCTTGACTACCGAAACAACATGAAAAAGGGATGCGAATTACTCGCATCCCTTTCGTACTCATTTGGACAATAAAATTATAATTTAATTATAATTAACTTTAATTCAGCAATTATAATTATAACTGAGGACCAGCTGCAACAAGTGCTTTACCAGCAGCGTTTCCTTCGTATTTAGCAAAGTTCTTGATGAATCTTCCAGCAAGATCTTTTGCTTTTTCTTCCCATTCAGAAGCGTCAGCATATGTGTCACGAGGATCAAGGATACCTGTGTCTACGCCGTTAAGCTCTGTAGGAACTTCGAAATCGAAGAATGGGATCTTCTTAGTAGGAGCGTTAAGGATATCTCCGTTAAGGATTGCATCGATGATACCACGAGTATCTTTGATGGAGATACGTTTTCCTGTTCCGTTCCATCCTGTGTTAACCAGGTAAGCTTTTGCTCCGCTCTTTTCCATTTTCTTAACAAGTTCTTCTGCGTATTTTGTCGGATGCAGTTCAAGGAATGCCTGTCCGAAGCAAGCAGAGAATGTAGGTGTAGGCTCTGTGATTCCACGCTCTGTACCAGCAAGTTTAGCTGTGAATCCAGACAGGAAATAGTACTGAGTCTGAGCTTCTGTCAGGATAGATACTGGAGGAAGTACTCCGAAAGCGTCTGCGGACAGGAAGATTACGTTCTTAGCTGCCGGTGCAGAAGAAATCGGACGAACGATGTTTTCAATGTGGTTGATCGGATAAGATACACGAGTATTCTCTGTTACGCTCTTATCTGCGAAATCAATCTTGCCTTCAGCATCAAGTGTTACGTTCTCAAGAAGAGCGTTACGTTTAATCGCATTGTAGATGTCCGGCTCAGATTCTTTGTCAAGGTTGATAACTTTAGCGTAGCATCCGCCTTCGAAGTTGAATACGCCGTTGTCATCCCAGCCATGCTCGTCATCACCGATCAGGAGACGTTTCGGGTCTGTGGAAAGAGTTGTTTTACCTGTTCCGGAAAGACCGAAGAAGATAGCTGTGTTTTCGCCGTTCATATCTGTGTTTGCAGAGCAGTGCATGGAAGCCATGCCTTTCAGTGGAAGGAAGTAGTTCATCATAGAGAACATACCTTTCTTCATTTCTCCGCCGTACCATGTGTTTACGATAACCTGCTCTTTAGTTGTGATGTTGAACATTACAGCTGTTTCAGAGTTAAGGCCTAATTCTTTATAGTTTTCAACTTTAGCTTTGGAAGCGTTGTATACAACGAAATCTGGCTCGAAGTTTTCAAGTTCTTCAGCTGTTGGCTGGATGAACATATTTGTTACGAAATGTGCCTGCCAAGCAACTTCAACGATGAAACGGATAGCCATACGAGTATCTTTGTTAGCACCGCAGAATGCATCTACTACGAAAAGTCTCTTGTTGGAGAGCTCTTTTTTAGCGATTTCTTTTACTGCATTCCATGCTTCCTGAGTTGCAGGATGGTTATCGTTTTTGTATTCGTCTGTTGTCCACCATACTGTATCTTTGGAGTTCTCATCCATAACGATGTATTTATCTTTAGGAGAACGTCCTGTGTAGATACCTGTCATAACGTTAACTGCACCAAGTTCGCTGACCTGACCTTTTTCAAAGCCTTCCAGTTCCGGTTTGGTTTCTTCTTCAAATAATACTTCATAAGAAGGGTTGTAGACAATTTCTGTAGTTCCGGTAATGCCATACTTGCTTAAATCGATTTTTGCCATCTTACGTTTAACCTCTTTTCTTCGTTAATGAAAGCGCCTGTTTAAACAGGCTTAAGATACCTTACCATAAAAGCGAATGGGTATCGCTTCTCTTTTACTATTATACATATTTAACGCTTAAAATCAACAGGATTTTTGCCTTTTTTTGAAATTTGTTAAAGATTTATCAACTCAAATTTGATGAAAAAACCGTCATTTTTCACAAAAGGTATGTAAATTTATTATAGTGGCAATATGGGAATACTATTCGTGGATATGATAATATTCTGTCTGACTGGAACAGGCAGGAAAGACAACTAGGAAATACTAACCAGGAGAGTTGCCACTATGTGGTTGTGCCGAAGAAAGATGCATGTTAAAATAGGAAAGAATTATCCGGCTGAAAAATGACAGAGTATTATACAGCAGAGAAAAATAAAGAGAGGATGAAGATTATCAAAACTTATTATTTAATTGATTATGAAAATGTAGGAAGCGAAGGCTTCAAAGGATGTGGTAAATTACGGGAAACAGATATTATCCATCTTTTTTATACAGATAACAGCAGAAAAATAGATCTTGATATTATCAATGATCACGGAGAAGCAAAGCTGGTCACACATAAAGTACCGACAGGAAATCAGTCTGCAGATATGCATCTGGGATCTTATCTGGGATATTTGATAGGAAAAGAATGCACAGGTCAGGATGAAGAATGCAAAATTGTTGTAATCAGTAAGGATACAGGATTTGACCATATTATAGAGTTCTGGAAAACAGAAAAAGATGTGAAAGTCTCCAGAAATGAGAAGATTTCCGGAAAACAGGTGCATACAAGGAAACAGGTAAAAAAACAGACCGGTAAAGAAAAAGACGGACAGATGACCGAACAATCCGGTCAGAAACCAGAAAAACAGTTGGATGAACAACCAGAAAAACAGTCTGCCAAACAATCAGAGAATCAGAATACAAAAAAGCCAAAACAAAAGATAATTGACATGAAAGCCGGAACAAAGAAATTACAGCAGGAACTGGTATTGGTTCTCGACAAAGCAGGCATGCCAAAGGAAGTAGTAAACTATGTTTCTACAACTGTGGAGAAAAATGCAGAAGACAAAAACAGAAAGCAGCAGATTTACAGATCTATCATTTCCAAATACGGACAGACAAAAGGACTGAACATCTATAACCATATTAAAAAGAAAATCTAACGGAATAAAAATAACGGAATAAAAGAAGGAGGCCGGGAACCTTATAGATTCCCGGCAAAAGTATGAAAAAGAAAAAGTTTTATTTGCAATTACTCTTTGCTCTGTACAGGTAATAATATAACCGGAAAATGTGAGAAATATGTGGTGAGAATTTGAAAAAAATGTGAAATGGATGGAAATTTAAAATGAACAGGCAGGAAAAGAGAAAATATAGCAGGAACAATAATTCTTAAAAAAATGGGAGAAAGCATTAGACTATGAATATACAGATTTTTGGTACAAAGAAAAACTTTGACAGCAAGAAAGCAGAACGCTATTTCAAAGAACGGGGAATTAAATATCAGTTTATAGATATGAAAGAAAAAGGCTTAAGTAAAGGTGAATTCCAATCTGTCTGCCAGGCAGTTGGCGGTTATAACAAGCTGATAGATACTGATTGCAAGGACAAAGATCTGCTGGCATTGATTACCTATATTGCAGAGGAAGACAAAGCAGAGAAAATCCTCGAAAACCAGAGTATCATCAAAGTCCCTGTGGTAAGAAACGGAAAACAGGCGACAGTAGGATATCAGCCGGAGATATGGAAGAACTGGAAGTGATAATTATAGCCTTTTACAAGCTTTCAGATTTTACAATATTATATTGAATAAAATAGCTGTTTGACATATTTATATGTGTTATAATATAAAATTATTATAGAAGTTACTTTATATTGTCGTGCGACAGATATAATGAACTGATTTATAAAAATGGAAATATTGAGGTGATGGAAATGCCATTAACAAAGATTGCAGCAGAGAATTTTACGGTATTTGAAGATATAAAGATTCCTTTTTGTGAAGGATTAAATGTATTAGTTGGTGAAAATGGTGTGGGAAAGACTCATATTATGAAATTAGCCTATGCAGCATGTCAGGCTTCCAAACATGATGTGTCTTTTTCACAGAAAACAACTATGTTATTTCGTCCTGATCAGTCTGGAATTGGACGTCTGGTAAACAGAGGAAAGAGTGGAAGCAATAAAGCCATGGTTTCTGTGGAATCTGATACTGCCAAAATAGGAATGACATTTTCAACCAAAACACGAAAATGGGATGCAGAGATTAATTCAGAAGAGAAATGGGAAAAGCAGATGTCTGATCTCACAAGCGTATTTATTCCGGCAAAAGAGATTTTGTCAAATGCCTGGAATCTGGATGCTGCAGTAAAAATGGGAAATGTGGAATTTGATGATACGTATCTGGATATTATTGCGGCTGCCAAAATTGACATTTCCAGAGGAGTGAATTCAACTGTAAGGAAAAAATATCTGGATATTTTACAGAAAATCAGTAATGGGAAAGTAACATTGAATGAGGATCGTTTTTATTTAAAACCTGGTACACAGGCAAAGTTAGAATTTAATTTGGTAGCAGAAGGATTACGTAAAATTGCTCTTTTATGGCAGTTGATAAAAAACGGGACACTGGAGAAGGGATCCGTTTTGTTTTGGGACGAGCCAGAAGCAAATATCAATCCGAAATATATTCCGGTGCTGGCTGAATTGTTGATCATGCTGGAGACAGAAGGTGTACAGATTTTTGTTTCTACACATGACTATTTTTTGTCCAAATATATTGAAGTAAAGCGGAGACAGGACAGCAAAGTGCAGTACATTTCCTTATATAAAAATGAAAACAGCAAAGTATTATGTGAGATAGCGCCGGAATTTGAATTGTTGGAACATAATGCAATTATGGATACATTCCGTCAGTTGTATCGAGAAGAAATCGGGGTGGCATTAAAGTGAGCGTTATACCAGAATCAGGAAAAACGCAGAAGATATTACGTGGCTAGCCGGGCCATTGGCAGAATTAAGAGCCAGATTGCTTAAGGTCAGAAAAATATGGGGCGTTGAGGTGGTTGTTTTAAATGAAGAACTTGCTGGAGAATATAATCTAACGTGTTAGAGTGTTTTTCTGGTTGCATGAAATAAGAACTATATGCTAGGAGATGATAAAATGGCAAAGATCAGAATCATAAAGAAAAATAATGACTGTAGCATGGAATACGAAGTAGGCGATATTTGTGAGGTCACAGGTACCTGGTATGGCGGCGTCCACATCAATGGCCGTTCCGGAATCCCGGTTTCCCTTGATAAAGAAGAATATATGGAACTCAACACAGAACCAGAAGAACCTGACAGCGCAGAAAATGAAAACACATCGGAACCACCGGAACACGATATCCATGCAGGCGACATTGTACAGCATTTCAAAAGAGAATGGGTATCCCCGGATACTTCCGAATATCTCTATAAAGTCCTTGCAGTAGCCCATCACACAGAAAACGGTGAAAAACTGATGATCTACCAGGCTCTCTACGCACCTTTCAAAATCTGCGCCAGATCCTATGATATGTTTATGAGTGAAGTGGACAGAGACAAATATCCGGATATTAAACAGAAGTACAGATTTGAAAAATATACTGAAAAATAGATGATTGATATTTTATGGAATTGCTATAGTAAAACAGGCACTTTTGCCTGTACAAAAACACTTTGTCGTTGTATAGTAATAACAAATAATAACAGCATACGTTTCCAGAGATTTTATAGCATTATCTGAAAAAATGTGCAGAAAGAACGAAAGGAAAGGAAATATGCAGAAGGTATTAGTAGTTGTAGACATGCAGAATGACTTCATCGACGGAGCTCTTGGAACAAAAGAGGCAGTTGCCATTGTACCTGGTGTAAAAGAGAAAATCAAAAACTTTGATGGAGTTGTTCTTTTTACCAGAGACACTCATGAAACTTACTATCTCGACACCCAGGAAGGAAAGAAGCTTCCTGTACCGCACTGTATCCGTGACACCGAAGGATGGCAGATCAGAAGCGAATTAGATGCACTCAGAAAAACAGAACTCATTGACAAAGAAACCTTTGGTTCCACAGATCTTGCAGGAGAACTGGTGGCAATGAATGAGGATAATGAAATTGAAAGTATCACATTCGTAGGTTTATGCACAGACATCTGTGTTATTTCCAATGCACTTCTGGTTAAAGCATCTCTCCCGGAAGTTCCGATCATCGTAGACGCTAAATGCTGTGCAGGCGTAACACCGGAAAGTCATGAGAATGCATTGAAAGCAATGGAAGTATGCCAGATTCAGATTGACAGATAAACTGCAGAGCGGTTATTCAGTTATAAACAAGCAGTAAAGCAGATGATTTTATCCACCTGACAATTCAGATATGAGGAGTGACAAAATAATGAAGACAATTACACGAGACGAGGCATTTACATTATTAAAAAAATACAACAAGGATCCATTCCACATTCAGCATGCCCTGACTGTAGAAGCAGTAATGAAATGGTATGCCAATGAACTTGGCTATGGCGAAGATGCAGAATACTGGGGAATTGTAGGGCTCCTCCACGACATCGACTTTGAACTATATCCGGAAGAACACTGTCTGAAAGCTCCGGAAATGCTCCGCGAAGCAGGCGTAGGCGAAGACGTGATCCATTCAGTTGTATCCCACGGCTACGGCATCACAGTAGGATGTGGCGCAACCATTGACGTAGCACCGGAACACGAAATGGAAAAAGTACTCTTTGCAGCAGACGAACTTACAGGACTTATCTGGGCAGCAGCACTTATGAGACCATCCAAAAGCACAAAAGACATGGAACTCAAATCCCTCAAGAAGAAATATAAAAGTAAAGGCTTCGCAGCAGGATGCTCCAGAGAAGTCATAGAGCGCGGCGCCGAACAACTCGGCTGGGAACTGCAGAAGCTGCTCACTATGACATTACAGGCAATGGCAGACTGCGAGGATGAGATTAAGGCGGAGATGGATGCGGAAGAGTAATAGAATGTCTGAGTTATTGACTTATTATCAGAAATGAATGATGGAATCAGAAAACCAGACTGTATGTAGGGGAAGAAACCTATGTGCAGTCTGGCTTTCTTTTTTTATATGGAAGTTGATGAAAGAGAAAAGATATCAAAAAAGAAATATGCAACAGTTTTTGCGTATTATAGATAAGTGAATATAACAAAAAATGTCTGACGAAAATTGTTGCTGTTTATGTCAAAAAAATGTATAATATGTCACAAAGAAGTTAGATTTATCAGAAAAATTAAGGTATAAGAAACAAAACAGGTATTTTGCAGATAAAATAGGAGCGAAATCAGTGCCGGATGGCATTTGGTGAGTGAATATATGGCAGATATAGATAAAACATTAAAATATTACAACAAAAATGCGCAGTCTTTTGCCTCTGGGACTGTTTCAGTAAAGTTTACAGAAGTACAAGATAAATTTCTGGAGAAACTTAACCCAGATGCGTATATTCTTGACTTTGGCTGCGGTGCAGGTAGAGATACAAAGTACTTTCTGAGTCGTGGATATCAGGTGGATGCAGTTGATGGTTCAGAACAATTGTGTCGGATTGCAAGTGAATATACGGGAATCAAAGTCAGGCAGATGTTGTTTCAGGAATTGGATGAAAAAGAAAAATATGATGGCATATGGGCTTGTGCATCTATTCTCCATTTGCCGAAAAAACAACTGCGTGAAGTTTTGAAAAATATGTATGCAGCATTGAAATCGAAAGGATGGATTTATACCTCTTTCAAATACGGAGAATTTGAAGGTGAACGAAACGGAAGATATTTTACCGATTTTACGATAGGTACATTTAAAGATTTCATACATGACATGCAGGGCCTTAAAATAGAAGAACATTGGATTACAGGAGATGTCCGGCCGGGAAGAGGTGAGGAAAAATGGCTGAATTTACTTCTGCAGAAAAAGTAAATATCGGGTATGAAAACGAATATTCCACAGATGCAATGACCGGCGGACCGGATAAAAGAAGACAGCTATATTATCAGCTGATCCAGAGTATGAAAAAAGCGGAAAGCGTTGATATCATTGTTTCTTTTCTTATGGAATCCGGGGTGAGAATGCTGCTGAAAGAACTTGAACATACTTTGAAACGTGGAGCCAAAATCCGAATCCTGACAGGAAACTACCTTGGAATTACACAGCCATCAGCACTATATCTGATCAAGAGAAAACTTGGTGACAGAGTTGATCTTAGATTTTATTGTGAAAAAGGACGTTCTTTTCATCCAAAGTCTTACATTTTCCATTATACAGATTACAGTGAACTTTACATCGGCTCTTCCAATATTTCCAGAAGTGCGCTGACCTCAGGAATAGAATGGAATTATCGGTTCAGCAGTCAGAAAGACCCGGAAAACTACAAAGAGTTCTTTTGTACATTTGAAGATTTATTTGTGAATCATTCCATTATCATTGATGACAAAGAATTAAAACGTTACTCCCAGAACTGGCATCGTCCGGCGGTGGCAAAAGACCTTGACAGATATGACTTTACAGAGTCGGAAACAAATGATACGAAAATAAAACCTTTATATGAACCAAGAGGAGCACAGATCGAGGCATTGTGCGCATTGGAAGATACAAGAGCAGAAGGAGCACAGAAAGCACTCATTCAGGCTGCAACGGGCATCGGGAAAACATTTTTGGCTGCTTTTGATTCAAAAAAATATGAGAAAGTGTTGTTTGTTGCACATAGGGAAGAGATTCTGAAACAGGCAGCAGTTTCTTTTCAGAATGTAAGGGATTCCAAAGACTATGGATTTTTTATGGGAGCTGAGAAGTGCACAGATAAACCGCTTATATTTGCCTCGGTAGCAAGCCTTGGAAAACCGGAATATTTAAATGAAAAATATTTCGCTCCAGATTACTTCGATTACGTGGTGATTGATGAATTCCATCATGCAGTCAATGACCAGTACAGAAAAATTGTAGAATATTTCAAACCTCAATTTCTCCTCGGATTGACGGCAACACCTGAGAGAATGGATGGTAAAAATATATATGAGATTTGCGATTATAACGTACCGTATGAGATTTCATTAAAAGATGGCATCAATAAAGGAATGCTGGTTCCATTTCACTATTATGGAATTTACGACGAGACGGATTATACAAAACTGCATGTGGTCAGAGGAAAATATGTAGAAGAGGAACTAAATAAAACTTACATAGGAAATCTTTACAGACATGATTTGATTTACAAATACTACTGTAAATATGGTTCAAAACAGGCATTAGGATTTTGCTGTTCCAGAAAACACGCAGAGGAAATGGCAAAGGAATTCAATAGTAGAGGAATACCATCGGCAGCAGTTTATAGCAATGCTGACGGAGAATTTTCTATGGATAGAACAGAAGCAATTGAGAAACTGGAAAGAGGAAAAATCAAAGTAATCTTTTCAGTAGATATGTTTAATGAAGGCGTAGATATTCCATCTGTAGACATGGTAATGTTCCTTCGTCCAACAGAATCTCCGATTGTATTTTTACAGCAACTTGGAAGAGGATTGCGGAGAAGTAAAGGAAAAGAATATCTCAATGTTCTGGACTTCATTGGCAATTACGAAAAAGCAGGAAGAGTCAGATACTTACTGACAGGAAAAAATAAAGAGGAGAAACAAAACTATTCTCCAGCAGATAAAACGGATTATCCGGATGATTGTTTCGTTGACTTTGATATGAAACTAATTGATCTGTTTGCAGAAATGGACAAGAAACAACAATCACTTAAAGATCAGATAAAAAAAGAATATTTCAGAATAAAAGAATTACTTGGCAGACAGCCATCCAGAATGGACTTATTTACATATATGGACGATGACATTTATCAGAAGGCAATTACACGTTCAAGCGAAAATCCATTTAAAAAGTATCTGGAATATCTGAATGAATTAAATGAACTTACAGAAGAACAAAAAAGTTTCTGTCGGACAATTGGAAAAGAATTTGTAAAACTGCTGGAAAACACCAATATGACCAAGGTATACAAAATGCCAGTACTGATGGCTTTCTATAATCATGGTGACGTAAGAATGAAAGTAACAGAAACAGAACTTCTGGTAAGCTGGAAAGAATTCTTCTCCACAGGAACAAACTGGAAAGATCTGGATACAGGGATTACATATGAGCAGTATTGCAAAATTTCGGATAAAGATCATATTAAAAAGATTATCAAAATGCCGGTGAACTTTTTAGTGAAATCAGGAAAAGGATTCTTTGTGGAAAAGGAAGATTCAACGTTGGTATTAAGAGATGAAATGAAAGAAATCATAAAGAATCCAATATTAGCAGAGCAGATGAAAGATGTAATTGAGTATAGGGTAACGGATTATTATCGAAAACGGTATAAAGACCAAATAGAAAGTTTTCATAATGATGGAGAGATGCATAGGAAAAGGAATACAGAAGTATTCAATGAGCGGAGAAAATAGAATATGAAATTGAAGACAAAAAACAATGGAGAACAAAAGAAATTATAGATTGTTAAAATTCGTAACTAAAACAAAAACTGGGAGAAAATCAAAAGATATTATATGGATATTGCGACAATTGTATTGCATAAAAATAGACAGGAGGGAATATAATGACTTATAAAAATATATATGAGATGCAGGTGGAAAATAAGGTGAATGAAACGAATTTAGAATATATAGGAATTTTTGGGCTTTTTGGAAGATATGATATTGAAATTCCATTTGACAAACAGGTAAACATATTTATTGGGGAAAATGGACTGGGTAAGACTACAATACTTAATTGTATATATTTTATTCTTGAAAAAAATTTTTCACGCTTAACTAATATTCAATTTTCTGAAATTAAAGTGAAGTTTAAAAATAAAGAAAAAATGTATAAGATTTCGCACGCTGATATTATGGAATATAATAGAGAAAAACGCGGTAAGCGATATAAATATCTGCTAGAACGTGAAATGGATATTAATGAAATGATTGAAAGAATTATGTTTCAAAATGATGATTTATTATTTGATAGAGAGTGGGGAGAAGATAACTTAGAATATCTTACATATGAACTTTCTAGACAATTGGATATGCCGATAAATATAGCAAGACGGCAGGTATTAAATTATATGAATAATAGAGATATCATTTTCAAAAATAAACGAAAGGGAAATGGAAATAATGTTTTTGATTTAGTAAAGGCAATATCAGAATATGTAACACATAGGATTATTTATTTGCCAACATATCGAAGAATAGAAGATGATTTTGCTTCATTGAATTTGAGAAGTGAAGAACTAAATAAAGCTGAATTGTTAATTAGATTTGGAATGTCTGATGTGCAGATGTCCATAGATAGGATTTTAGAAAAAATACGTTCTCTTGCTATGAAGGGGTTTACGGAAATGACCGGAGTACTTTTAAAACAATATGTGGATGGAGAAAGTCCTCTGGAGGAAAAGTCTTATAGTAAATTATATGCAGATACAGACTATGAGACGGTGAAAATCGTACTGGATAGGGTTGGAAAAGAAATAGAAGATTCGTATAAAAAGAAAATATTAAATTTAGTAAGTAATGGAGAAATTTGGAAATATGAATATTTGTATTTGAGGAATTTAATTAATAAATTAATTGATAATTACGAACTACAAAAGGCATATGACGACAGAATAAAGAAATTTGCAGATACATGTAATAAATACCTAAATGATAAATTTTTTCATTATAATCAGAGCACATTAAGTTTAGAAATTTTTCTGGATAATGAATTGAAAGATGATAAAAGAACCATTGAACTGACACAATTATCTTCAGGTGAGAAGCAAATTGTCTCTTTGTTTTCGAAATTGTATTTAGAGAGTAATGATAGAAGCATAGTTATTATTGATGAACCGGAGCTATCGTTATCGTTACAATGGCAAAAAATGTTACTTCCGGATATTATGAGAACAGATAATTGTGATCTATTATTGACAGTAACTCATTCTCCTTTTATTTTTGAAAATGAATTTGATTTTGATGCTAAAGAAATGAGAAAGTTTATTAAAATATATAAGTGAGGTTAAAAAATGACAGAAGATAAAGACTCGTTATTAGAGCAGATGCGTAAAGGAAGACAAACCTTTGAAGCAATTTATCTGCAATTTTCCAATAATAGAAAATTTTATAATTCTTATGCGTTTTGTTTTTATGAAGGAGAAGATGGAAAATATTATAATTCTAGAATTCGCCAAATATTTGGGAGTAATTTTATTACATATACTGTAGGAAATAAGAAAGAAGTCTTAAAACTATTAAAAAGAATACGTTCTGATGAAATGTATGAAAAAGTTTGTACGATGTTTTTTGTAGATCGAGATTATGATTTCAGTCAAAAACAAATAGATGAAGACCTATTTGTAACACCGTGCTATTCTATTGAAAATTTATATGTTCAACGAGAATGTTTGGTAAATATATTACAGTCGGAATTTGGACTGAATGAGATAGAAGGTGATTGCCAAAAATGTTTACACGATTATGATTCTAGGGAAAATGAGTTTAATAATAATATGTTGGATTTTAATGCTCTGATTTTTTTACAAAGAAAAAAATTTGATTCAAATACAAGTAATAATTGTGCGTTTGGTTCAATAAAAACCTCACGTATGGTGAGTGTTGGAGTGCAAAGCGTTACAAGGGCAAAAAGATACGAAGAAACGTTAAAGGGTATTATTGAAAAATTAAATTTTAAACAAGAAGAATTAGAAGATGCAAAACAGGAATTGACTAGACAAAAAAATTTTAGTTTAAATTTCAGAGGTAAAAATCAATTGGATTTTTTTGTAACTTTTATTAAAAACTTGAAAGAACTAAATGAAACAGGGGGTTATTTTGAAAAAAAATACAATAATATTCATATAAATATTACGGCAAATCGACTGAGTGAATTAAGTCAATATGCAATTACACCTCAAGTATTAGTTGAATTTTTGAAGAATCATAAAAATAAAATGTTGTTAATCAGCAGAAACTAAATGAAAGGTCTAATCCCCCAGCTATGCTGGGGAAAATAGAGTAAGTCAGAGACGGTAAAGATAGCAATAAAAATCCTCCTATATTACAATGAAATTGGTGTCGCAAGCCAAATTTCAAACATAGGAGGAGGTCCAAATGGACAATAGAAGTTTATCACATACTCGCTGGAAATGCCAGTACCATATAGTTTTCATTCCTAAATATAGAAAGAAAGTTTTATATGGAAAAGTGAAAGAAGATGTAAGAGAAATCCTGAGCACTTTATGTAAATATAAAGGTGTTGATATCATAGCAGGTGCGGTATGTGTGGATCATGTACATTTAAGTGTAGCGATTCCGCCTAAGCTTAGTGTGGCGAGTTCCATGGGATATTAAAAGGGAAAAAGTACGTTAATGATTTACGACAGACACCCAGAATTACAGAGTAAATGGGATAAAGCATTCTGGGCAAGAGGATATTATGTAGAAACCATTGGTAATATTACCGATGAAGCAGTACAAAAATACATCAAAGAGCAGGCAGAAGAATCAAGAAAAGAAGATTCCAGAAGTACCGCTTTATAAGCGGACCAGTAACAACGCTTGCGACACCGCCCTTTGGGGCGAGCAGTAACATAGCCCTTTGGAGGGCTAATAATAAACCACCAGTTGAACTGGTGGTTGTTAACTTAGATTAATACTTCTATCAAGAAAAAACAAGAGACAATAGTAGAGCTTGAGTATTAAGATAATGGTGATAAAACAAAAGACAGGAGAAATAAAGAAAGATGTATGTTGTGTATATGCCAAAATATAAGGGAGATATACCGGATTTTAATATAATTAAAGTGATTTCAAAATACATGGAATGCACAAATTATGATTGTGAAATTTTATCTGCACCGGGATATATGAATATAAATAAATTCACTACAGATAAATTTTATGATGAAATAGCTCCGATATTCCGTAGGGAGAAATTAGATTCGTTCCAAAACGCTGAAGTTGGAATTTTTAATGGCATGAATGGAACACGCAGAGTGTCATCAGGGGTTACTTGTAGACAATTGCATGAGAATAGTATTGTATCACATAGATTGAAGTTAATATCTTTACAATGTAATAAAAATCAAGATCATCGAAAAATGATGTTTTTTATGGAAAAGGAAGCTTCCTTTAATGATGTAATAACAATTAAAAATTATAAAGAGTTTTTGCATACAGTAGAGGTTAGAGCTATAATGGTTGGGTCAAGTAATCAAAATTTTACAACATATTATGGCGGAAATAAACAGAAGGCCGATAAAGGTGAAGCGGATGTATTTATGTTTATTGGTGAAGAAAAAATTGCAAAGGATATTATTGAGGTTGGAAATGCCGATATTGTTATTTCTAAAAGTATGAATTATGAAAAAGATGATGCAGCTGAAGGTTATTTAAGAAATATTCTGGAAGATTTTTTGAAAAATAGTTTAATTTAACAGAATAATATAAAGTTCGGGAAAAGCAGAGGAATATGAGATGACTTATACACAAAGTTTTGAAGAGATAATATTGTCTCATTTAAAATCAATTTATGGAGAATACGTAGATTTGAATTCTGGAACTATACATAGAGAATACGGCGGATATCCAGGAAAGAATCATCATATGCCTGAATGCTGTCAGGCAATGTATAATTTAATGTGTAATGATGATTAAATTATCAGTTCTCCTCCGAAAGGGAAGGGCGCGTCGCTGACAAATACTGAGGGTCTGACCATCTAACTACTATGTACAATATTATATTTTTTATTTATACCAATATTACATGGGATTTCAAATTTGAATCCGGAGCATGTGGCAGAAGTTCTTGAAAAATTTTTAAGTCCGATTGGAATAATTTTATTTGTTCCTCTAGCTGTGCCGGAACAGGATAAATGTATTAGGGAAATTGTATTGGTAAAGAGCTTTAAATATGTAAAAGTAATGGGTATTAGATTAATTTTAGCATTTACGGTATTATGTTCAGAATTTATCATTTTTACAGTTATCCTTGTGGGATCAGGGTGTAAGTTTCCAATTATAAGTTTTACAATAGGAAGTTTGATTACTGCCATGGCATTGGGAAGTATAGGGATTTTAACGAGTATATTGACTGGGAATGCAATTGGAGGTTATCTGGTTTCGATAGGGTATTTTTTATTAAATTGGATTGGAGTTATAGAGGAAAGGAGTCCATTGTATTTGTTTTCCATAATAGAAAATGAATTTGAACAAAAGTTGATATTTGTATTACTAATTTTTACTAATATAATGCTCATGATTTTATATTTGAAAAAAACGGCTACTAATATTGACAAATTGCAGGGATAGTATAGTAAGAGTCTGAGTTTATTAAGAAATTAAGATATTTTGATAGTTGACAGAAAATTGACTTTTATATGTTAACATAAAAATGAAAAAGAAGTCTCTATAAAGATTTTTTTGTTGTTATATGTGTGAGAACTTCTAGTTAATTTGTAGCACATGTGATGTATGTGTTAGATGAAAATTAGTAAAAAGTAAGTAGCTTCGGATGTGAGGAATGATTCCAATGGGATGTTATTAAGTTACAATTAAATTGATGGTCATCAAGAATAAAAGTCTACGGTCATGTGAATATTAGTGTTTTTGAATGTTGAGCATCATAGAAAAGAAATTATCAATATGGTTGTGGTATACTACAAAACTATTATGATTTGCATGTACCGTTTTGTAGAAGGAAGAGGAGGGATTCTATGAGAATTAAAAAAATAGGAATAGCGTTTTTGGTTTGTGTTTTGGGAATTTCGGCATCAAGTATTTCAGTATTTGCTGAAGATATTACTGATTCGTGGGAAGTCATAGAGTGTGGAGATAATCAGATAGCAACGACTCGAAGTATACCTGAATTACCAAATGCTGAACCCAATTGGGAGGATAGCGTAGTAACAAGCAAGGTAGCTTCTATTCAGGTAAATATTCAGTCACCATTAGAAACGTCTTGGCGAAACAGCTATAGTGACTATTATTATCAGGCGAATAGAGTTGTTGAAAGAATTGATGACTATTTGGCAAGTAAATTTGGAATTGATTTTTACTCCGTATCACAGCCAAATTGGTCCACAAAATCATCAAGTAGTTCCGGCTCTGTTTTAGCAGATGCAACAAATAATATAGGGAAAGGTAGTGCGGATTTGATGATTGCCTTTGCAGGTGCACTTGTTGATACATCGACTAGTGCTACTTTTGGGGTTGCTTATGTAGGTCAGCCATATGCAGTTGTTTTTAATCATAGTTATAACCAAAATTGTAAGAGTGCACAGCATGAAGTCGGTCATACATACGGACTTCAGCATTGTAGCAGCACTTGTGTTATGAAACAAGGTTGGGATACAAATTGGGGACTATTTGAGCATCTTTGCTCTTCGCACAATACTCAATGGAGCAATGCAAAGAATACATACTAAATCTAGTAGTTGCTAAAATACATGGTGTGGAAAATTTTTGTGAGGAGGCTTTTTAGTCTCCTCACACTTGCGAGAGGTGACGAAGATGAATAGAAGAATTTTGATTCTGAGTTTGATAATATGTATACTGCTTAGTGGCTGTTCAAAGAATAATGCAGATAAAGGTGTTTTATTAACTGTAAATGGGGAAAAGATATATGAAGAAGAATTAGAAGAAATTCTGCCTAAGTATAAAGAAAATGGACTTACTAAAACAGAGATTGTAGAAGGAATGGTATTAGAATTGGCAACAATTCAGCAGGCAGATAATCTCTCTGTTTCTGTAAATCAAAAAGAAGTAGAAGAAAGATATGATGAATTAGTTGAATTAGAAGAGCCCGTTTTTCACCAAAAAGCAATTAAACAATATGGAACGGAAGAGAAACTAAAACAAGCATTATATTATAAATTGGTTTATAATGCGATAAATGATAAAATAGATGAATTGTTTTTAGAGAACTATTCTATTAGAGAAGAACTACTTCAAGTAAGAGCTAGCGATTATGTTTCACAGTATACTGCTGCTGATTTTGAAGAAAATGATATGGATAAAGAAATTTTTTCAGATGAAGTAGTACAAAACTATTATGATTCTTGTTTGGATAGATTACAGGAGTTATATTTCAAAGTTTGGAAGTACAGAATAGCAAATGAAAGTAGCATATCATATAATAACTATAGTGGCAATGATTTATTAAAAAAGCAGGAGTTTGATATTACTGCTAATAAATTAAACTTTAAAGGAAAAAAATATGAATTAGAAATGTTTTCATTTGATGAAGTCCAAGAAAGATTTGGCGATTATTTTTATTTGTCAAATTCTATTATTAATAATTATGATAATATAGAGTGTAAGGGGATACATATTCCGGAAAAGGATGTTAGAGGTCTTTACATGACATTAGGTGCTGACTCACCTATAACATTTAAATTAATAGTTTCGCCAGTTCTTGCACTATACAACAATTTTCAAAAAAACGGAATACGGACAGGTATAGAAAATGGATTAAATAAAGTAGAGTTTATTCAAACAGATATGGGAATTTACTATTCTATAATTGCTGATATGGAGTATGATAAATTGGAGAAATTATTAACTGATTCTATTACTTATTCAGATAAAGATAAGAATTTAAAAAGAGAAAATAATATAAATATTGTGACTGACTTGGAAGAATATGTTCAGGAAGTTGAATTAACCGATGGGCATATATTTTTCAACTCTTGCTTGGCATTAGAAAGTGACATAGCTTATTATGACCCGAATATAGCACATTTAGAAAAATGGAATACAGAACAGGTTACTGCATATCTCGGAAATACTTTTGTTCCGTCATATATTCCAAAGGATCTTAAGACTTGTCAGGAATCCTATACTGGTACTTTTATGTCAGAATATCTAAATAATACAATGTGGTGGACTGTAGCGTATGATAATGATATAATTATTTATGATAACTTTGGAGTGTTCTATAGTGATTCTTTTACTGATGAATATAATCCTTTAAGACGTAAATTGCTGATTGAAGTGTCAAAAGATGAACTGCCGGTAGCAGATGTATTATATTCATTTGATAAAGTAGAAGTTTCTAAAGTGAAAAAAAATGAACTAACTGTAGGAGTATACAAAGCACCATATTATGATGGGGATTCAAAACCAGCAGGATATATAAATCAATATATTGCGGAATTTATTATTGATAATGTAGGATATCGCATTATAAGTGAAAATTTGTCACAAGAGGAATTTATTAAAGTTTTAATATCTATGCCTGTATTTGAATAATACACTTTTTGGAAATTATTAAACAGTCTTGTAATATTGATAACGGAAAAGTCAATGTTGCAAGACTTTGTTTATTGTAATTAGGTGATGATTGTGTGTAAATATGTAAAGAAGAATTTCATTTTACATACAACAATGTTATAATATCGGATGAAGGAAATAACAGCAAAGGAGAACTGGCATGAATATGTACAAAGAAATAGATCAGGAAACTATGGAACTACTTTTAGATGCATTGCTCAAACGCACCCTGGAAGGTAAACAGATATGGGAAAATCTGTATTATAATCCTATTGGCTTTGTACAGCAGGATGCCTATGAAGATAAGGGCGCATATATATCGCAAATGTTTGAGACAACGACATCTTTTAATGGCATTGAATATGAATTAGAGCTTTGTGAAGCAATAGATCTTCCGTCTTGTAAAGGAAATATTTTCGGAAGCATTAGCTACGAAGCGGAAGAAGAAATAAACAAATATGATTTTTCTTTATCATTTGATTCAGAGCACTACGATGACGCTGATGCAGCAGAACTGAAGAATATTTATAAAGATTCAGTAATTGTGCAGTTAGCAGATGCGATTGTTGGTGTGTTTGAAGATTCGGAAGCGATAGCGGATGGTTTCTCTTATGCAAGGTATTTCAGTCAAAAAGAAATTAATTCAAAATGGAAAAAAGATTCCCTTGTAAAACTTGGTGAGAAGCTAATGAAAGAGAAAGCAATGCAGGATTTCCATAAAATCGTTCTGGATACAGATTACCGGAGCAGCTTATTGAGAAAGTAATAGATTTATATGGAGAACAATGCATGAGAAATATTAAAGACAGTACATTTCCGGAAAATATTTTGGAAGAGATCGGAATTAACAAAGTAAGCGAGAAGAAAATAGATTATTCCCGACTAACAGATGACCAGGTAAATGGATTGCTGTATGCCATATCACAGATGAAGCGCAGGGACAGTATAATTTTATTGTGCCGTTATGAAGACAAAATGACTTATAAAGAAATTGGGGAACGTTTTTCCATAACGAGTGAACGTGTCCTACAGCTTGTTGCAAAAGGACTGAGAAAGCTGAGACATCCGGTTAGATATTGCTACATAATATGGGGATATGAGACATACACCCAAATGTTATCTGAGAGGAGAATGCAGCTTGCGGCATTAAAACGGGAAGAAATAGAAAAATCCGGCAGTGATATTCTTCAAACCGATGTATCAGTTTTACAGTTGACGATAAGGACATGGAATATACTTAATCGCAATGGAATACATACACTAGGTGAATTGATAAGCATATTGGCGGAGGATAAAGAGGGACTTGGTATAAGGATTGGGAGAAACAGTCTGTCAGAGGTAGTATGTAAACTGGAAGAATTAGGATTACTTAGTGACTGTTAGTGAAAAAAGCATTGGAGGATACGGATTGCTGAACGAAAACTGGTTATTTGGAATTACGAATACAGAGAGCAAGAAGCATAGGGCTGATTGTTTCCGGGAAATAGGAGAGCGTACGTTTTCCTTTTTCCTGGATACAGCGGTGGAACAGGGATTTGAGGATCGTGAAGGGCAATGGACAATGTCCTGTGAAATCGTGGATGCTATGCAAAAGAAAAAGCATATTGCAATTGAAGCAGGGGTGGGAATCGGTAAATCATTTGCCTATATCGTTCCTCTGCTTTTTTATCATCAGAAATACCATTGTCCTATTTTAATTGCAACGTCTACGATAGCTTTACAGGATCAGTTGGCTTCAGATATCAAAATTATTGAGGACATGATTGACTATCATCCTACGGTAACGATTGCTAAAGGTCAGACACATTTTCTGTGTAAGAAGAGATTTGATGAATTTTTTCTGGATAAGAAAACCAGGCAGAAATATTCAGAAATTTATGAAGATGTTGAAAGAGATGGCCACGAGAGGTCCGACTGGAATGCAGACATATCGGATTTTTTATGGAATCAGATGAATGTGAAAGAATATAATCCGATGTATTGCAGACAGAGATGCAGCTACCGGGGACAATGCTATTATCATAATTTGCGGCAGCGTCTTCCGATTGAATATGGGATTATACTCTGCAACCAGGATCTCCTTGCTGTGAATATGCGAAAACGGCTGACGGATTCCAAAGAACTGTTCCCACATCAGTTTGAATTTGTTGTTATTGATGAAGCACATAATCTGGAAAGCAGGGTACGTTCTTCATACACCCAGGATATGAATTATAGAAAAATGTTTCAAGAGGCGGATGCAGCCAGACAGATTAACCGCAGTATAGGGGAACCATTAGATAATAAGCTGCGGGAATATCACAAACTGCTCAATGAAGTTTTTACAGCTTTGCAGGAACAAATCCGGAAACAGGATGCATATGCGGAAAAAGAAGGAAGAGAAATTGAACGATATTCCGTAGAACCAAAGAAACTTCGTGCATTGGAGAAGTTCTGCGGATGTATACATGATATCAATTTTTATATATCTATGGATTTTGGTCTTGATGATTATTCCAGAAACCGGGACTATTCCAGAGAAATTGAAGCATTGGAGGAACAGGAAAGGTTCTTCAAATCCTTAAAAGCAGAAGACAGTGAGGATATTTTCTGGATGACTACAAAAGGAAAAAGCCGAGAGAATATATGTCTGTCAAGCTGCCCAAAGGAAGTAGATAAACTGACAAGCCGTTTGTTATTTCAGAGTGAGGATTTTACTACAATTCTGACCTCTGCCACTATTACCAGTGGAAACAGCGATAATTACCTTATGAATTACAGATATTTTATAAACAACATAAAGTTTCCATACAAAAAGGGAATCGTATCAGAGCCTAAACAGTCTCCATTTGCCTATGACGAACATGCTATGATTTATTACACAGAAAATATGCCACATCCAAGCAGGCAGCGGGAACAGTTCATAGCTGCAGGCGTTCAGGAGATTATACGGCTTCTTCGCCTCACAGAAGGAAAGACATTGATCTTATTTACAGCTAAAACAGATATGAGAGAAGTCTTTCAGCTCCTGCAGGGCAAGGTTCCTTATCAGCTTATGATGCAGAAGGAAGGGGATTCTCAGAAAGAAGTGCTGGATAAATTCAAGAGTAATATCAATTCGGTCCTTTTGGGAACCGGTTCTTATTGGGAAGGAATCAGTGTAGAGGGAATGGCTTTATCCAGTGTGATTATTTTCAAACTTCCGTTCCCGGTGCCGGAACCGATTATAGACTATAAATGTAGTTTAAGCGGTGATAAGCATTTAATGGAAGTCCTGGTACCGGAGATGGTGATAAAACTAAAGCAGGGGATTGGCCGGCTGATCCGGAATCAGACGGATAAAGGGATTGTTTCTATCATTGACAGCCGGGTAGGAGAAGAATCCAGGGCACCGTATAAGCAGATTATATGGGATTCATTGCCGATAAAGAATAAAACGAATAATTTTGAAGTGATAACGGAATTCTATCAGAAAATTATCACCAAAGAGGATATCTGAATATGAGAAGTATTACTTCAGACGTACAGGATTTTAAAGAATGATTTTAGATAGTCTTGTAATATTGATTATGAAAAATGTCAATATTGCAAGGCTTTATTTTTTATATGGTGGTCTATATTGGAAAATATTGGCGAAAACGATAGTATGGTACTTATCAGTATCAAAATGGAGGATATTTAAAATGAAGCTTAAAAACAAACTGGCTGGATATTTAGAATATTGCAAATTTAGGAAAGAACTTGATGAAAAAACACTCAAGGCATATCGGATCGATCTAAAACAATACTTTAATTTTGTTTCCTGTGACGAACCGGATAAAGAAAAAATTGAGGAATATATTACAGAACTTCATAAGAAGTATAAGCAGAAGACTGTAAAAAGAAAAATTGCAACGTTAAAGGCGTATTACAATTATCTGGAAGAGGAAGAAATCATCAATGATAATCCGTTTAGAAGAATAAAAGTAAAATTTAAAGAGAATGTTACTCTTCCAAGAATTATTCCTCGGGAAGAAATTGAACAGCTTTTAAATTTTATGTATAATCGCTTGGATGAAAACGATAATTCAGTTTACAAATATCGTTTGAGAGACGTGGTGGTTGTGGAAATGCTTTTTGCAACGGGTGCCAGGGTATATGAAATATCAAATATTCGAGAAGATAGCATTGATTTGAATTCCGGTTTGATCAGAATAATGGGTAAGGGTGGGAAAGAAAGATATGTTCAGATTAGCAATTCATCTCTTCTGGCCATGATGAAAAAATATTTTGTGGAGAATCGAACTGAGATTAAAGAAAGCGGATACTTTTTTGTAAATAATAGGGGAAACAGATATACTGAACAATCAATCCGGTTAATGCTGAAAAAATATACTAAGCAGGCAGGGATTGAACGAAATATTACTCCGCATATGTTTAGACACTCATTTGCAACGTATCTGATTGAAGAAGGCGTGGATGTAAGTTGTGTGCAGCAGATTTTGGGACACAGCTCTATAAAAACAACACAAATATATATTCATGTGGCTGCAAAAAAACAGGCGGAAATACTCCGTGAGATGCATCCCCGAAATAATATGAAAATAGCAGGAGCAGCATAATTCTTTAGTATTCATACAGTTCTTATTGACCGGTCAAAATGTGAGTGGTTTTTTTGTTGTACAAAATTTTTGACCAGAGAGGAATATACAAAAGGTTATAATGGAATTGGACAGAAAAATCATTATAAGGTGAACGATTTGTTATCACCGTATTTGTTACTATGGAAAAATATGGGATAATCTGTTATAATAAGTATCAGATAATATATAATTATCCGATATAGAAACACTTGAAATATCTTATGGAAATTAACGGAGACAAAGAATATGCCAATAGACAAAGAACAGTTTCTCAAACAATTCGTTAAGCAAGCCCTTGATGAAAGGATTTCTCTTTTTTTAGGTGCTGGTGGTTCATGTGATGCAGGCTACCCCAATTGGGCAGACTTGTTTGCACCATTTGCAAGAGACTTAGGAACCCCTATTAATGAATCCACAGATTATTACCGACTAGCTCAGTATTACTCAAATAGTTTTGGACCGGGAGAACTTAGAAAAAGAATTAATGAACGCATAAATAGAAATAATTTTGAAAGTCAATTACTTGAGGAACTTATAGATATTGGTTTTACAAACGTATGGACTACTAACTTTGATAATGCTATTGAACTTAATTATCAAAAGCGTGATATCTTAACAAATAAGGTGTTTAGAGATTCGGATTTTTCAAATATTGATATTAATAAACGAATCAATATATTTAAAATGAACGGTGATGTAACAAACTTAGAGGGTATCGTGGCTACACAAAGCGATTATGAGAAATATGCGGACACACATCGCATTATGCTGATGTTTTTTAAACGTGAGCTTATATCAAGCACATTTCTTTTCATCGGTTATAGTTTTACAGATCATCTGGTATTGGATTGCTTGAGCGAAATCACAAGATATTTGGGATACTCAGCAACATATCACTATACAATTATGAAAAATAATCCAAAAGATCCGTACTTCAAACATTTTGTTGAAGATATTGAACAACGTTATCATATTCGTGTTCTTTTAGTCGATGATTATAAAGAGATACAAATTATTTTAAATGAATTAAATTCAAGGATACGAAGTAAACGTGTATTTGTTTCAGGAGCTTTCAGTTCTTTCACATCAGAAATCGAAGAATATTCGCATAATTTATCACGAAATTTGGCATCATCACTTCTTGAAAATGATTACCGGATAGTTAATGGAATCGGGCGAAGGTTTGGCACACACCTTATTGGTTATGCAAATGAATACTTGGCAAAACAAGGTGTTAAAGATATAGAAAAACATCTTATTGTAAAACCATTTGTCGGTAATACACAAGCTGCGGCTGAAGAAAAATACCGGTCAAGAAAAAAAGTAATTGGTCAATGTGGAACAGCAATTTTTGTGTTTGGCGAAATGAGCGAAAATTCTTCAGCTACAAAAAGCGGTGTCATGGAAGAATTTGAAATTGCATGTGAACAGCACAAAACCATTATTCCTATAGCATATCCGGGAATGGTTTCTGAAATTATATGGGAAAAGGTAAAGGGTGAACTGACTCGATATCCTTATTTAGAAGGTAGAATTGATTTACTTACTTCGGTTCAATCACCCGAATTCCTTTCACAGATTATTATTCATATTCTTGATTCTGTGCAAGAATCTATGTAAAAATCAATTAATATACAGAGTGAATTTTCTAATAGCCATAATTCTCTGTAATCTACAGGAAGGTTGAGGCGTGTCTCAGAAAATAATCTGTCAAAAACACAAGAAACCATATTTGTGATAGAGTTTGCATTTATTCTTTTTGTATCAGTAATAACCAAGTATGCTGCATAAAGTAAAGAGATTCTGCTGTTAAGATTTGCATGATCAATTTGTAAATAACTACGGATGATGTCATACACCCCAGATGGCAGAATTTCTTGAGATGTGGAGATAATATCTCGCACTTTTTGATGAATGCAATTATTCAAGATGTTTCCCGTAATTTTGCATACGATATGACTGCATACTTCACGAGTACCGGAATGTCTATCCACTTCTTTAAAGATAAGTTCTTTAATCCAACACAACCTGTCCGGAATATCATTTGGTGATAATTCATATACCACTGGAAAGACAATGATTTTCCCTTGTCTATACTTCGATTCTATTATAGAAAGTTCCTCCATTGCACATACAGAATCCACAGTAAATTTACTAATAACAACAAGAGCGTAGTTACACTTCCAAACACCTTTCTCAAGGTTTATCTCTTCGCGATTATCCCCCATTAACAATTTATCACGATCATACCAGGTTTTGATACCATAATTTTTAAGATGATATACTAGAGGTTCTACAATACTATATCTGTCTTCAGCAGCAAAACAAATGAATAAAGAATATGAGCAATTATTGATAGTATCATCCCCCTTGTTAAGTATTTTGAGTTCAGTGTATTTTTTATTGATAATTATATATTATCTTCATATAAGGATAAGCCGCCGAGAACAGCATCCGTCCATTTGTAGTTGGAAGAAAAGGCGGGTTATTCTGGATATTCCTGCTGGAGTTGAAGCAAGCACCATGGCTTATACCACGGTAGAGCTGGTCAAAGTCAACAACGTGAATGTTGCTTGAATGTTATCATTATCTTACATTTTTGTCGGAACATCAGTTCGGTTCACAGACGATTGATTAGGAACTGGAGATCTACAGAATGAAAGTTTTCTATTTCCTTACGGATTCAGGGGAAAACTGAACGATAGGAGTAAGCGATGAATAATCACCCGGTCACGACTTCCTGGGAACCTTAAATATTCAGG
>OGPO01000228.1_pt1 | contig 51558 bp, 38 predicted proteins | sample 1553041 | NCBI WGS metagenome assembly OGPO01 (sample SAMEA2580281, study PRJEB22360) | human gut metagenome | biome: human gut; feature: human-associated habitat; material: faeces | place: Denmark | collected 2008/2010 | reverse complement strand
TCATCTGCTCCTCGGTCATGCCGTACTTGGCGTCGCCGGGCTTGTCCATGACCTGGAAGCCCTCTTTGCTCTCGCCCAGCTGGAAGGTGCCGCCCGGATTGTAACGGCAGAAGATGTTCTCCGGCACACCGGCCACCCGGTCGAGGAAGTCCACCATGGTGGCGTCGTCGAGGTTGATATAAGCGCCCAGCTCATAAGCCTTCTTCATGTCCTCCACAGGGGTCTGGTTGGAGGAGAACATGATGTCGCTGCCGCTGAAGCCGCACACTTCGCTGAGCATCAGCTCGGTCAGAGAGGAGCAGTCCACGCCGCAGCCCTCTTCCTTCAGGATCTGGAGGATGACGGGGTTCGGCAGAGCCTTGACCGCAAAATACTCGCGGAAGCCCTTGTTCCAGCTGAATGCCTTGTTGATGCGGCGGGCGTTCTCGCGGATGCCCTTCTCGTCATAGACGTGGAAGGGGGTGGGTACGTCCTGAATGATGTCCTGAGCCATCGACTCAGTCAAAAACGGTTTCTTTTCCATGATTGTACATCCCTCTCATATATTTTTACACAGCAAAGGTGCCGTGCAGCCAGCGGTTTTACAGCTTGAGGTTCTCGCGGGTGGGGGTAAAGGTAGGCACCATTTTGGCCAACTGCTCCACCACGCTGTCGTCGTTGTGCTCGGCGGCGACGGCCAGCTCCTGGAGCTGCTGGTAGAATTCGCCCAGGTCGATGTTCCGGGGCGGAGCCACGAAGATCTTATTGTGGACGGTGCGGCGCATCTTGTCCTGCTCCTCGTCCATCATCAGCTCTTCGTAGAGTTTTTCGCCGGGGCGCAGACCCACGATCTTAATATCCATGTTCACGCCCGGCTCATAGCCGTAGAAGCGGATGAGCTGTTTTGCAAGGTCCATGATCTTGACCGGCTCGCCCATGTCCAGCACATAGATGCTGCCGCTCTCGGCCAGCGCACCGGCCTGCAGCACCAGCTGTGCCGCCTCGGGGATGGTCATAAAGTAGCGCTCGATGTTGGCATCGGTGAGGGTGACGGGGCCGCCCTTTTTGATCTGCGCCTCAAACAGCGGGATGACGCTGCCGTGGCTGCCCAGCACATTGCCGAAGCGGACGGCGACGCACTTCATGTCGGTGTTGCCCGCGAAGGTCTGAATGAGCATCTCGCACAGCCGCTTGGTGCAGCCCATGACGCTGGTGGGGTTGACGGCCTTATCGGTGGAGAGCTGCACCAGCCGCTCTACGCCGTGTTCGCTGGCACTGGTGAGCAGATTCTTGGTGCCAAAGACATTGTTCTTGACGGCCTCGGCGGGGCTGATCTCCATCAGCGGGACGTGCTTGTGGGCGGCGGCATGGAACACCACCGTCGGGTGGTACGTCTCAAATACCTCGTCCAGACGGGCCTTGTCCCGGATGGAGCCGACCAGCACCGTGACCGGCACATCACGGCCATACTTCTGCTGCAGTTCCATCAGCAATTCATAGGCGCAGTTTTCATAAATATCGAAGATAAGCAGTTTTGCAGGCTTGAAGCGCATGACCTGACGGCAGAGCTCGCTGCCGATGCTGCCGCCGCCGCCCGTCACCAGAACGGTCTTGCCGGTGAGGTAGCCGGAAATTTTCTCCGTGTCCAGCGTGACTTCCTCACGGGAGAGGAAATCGGCGGTGTTCAGCTCACGGAACGCACCCTGCTGAGGGGTGCCTGCACCCACCAGCTGGGGGTCGCTGAGCATCTGCACGGCGCAGTGGGTGGAGACGCAGAGGTCGATGACGTGGTTCAGGCGGTTTCCCTTCAGGGTCGGGATCGCCACGATGATGGTGTGGATGTTGTAGCGGGTACACAGGTCAGGGATTTCCTCCAGTGTGCCGCGCACCGGGACACCGTGGATGGTCTGGCCCAGCTTGTTGGGGTCATCGTCCACGGCCACGATGACATGGCCGTAGCTGGTATTGGTCTTGCAGACATTGATGGCCCACGCACCAGCTTCGCCCGCACCCACGATCATGACAGGGCGGTTGGGGTCCTTGCTGGCGTTGCCGCGCAGCCGCTCGCCCAGCGGGTGATTCAGGAAGAGCCGCCAGGCCAGACGGCTCCCGCCGATCAACAGTAAAATGAGCACCGCCGCCATGGCGTTGGCCGAGTTGAAAAGCACGCCGTGGATGAAGCAGCGGTTGACCAGATAGACGATGCCCGTCGGGACGGCGATCATCCCGGCCAGACGGATGAGGTCACGCTCCCCGGCATACTTCCAAAGGATGGTGTAGAGCCGCCCGGCCAGAAAGCTGAGCAGATAGACCGCCACGATCCAGGGCAGATTCGCGTAGAGCAGGGCGCGGTTATGGGGCCACCAGGAGGCCTCGACAGCGCCGTCTGCGCGCAGCAGCAGGGCGAAATAAAAGCTGAAGGCTACGATGGCTCCGTCCAGCGCCACCAGCAGAGCCCGGCGGGCCAGTACCTGCAGCAGATTTGTTTTCTTTTCCTTCACAGCATATCCTCTTTTGCATCGGGGGCCGGCATCCGAAGATGTCAGCTGCCGTTTTTCATTTCAAGGGCCTATCACCCCATAATATCTTTAGTATTATACTCGATTCTCTCCCCCGTGTCCAGCTATTTCACTTTTTGGACATTTTTCTTATGCCGCCTCTCCCCTGCCGCCACGGCCCGCAGCTCTTCGCCGAGGCCCAGCGGCCACGCCGCCGCAAAGCAGACCGCTGCCATCCCCGCGCCGCCCAGCGCTACCGTCGCCAGCTGCAAGAGGACTCCGCCGGTAAGCCAGTCCGCTAAAAGATGCCGCAGGGCCAGCCCAGCCCCGGCGCTGACGGCCCCCGCAAAGCCCGGCGCACCCAGCCACCGCCAGAGTTGCAGCCGCAGGCCGCAGCTGGACAGCAGCCGCCCCGTGTTGGCGGTGCAGGTGTAGAAGCTGGACAGCAAGATCACAAAAAGAAAGCCCTTCATCCCGAAGCGGGGCAGCAGGAGCAGCACGCCCGCAATGCGGAGACAGGAGTCCCACATGCTGTACCGGAACACGGCTTTCTGTTCTCCTACCCCCTTCATGGCACCGTCCACCATGCTCTCGAGATACATCAGCGGCATGGCCGGGCCGAGGATGACGAGGTAGCTGCCCGCCTCGGCGCTGCCGTAGAGGGCTTCGGCCAGCGGCTGACCCCACACCCAGAACGCCGCGCCTGCCAGCGCCGAGAAATAGCCGGTGAGACGGAGCATCCTGTCGATGAGAGCCGCCAGCCGCCCGTTCTGGCCCCGGAGGTGGGCCTGAGTGATCTCGGGCATCAGTAAGACGGAAAGGCTCCCCAGCAGTCCGAAGGGAAAGGTCAGCAGAGGCAGGGCCATCCCCTTGAGGCTGCCGTACTGGGCCACGGCTTCGGCACGCCCGCCGGAAAATTGCAGATAGACTGCCAGACAGGCCGGCACCAGCATATTCTCCGCGGTGTGGAGAGCGCTGGCGAGACAACGTCCTCCCTCCACCGGCCAGAGGATGTCCCAGAGGCGCTTTCCCGGCTCCTGCGGGCGGCAGGCAGGCCGCGCGCCGAAGCAGCGGCGGGCCTCTTTACGGTAAAAAAGTGCCATCAGCCCGGTACTGACGGCCTCACTGACCGCCGTTGCGCCCAGCACTGCCGTGCAGCGCCCGCCCACGTCCCAGCCGAGGACGTCGGCCCGCTCCAGCGCAAAGTAGACGATACCGATGCGGACGGTCTGTTCGGCCAGCTGGCTCAGGACGTTTGGCTCCACCTGCCGCCGGGCGATGAAAAAGCCCCGCAGTACCGACGACACCGCCATCCACGGCAGACCCAGCGACGAGACACGCAGCGCCCCCGCTGCGCGGACATCGCCCAGCCACCATTTTGCGGCGAGACCCGCCAGCCCGAACTGCGCCGCCAGCGCCAGCACGCCCAGCCCGGCCCCTGCCAGCAGGAGACGGTGAAGCATCCCCCGGGCCTCCGCCGGGCTGCGGGCCAGCTCTTCGGCCATCAGGCGGGTGGCCGCCACCGAGACGCCCGCCGTCGCCAGCGTGACGAAGAGCGAATAGACCGCCAGCACCAGCTGGTACAGTCCCATCCCCTCGCCGCCCAGAGCGTTCGCCAGCCAGATGCGCAGCCCCATGCCCGCCAGACGGAGCAGGACGTCCGCCCCGGTCATCAGGGCTGCGTTTTTCAGATAGCTCTGCCGCACAGCGCACCCCTCCCTTTCCCCAGTGTATCTTTTTATAGATATGTAAACTGCTCTGGGAAATATGAGCGTGGCCGTGGGTTGTTTCTTTCCCAGTTTTATGATATGATATATATTGTATCTGGCGGGAATGTTCTGCCAGACCGGATCTAAGAATGCAAGGAGGAAGCGCACCCCGGTACCACGGCCGTGCGCAACGAGACAATGAGCGAAGAATGTACCCATGACTGCTCCAACTGCGGGGCAGCGTGTTCTTCCCGCGATGCTGCGCCCCAGCATGACGCACCCAACCCCAATAGCAGCGTCAAGAAGGTCATCGGCGTCGTATCCGGCAAGGGCGGCGTCGGCAAGAGCATGACCAGCGCCCTGCTGGCCTGTGCAATGGCACGCCGCGGCTACCACTGCGGCATCCTCGACGCCGACATCACCGGCCCGTCCATCCCGAAGCTGTTCGGCATCCATGGCCGCGCCATGGCCGACGACAAGGGCTGCTGGCCCATCCAGAGCCGGATGGGCATCGACGTCATGAGCATCAACCTGCTGGTGGAGAACGAGGAAGACCCCGTCGTCTGGCGCGGCCCCGTCATCGCCGGTGCGGTCAAGCAGTTCTGGACCGATGTGGTCTGGAAAGACGTCGATTTCCTGTTCGTGGATATGCCTCCGGGAACCGGTGACGTCCCCCTGACCGTCTTCCAGAGCCTGCCCGTGGACGGCATCGTCGTCGTGGCAAGCCCGCAGGAGCTGGTGAGCATGATCGTGGCCAAGGCCGTGAACATGGCCGAGATGATGAAGGTGCCGATGCTGGGCATCGTCGAGAACATGAGCTATATCGTCTGCCCCGACTGCGGCAAGCACATCAACGTGTTCGGCGACAGCCATGTGGACGAGGTGGCCGCAAAGCATCACCTGCCCGTTCTGGCCAAATGCCCCATCGACCCGCAGCTGGCTGCGCTGTCCGACGCCGGCATGATCGAGACCTACGGCGGACAGTTCCTCGAGGGTGCCGCTGACGCCTGCGAGAAGCTGCTGAAGTAAGACGTTTCCTCCCTGCACTGCCTGTTCCGGGCCGGTGCAGGGATTTTTTGTTTCTTTACAAAAGCAGGTTTTATCGCAGTTTTTTCGATGTGTCCCGTCTTTTTCGTGAAGTGCATTCATCTTTTCCATTGTTTTTTGAAAGATTTTCCGGTTTTTGCAGGGCGGGCCATCTTGTAAATCGGCAGATAAAGCTTTATAATAGCAAAGTGGTCAGAGGCTTATCAGCCCCGCCGTGGGAAACGGGAAAGCCGGAGCCTCCACACAATAGAGTTAAGGGAAAAGGAGTATATCATTATGCTGACGAATGAATATCTGAAGCGTGTCTACGAGGGCCTGGAAAAGCGCAATGCCAACGAGCCCGAATTCCTGCAGGCTGTCCGCGAGGTTCTGGAGAGCATCCAGCCCGTCGTGGAGAAGCATCCCGAGTACGAGAAGGCCGCCCTCATCGAGCGTCTGGTCGAGCCTGAGCGCATCATCACCTTCCGTGTACCCTGGGTCGATGATCAGGGCAAGGTCCAGGTGAACCGCGGCTACCGCGTCCAGTTCAACAGCGCCATCGGCCCCTACAAGGGCGGCCTGCGCTTCCATCCTTCTGTCAATCAGGGCATCCTGAAGTTCCTCGGCTTCGAGCAGACCTTCAAGAACAGCCTGACCACCCTGCCCATGGGCGGCGGCAAGGGCGGCTCTGACTTCGACCCCCACGGCAAGAGCGACATGGAAGTCATGCGCTTCTGCCAGAGCTTCATGACCGAGCTGTACCGCCACATCGGCCAGTTCGTGGACTGCCCCGCCGGTGATATTGGCGTCGGCGGCCGCGAGGTCGGCTATATGTTCGGCCAGTACAAGCGTCTGACCAACAGCTTCCAGGGCGGTATGCTCACCGGCAAGGGCCTGACCTTCGGCGGTTCTCTGGCCCGTACCGAGGCTACCGGCTACGGCCTGTGCTACTTCACCGCTGAGGCTCTGAAGTGCATGCGCAACGACAGCCTCGAGGGCAAGACCGTGGTCATCTCCGGCTCCGGCAATGTCGCCATCTACGCCTGCGAGAAGGCCACCCAGCTGGGTGCCAAGGTCGTCACCATGTCCGACTCCAACGGCTATGTCTACGACCCCAACGGCATCGACCTGGCCTACGTCAAGGACCTGAAGGAAGTCCGCCGCGGCCGCATCAAGGAGTATGCCGAGACCCACAAGGATGCGACCTACGTTGCTGACTGCACCAAGGTCTGGACTGTCCCCTGCGACATCGCCCTGCCCTGCGCTACCCAGAACGAGATCAACAAGGAGTCCGCAGAGGCTCTGGTGAAGGGCGGCTGCACCGTGGTCTGCGAGGGCGCTAACATGCCCAGCACTCCCGAGGCCATCGAGGTCTACCTGTCCAACGGCATCCTGTACGGACCTGCAAAGGCTTCCAACGCCGGCGGCGTGGCCACCTCCGGTCTGGAGATGAGCCAGAACTCCGAGCGTCTGAGCTGGAGCTTCGAAGAGGTGGATGCAAAGCTGAAGGGCATCATGGAGGGCATCTTCCACGCTTCCTACGATGCATCCGTGGCCGCCGGCTCCGAGGGCAACCTGATGGTCGGTGCAAACTGCGCCGGCTTCCTGAAGGTCGCTACCGCCATGATGGCTCAGGGCATCACCTACTAAACTTTTCCTGATCTGCAAGGGCCGCATCCGCGAGGGTGCGGCTTTTTTTGGTTTGCCCCGCCTGCCTGCATAACCGTCTGCCGCCCCGCTCATACTCCTTTCATCAAACGAAAAGAGGTTTTTGCATGGACGAGCAAATGTTTTGTTATCAATGTGAGCAGGCAGCCCACGGCGTCGGCTGCACGGGCAGAGCGGGTGTCTGCGGCAAATCAGCCGAGACAGCCGACGCGCAGGACAAGCTCACCGGGGCACTCATCGGCTTTGCCACCCTGCTGCTGGACATCGGCAAGCCCATCCAGCCGCCGCAGGCACTCCTGCTGACGGAAGGATTGTTCACCACCATCACCAATGTTAATTTCGACCCCCAGACGGTGGCGCAGCTGACCGATAAAGTCTGGAAGGCAAAACAGGAGGCGTTTGCTTCCGCCTGCCCCGCTCCTTCGCCGGTGGGTGACTACGACATGGAAAAGCTGTGGCAGGAACCGGACCCGGACGTCAAGAGCCTGAAGTCCTTCGTGCTGTTCGGCCTGCGGGGCATGGCAGCTTACTCCTACCACGCGCGGGTGCTGGGCTATACCGATGGCGAGATCGACCTGTTTTTCTGCACGGCGCTGCGGGCGCTGGCCGAGGGAAGCGACAAGGACAAGCTCTTCCAGCTGGTGGAGGACACCGGGCGGATGGCCTACCGGGTCATGGCTGAGCTGGACAAGGCCAACACCGGCGCGTTTGGCGACCCCGAGCCGGTAGAAGTGCCGCTGACCATCGAGAAAGGCCCCTTCATCGTCATTTCGGGCCACGACCTCTACGACGCCAAGTGCCTGTTGGAGCAGACCGAGGGCAAGGGCATCAACGTCTACACCCACTCCGAGATGCTGCCTGCCCACGGCTACCCGGAGCTGAAAAAGCGGTTCCCGCACCTGAAAGGCAACTTCGGCACCGCATGGCAGAATCAGCAGCGGGAGTTTGAGGACATCCCTGCACCGGTGCTCTTCACCACCAACTGCATCATGCCCCTCCGGCCCAGCTATGCCGACCGGGTATTCACCACCTCTGTCGTCTCCTATCCCGGCGTCACCCACATCGGGGAGGACCGGGATTTTTCGCCGGTCATCGCCAAGGCGCTTGAGCTGGGCGGCTACCCGGAGGACACCCTCATCCCGGGCATGAACGGCGGCAGTGTGGTCGCCACCGGCTTTGCCCACCATGCCGTGCTGAGCCATGCGGAGGCGATCGTCCAAGCCGTCCACGAGGGTGCCATCCGGCACTTTTTCCTCATCGGCGGCTGCGACGGCACCCGCCCCTCCCGCCGGTACTACACGGATTTTGCCAAGCTGACCCCGCCCGACACCGTCATCCTGACGCTGGCCTGCGGCAAGTTCCGGCTCAACGACCTGCCGCTGGGTACGGTGGCGGGTCTGCCCCGCATCCTCGACGTGGGCCAGTGCAACGACGCCTACAGTGCCATCCGGATCGCGCTGGGTCTGGCGGGCGCTTTTGACTGCTCGGTCAACGAGCTGCCCCTCTCCATCATCCTCTGCTGGTTCGAGCAGAAGGCGGTCTGTGTGCTGATGGCCCTGCTGGCGCTGGGCATCCGGGGCATCCGTCTCGGGCCGACGCTGCCGGCGTTCCTCTCCCCCGGGGTGGCCGCTGTCTTACAGGAAAAATATGACCTCAAGCCCATCACCACCCCGGAGGCAGACCTTGCGGCCTGTCTGGGAGAATGACGACAGAGGGAGCTGCCGCAGCCTGCCCGTGAGCAAAAGCCTCTCCCTCTGGGAGAGGTGTCTGCGAAGCAGACGGAGAGGGCAAGCCCGTCTCCAAAGAGCCTCTACACAGCGATAAGCTGTGCCTTCGTCCAACCTCTCAGTCTCGCATTCGCTCGACAGCTCCCCTAGTAGGGGAGCCTCTGGCGAAACCGTTCACTTTGCGGGGACTGCCAAGGCCTCTCCTACCAGGAGAGGTGGCACGCCGCAGGCGTGACGGAGAGGTTGTACAAAGGGAAGCCTGCCCATAACCAAAAACGCCCCCGGCACGATGCGGAACGTGCCGGGGGCTTTTGCAATAAGGAGGCAAGCGGAGCTTTGCGGTAAACTCCGCCTCCGGGGATGGTTAGTCTTTCACCAGTTCGCTGTGGTCTGCCTCCACCAGCAGCAGGGTGGGCTCTTCGGCCCCACGGTGGGTGAGGTAGAACACCTCGCTGCCGCTGCCCTGTGCCAGCAGGTCGTTGATGTCAAAGCTGCTGGTCTGGCCATTGGTGACGAACTGGATGGTCTGTGCGCCGTGGTCCTGCAGGTAGCGCAGGGTGTCCAGGTCGCCGGTAAGGGTGGCGACGTCGTAGGCACCGGTGTAGGTGCGCAGGGTGCCGTTCTGGCTCACGGTAAAGGGCTGGTCCATGCCCTCAGCGTCCACCACCCGCAGCTCAAGGGCGCTGTTGGTGTCGGAGGGCAGGGCTTCGGTGGCACCGCAGTTGGTGCAGGTGTGGGTGCCGTCGCCGTTGTCCTTCCAGTGGTGGCCAAGAGCGGGGATGGTCTCTTTCCAAGTGCGGCCACAGCTGTTTCCGGTTGCATTGTTTTGTGCTTCGTAATTGCACTCGTACTCCACCCAGCCCTCTTCCGTGCAGGTGGCATCCTTGCGGCCGATCTCGTTTTTGGTGCAAACATTTTTGCCATGGACGATCTTCTGCAGTACACCATTGAAGTCGGTATACCACAGCTCTGTATTATCGCCAATGGTATTTACAAGGCCCCCGGCATCGGGGTTATTTCTTTTGCCCACCGCAGCCTCAGCATTGTTCACATCGATATACTCACTATTCTGCAAACTCTGTTTTATCTTAAGTAAGACGTTGTTGCCGATCTTGACCTCGGTGCCGGAAATTGCACCATCGGCTCCAAATATTGCACTGTTCTCACCGATCTTAACTTTTCCGTGTTCTCCGCCGTCAATGTTCACTACAACTTTGTTCACTACATCTTTTCTGTTCGAATCGATGTCAAAACTCCAGCCGCCAATGCTGGAGTTTAATCCTCCCGTAGCTGTATCGATGGAGGCATTGTCTTTTATATTGACCGTTACATTTCCGTATTGACTTCCGATCGCAACGGAATTTGAGCCGAGCGCCGTCTGGATGGTCACATGGCCCTGAATGGTGACCTTGGTATCTTTTGCGCCATTGCCGATGGCAGCACCATAACTTGATGTTGCCGTCACATGGACATCTTCCTGCTCTGCCGTAGCGCCTGCTGTGCCAATGGTCACCTCCGCGTTGTCACCGTATGCAGCACCGATGGCGGCCCCGCTGCCCTTTGCGTCGACCGTTGCGTGGCCTTGGATCACGATATGTTTGGCGCTACCACTCTTCGATTGACCGAAGCCGCCACCAATGGCCGCACCGCTTTGACCTGTAGCGGTCACTTTGGCGTAGTCCTGAATGGTGATGTTCTCCGCATCTCCACCACGATAACCATCTTGGCCTCCACCGCCGATACCGGCTCCATTCGTACCGCCGTTTGCTGTAACATTAGCATGGCCCTGGATGGTGATATTGCTGCCTTTTGCGCTGCAACCGCCGCCGATGCCGGCTCCATAGAGCCCAAATGTGTTTTTTAATATGTTTGCATTTACCGTTGCATATCCTTCGATGGTGATATTATCCGTGGCTTCGTAGCTGTTTCCGCCAATAGCAGCTCCACCGTAAATTCCTCCTTTTGCCCTCAGGCTTCCGGAGGTGTCTGCTTCTTCCTTTGCGGTAATGGTCTCGCCCTTGTCGCTGGTCTCATCTGTGATGGTCAGGTTTCCGCTGTCCTTTTTGTTCAGGCCCGCCCAATACTCGGATGTACTGCTGTCCAGAAGATTCTGGCCGTCCAGCTCGATTTTGGTTTTTCCGGTTCCCTGAACCTCTGCTGCTGCTACCCCATCTTTACCGTTGGTACGATGCTCCCTTGTTCCATCCGCATAGCGACTGGTGTCATCCACCTTAATATTCACATTACTGAGCCGGATATTCAGCACCTTCTCGGCCCAGTTATTGATGACCCGGATGACATTCGTGGTGGGTTTTTTGGCGCTGCCCTCTGCCGGGGCAGTAGTGGCGGGGGCGTCGTCCAGAGTGACCTCCTTGGTCTTTGCCGCAGGGGCGGCAGAGGTGGTGGGGGCGAGTTTCGTGGCCTGCTGCTCCGAATCCGGGTCTGCCGCCGGGTCGTACTGGTACACCACATCCTTCTTGGAGTTCGCCGTGGGGTCGTCCGTAGGATTCTCCGTGGGTTTCTCTGTGGGATTGTCCGTGGGATTCTCCGTGGGGTTGTCCGTGGAGTCCTTGCCCTCCTCAGAGTCCTCCTCTTCCTCGCTCAGGGTAAAAGCATCGTTCGGGTCAGGCTGGCTCTCCCCGGCAGCAGGCCCGGCTGCTTCCAGCTCCTGCGTGGCGGAGGGATCACTGTCCGGGACTGCTTCCCCTGCTCTTTTTCCTTCAATACGGTTTTCCTCTTTCTGGGCAGCGTTCCCCTCGTTGTTGCCGTCCTTGATCACGATCTCGTCGCTGGTGTCGGTGTAGGTCGTTTTCCCCTGAGTTACTTTCACATACTGCTCGCCGTTCGCATCCGTCACGGTCTCTACGTCAATGCTGCCGTTGCCGATATAGTAAACATTCGCAAAGGCCGGGGCTGCAATAGAAGTAACAATAGACATGATGGCTGCCGTAGACAGCACCCGCAGAGCTAAATCTTTTCGCTGCATACAAAATCCTCCCTGTTGTACATTCAAAGCCTGTCCCGCAGCAAAAAGGATACCTCGTTCGCCTCCGCATGGCGGGCATCCCGGGGTGTCGTTCCCGCTTTTTGCACCAACTCGGCACAGGTCTTTTCACCATTTTACCCCCCCCCCCTATACCTTTTTCAATAGCAATAATCTACAAAGTTTCGCCATTTTATTTGTTTACTTTTTGTCGGGCCGGAAATGCAAAAACACCCTTCCCTGCCGGTCAAGGCAACGAAAGGATGTTTTTATGCCCCGTGATGGGCGCGGCAGCGCCTGCAAAAAGCCATACTTCTGCCCACCGGGTGTGTCTGTTTTGAACAAGAAAAAAGAGGGCCGGTGTACCCACATTTGGTGCAGCTGTCACTTGAATCTTTTTCAGCACCTTTGTATAATATTCTTGTTATCCGGAACAAGGGCGTTCCAGATGAGTCTTCGCCGACCCATCTGGGACGCCTTTTCTTTCTACCGGCATTCAGAGGGACTCTGCGGAATGTGCCGCAGCATTGTCAGGATATTCTCCGGAAAATCGAAAAAAGGATGGGAAAGTCTATGGAAAATTTCACGGAGCAAAAAGGGCCTCTGGGCCTCTATGACCCCCAGTTCGAGCACGACGCCTGCGGCATCGGTGCTGTCGTGGACATCAAGGGCCGCAAGAGCCACCAGACCGTCAGCGACGCGCTGTCCATCGTGGAGCGCCTTGAGCACCGCGCCGGCAAGGACGCCGAGGGCAAGACCGGCGACGGCGTGGGCATCATGCTGCAGATCAGCCACCGCTTCTTTACCAAGGTGGCCGACGAGCTGAACATCCGCCTTGGCAACGAGCGTGAATACGGCGTAGGTATGTTCTTCTTTCCTCAGAACGAACACCTGCGCGCCCAGGCCATGAAGCTTTTTGAGCTTGTCACCCGCAAAGAGGGGCTCGAGTTTCTGGCATGGCGCAAAGTGCCTGTAGACCCCGACGCCGTGGGCCAGAAAGCCCGCGACTGTATGCCCGCCATCTGGCAGTGCTTCATCAAAAAGCCCGCCAAGGTGAGCAAGGGCATCGACTTTGACCGCAAGCTCTACATCGTCCGCCGGGTCTTCGAGCAGGCCAGCAACGGCACCTATGTCCCCAGCCTTTCGAGCCGCACCATCGTGTACAAGGGCATGTTCCTTGTCCACGACCTGCGCCAGTTCTACCTCGATCTGCAGGACGAGGACTATGAATCCGCCATCGGCATGGTCCACAGCCGCTTTTCCACCAACACCAACCCCAGCTGGATGCGCGCCCACCCCAACCGCTTCATCCTCCACAACGGCGAGATCAACACCATCAAGGGCAACACCGACGCCATGCTGGCCCGTGAAGAGACCATCTCCTCCCCCATCATGAAGGAGGACATGAACAAGATCCTGCCCATCATCAACACCTCCGGCTCCGACTCCGCCATGCTGGACAACGCCCTCGAGTTCATGGTGATGAACGGCATGGACCTGCCGCTGGCCGTCATGATCACCATTCCGGAGCCCTGGGAGAACAACAAGAACATCAGCCAGAAAAAGCGGGACTTCTACCAGTATTACGCCACCATGCTGGAGCCCTGGGACGGTCCTGCGGCCATCCTCTTCTCCGACGGCGACGTGGTGGGCGCTGTGCTGGACCGCAACGGTCTGCGCCCCAGCCGCTACTACATCACCAAAGACGGCAGGATGATCCTCTCTTCCGAGGTGGGCGTGCTGCCCTGTGAGCCGGAGAACATTCTGGTCAAAGACCGTCTCCGCCCCGGCAAGATGCTGCTGGTGAACACCGTCAAGGGCGAAGTCGTGGACGACGAGAAGCTGAAGGAATACTACGCCAGCCGTGAGCCGTACGGCGAGTGGATCGACCGCAACCTCGTCCAGCTGAAGGACCTCAAGATCCCCAACATCAAGACCCCCAGCTATACCGGCGACGACCTGCTGCGCCTGCAGAAGGTGTTCGGCTACAAGTATGAGGACATCAGCACCCTCATCCTGCCCATGGCACGTCAGGGCGCAGAGCCTTCCGGCGCAATGGGTACCGATACCCCGCTTGCCGTTCTCAGCGGCCAGCACCCGCCGCTCTTCAACTACTTCAAGCAGCGTTTTGCACAGGTCACGAACCCACCCATCGACGCCATCCGCGAGAAGGTCGTCACCTCCACCAGCGTCTATGTGGGCGCACACGGCAACCTGCTGGAAGACAAGCCCGAAAACTGCAAGGTGCTCAAGGTCAACAATCCCATCCTCACGTCCACTGACCTTCTCCGCATCAAGTACATGAACGTCCCGGGCTTCAAAGTCTCCACTGTCTCCATCAACTACTACAAGAACACCAGCCTCGAAAAGGCCATCGACCGCGTCTTCCTTGAGGTAGACCGCGCTTATAAAGAGGGTGCCAACATCATCATCCTGTCCGACCGGGACATTGACGAGTACCATGTGGCCATCCCCAGCCTGCTGGCGGTGTCGGCGGTGTCCCAGTACCTCATCCGCACCAAGAAGAGCACCGCACTGGCTCTCATCCTCGAGAGCGCCGAGCCTCATGAAGTGCATCACTTTGCCGCTCTGCTGGGCTACGGTGCCTGTGCCGTCAACCCCTATCTGGCCCATGAGACCATCGGCCAGCTCATCGACGACGGCCTGCTGGACAAGGATTATTACGCCGCCGTGGACGACTACAACAAGGCTGTGCTGGGCGGCATCGTGAAGATCGCCTCTAAGATGGGCATCTCCACCATCCAGAGCTACCAGAGCAGCCAGATCTTCGAGGCCGTCGGCATCTCCAAGGACGTCATCGACAAGTATTTCACCGGCACGGTGAGCCGTGTGGGCGGCATCGGCCTCGAGGACATTCAGGCTGACGTGGAGGCCCTGCACAACGCAGCCTTCGACCCGCTGGGCCTTGACATCAACATGCAGCTGGAAGACGGCGGCGCCCACAAGTTCCGCAGCGGCAAGGAAGAGCACCTCTTCAACCCTCAGACCATCCACCTGTTCCAGAAAGCCTGCTTCACCGGTGACTACGACACCTTCAAGCAGTTCACCCACACCGTGGACAACATGGGCCAGAACGGCGTCCATCTGCGCAGTCTGCTGGACTTCAGCTATGCCCCCGACGGCGGCATCCCGCTGGACGAGGTGGAGCCGGTGAGCTCCATCGTCAAGCGGTTCAAGGCCGCTGCCATGAGCTACGGCGCACTGAGCAGCGAGGCCCACGAGACCATCGCCATCGCGCTGAACCGCCTCGGCGGCCGGAGCAACACCGGCGAGGGCGGCGAGCCTGAAGAGCGCTACCACAGCGAGAGCAATTCCAAGATAAAGCAGGTGGCTTCCGCCCGCTTCGGCGTCACCAGCAAGTATCTGGTGAGCGCGGAAGAGATCCAAATCAAGCTGGCACAGGGCGCAAAGCCCGGCGAGGGCGGCAATCTGCCCGGCGCAAAAGTGTACCCGTGGATCGCCAAGACCCGCCACAGCACTACCGGTGTCGGCCTCATCTCTCCCCCGCCGCACCACGACATCTACTCCATCGAAGACCTTGCAGAGCTTATCTACGACCTCAAGAATGCCAACCGCCACGCCAACATCAACGTCAAGCTGGTCAGTGAGGCCGGCGTCGGCACCATCGCTGCCGGTGTCGCCAAGGGCGGCGCACAGGTCATCCTTGTTTCCGGCTACGACGGCGGCACGGGCGCAGCGCCCCGCAACTCCATCAAAGATGCCGGTCTGCCCTGGGAGCTTGGCATCGCCGAGACCCACCAGACCCTTATCCTCAACGGTCTGCGCACCCGTGTGCGCATCGAGAGCGATTCCAAGCTGCTCTCCGGCCGCGATGTGGCCATCAGCTGTATGCTGGGCGCTGAGGAATTCGGCTTCGGCACCTCTCTGCTGATGACCATGGGCTGCGTCATGATGCGTGTCTGCAACCTCGACACCTGCCCCATGGGCATCTGCACCCAGAACCCCGAGCTGCGCAAGCACTTCCACGGCAAGCCCGAGTATATCATCAACTACCTGACCTTCGTGGCGCAGGAGCTGCGCGAATACATGGCAAAGCTGGGCATCCGTACCATTGACGAGCTGGTGGGCCGCACCGACCTGCTCCATGTCAAGTCTGCCCCTGCCGACAGCCGGATGTCCAAGATGGACCTCGACTGCATCCTGCACAACCCCGCCATCGTCAACAGCAATGTCCACTTCCAGAAGGAAGACACCTACGACTTCCATCTGGAAGACACTCTGGACATGAAGGTGCTGATGAAGAAATTCAAGCTCAGCAGCAAGACCCCTCAGAGCGTGAAGCTGGATGTCTCCAACACCGACCGCGCCTTTGGTGCCATCTTCGGCAGCGAGATCACCCGCAAGTACGGCAGCGACCTGCCCGATGACGTCTACACCGTCCACTGCACCGGTGCAGGTGGCCAGAGCTTCGGCGCATTCATTCCCAAGGGTCTGACGCTGGAGCTGACCGGCGACTGCAACGACTACATGGGCAAGGGCCTCTCCGGCGGCAAGCTCGTCGTCCGCCCGCCCGAGGGCATCACCTTCAAGCCCGAAGAGAACATCATCATCGGCAACGTGGCACTCTACGGTGCCACCAGCGGCAAAGCCTTTGTTTCCGGTGTGGCCGGTGAGCGCTTCTGCGTCCGCAACTCGGGCGCTGTGGCCGTCGTCGAGGGCGTGGGCGACCACGGCTGCGAGTACATGACCGGCGGCACCGTCGTCGTTCTGGGCCAGACCGGCAAGAACTTTGCAGCCGGCATGACCGGCGGCATCGCCTATGTTCTGGATGAGAACTGGGATTTCTACCAGCGGGTGAACAAGGAGACCGTCAGCCTCGAGCCGGTGGAGCACAAGTACGACGTCGCCACCCTGAAAGAGCTCATCCGGGAGCACGTCGAGCTGACCGGCTCGCCCCGCGGCAAGGAGATCCTGGACGATTTCAGCGAGTTCCTGCCCAAGTTCAAGAAAGTCCTCCCCTACGATTACGACCATATGCTGCGGGTCATCGCCTCGATGGAAGAGCGCGGACTCGACGGCGAGCAGGCGCAGATCGAAGCATTCTACGCCGTGCAGAAGAACAAGTAAGGAGGGGAACATCATGGCAAAACTCACTGGTTTTATGGATTACACGCGCAAGACCAGCACGGATGTTCCGCCGCTGGAGCGCATTGAAAACTTTAACGAATTTCACATCTGGCTCTCCCGGGAGGAGCAGCAGACCCAGGCAGCCCGCTGCATGGACTGCGGCGTCCCCTTCTGCCAGGCGGGCATGATGATCGGCGGCATGGCCTCCGGCTGTCCGCTGAACAACCTCATCCCCGAGTGGAATGATTTGGTCTATCAGGGCAAGTGGGAGCTGGCGCTCCGCCGCCTGCGCACCACCAACCGCTTCCCGGAGTTCACGAGCCGGGTCTGCCCTGCCCTGTGTGAGGCCGCCTGCACCTGCGGCGACGTCACCGGCAGCAGCGTCACTGTCCGGGAAAATGAACACGCCATCGTGGAGACGGGCTACGCCAAGGGCTGGCTCCACGCCGCCCCGCCTCCGGCCCGCACCGGCAAGAGCGTGGCCGTCATCGGCAGCGGCCCTTCGGGCCTGTCGGTGGCCGAATACCTCAACATCCGGGGCCATGCCGTCACCGTCTTCGAGCGTGCTGACCGGGTGGGTGGTCTGCTGATGTACGGCATCCCCAACATGAAGCTGGACAAATCCGTCATCGAGCGCCGCATCAAGATCATGCAGGCTGAGGGCGTCGAGTTCCGCACCAACATGGATGTGGGCGGGGCTGTGGATGCCGCTGAGATTTTGAACAGCTATGACGCCATCGTGCTCTGCTGCGGTGCCAAGAAAGCCCGCGATCTGAACGTCCCGGGCCGCGACGCGAAGGGAGTTTACCTCGCGGTAGACTACCTCACCAGCGTGACCAGAAGCCTGCTGGACAGCAAGTTTGCCGACGGCAGGGCCATCAACGCGGCAGGCAGGAATGTCCTCGTCATCGGCGGCGGCGACACCGGCAACGACTGTCAGGGTACCGCCCTGCGGCAGGGCTGCACCGACCTCGTGGCACTGGAAATGATGCCCCAGCCCCCGAAAGAGCGGGCCGCGAATAACCCCTGGCCCGAGTGGCCCAAGGTGCTGAAGGTGGACTACGGCCAGACCGAGTGCCTCGCCAAGTTCGGCAAAGACCCCCGCGTCTACCAGACCACCGTCAAAGAGTTTCTGAAGGACGACGCCGGCAATCTGACCGGCGCGGTCATCTCCTATCTCAAGCCCCAGCGTGACCCCGACACCGGCCGTACCAGCATGGTACCCACCGGCGAAGAGTTCACCTACGACTGCCAGCTGGCCTTTATCGCCGCCGGTTTCGTGGGCTGCGAGGACTATGTGGCCGAGGCGTTCGGCGTGGAGCGGAACGCCCGGGGCAATGTGGCCGACCACGGCTTCCGCACCAATGTAGACAAGGTCTTTGTCTGCGGCGATATGCGCCGGGGTCAGAGTCTTGTGGTCTGGGGCCTGCGGGAGGGCCGCGACTGCGCCGCCGAGGTGGACCGCTATCTGATGGGTTACACCAACCTGTGACCCCCTCCCTCTATTTATGACATTCTCTTTCCTATCCTAAACAGAAACGGGAGCTTTCCTTTACCGGGAGGCTCCCGTTTCTGCATTTCGGGGCTCTTATTTTCACAAAGTTTTCACAGTTAGCGCATTCTACCCACTTGAAACAGATACCCCCAAGTGGTAAAATCAGAATATCAGGAGATTTACCCCCACAGGGTACATTTCCTCTTCACACTGATACACCCGGAAAGGAGTCATCTGCTATGACTGATGCTGAAAAAAAGCCCTGCTACGCCACTGAGCCTGCCGAAAAGGATACTGCCCCCTCCTGCTGCCGCCACAAGGACCGTACCCCTGAGGAGTACCGCGCCCTCGCCAACCGGCTGAGCCGCATCGAGGGCCAGGTGCGCGGCATCCGCGCGATGCTGGACAAGGACGTCTACTGCGCCGATATTCTGGTGCAGGTGGCTGCGGTGAACGCTGCACTGAACGGCTTTTCCAAAGAGCTGCTGAGCCAGCACGTCCGCACCTGCGTGGCCGACGATTTGAGAGCCGGCGGGACGCAGAAGCTGGACGAACTGCTGCAGCTGCTGCCCCGGCTCATGAAATGATCCCGTTCCGGGCATCCTATAAGAGGGAAAGGAATCCGCAATGGAACAATACAATGTCACGGGCATGAGCTGCGCGGCCTGCTCTGCCCGGGTAGAAAAGGCCGTGAAGAAGGTGCCGGGCGTCACGAGCTGCTCGGTGAGCCTTCTGACAAACTCCATGGGCGTGGAAGGCACAGCCTCCCCTGCCGCCATCCTCTCGGCTGTGCAGGAGGCAGGCTACGGCGCAAGCCCGAAGAATGCCTCTGCCAGTAAGACTTCGGACGCCAGCGCCGACCTCGACGCACTGGCTGACCGCGAGACACCGAAGCTCAAGCGCCGCCTCATCGCCTCGCTGGGCTTCCTGCTGGTGCTGATGTACTTCTCCATGGGCCACATGATGTGGGGCTGGCCCCTGCCCCACTGGTTCGACGGCAACCACGTCGCCATGGGCCTTGTCCAGCTGCTGCTGGCGGGCATCGTCATGGTCATCAACCAGAAGTTCTTCATCAACGGCTTCAAGGGCCTCATCCACGGCGCACCCAACATGGATACGCTGGTGGCCCTCGGCTCCATGGCAAGCTTCGTGTGGAGCACTTATGCCCTCTTCGCCATGACCCGCGCTCAGGTGGACGGCAACGACGAGCTCGTCATGCACTATATGATGGAGTTTTACTTCGAGTCTGCCGCCATGATCCTGACCCTCATCACGGTGGGCAAGATGCTGGAAGCCCGCTCCAAGGGCAAGACCACCGACGCCCTCAAGAGCCTGATGAAGCTGGCCCCCAAGACCGCCACGCTGGTGCGGGACGGCGCGGAAGTGACCGTGGCCATCGCCGACGTGCAGAAGGGCGACGTCTTTGTGGTCCGCCCCGGCGAGAATATCCCGGTGGACGGCGTGGTGCTGGAAGGCACCAGCGCAGTCAATGAGAGCGCCCTGACCGGCGAGAGCATCCCGGTGGACAAGGCCGTCGGCGACAAAGTCAGCGCCGCCACCACCAATCAGTCGGGCTTCCTCCGCTGCGAGGCCACCCGCGTGGGCGAGGATACCACGCTGGCTCAGATCATCAAGATGGTCAGCGATGCCGCCGCCACCAAAGCTCCTATCGCCAAAATCGCCGACACCGTGTCGGGCTTCTTCGTCCCGGCGGTCATCTCCATCGCCGTCGTCACCACCATCGTCTGGCTGCTGCTGGGCCATGAGCTGGGCTATGCGCTGGCCCGCGGCATCTCCGTGCTGGTCATCAGCTGCCCCTGCGCACTGGGCCTTGCAACGCCTGTGGCTATTATGGTGGGCAATGGTCTCGGCGCAAAGAACGGCATCCTCTTCAAGACTGCCGCTTCGCTGGAAGCCGCAGGCCGCACCCAGATCGTGGCGCTGGACAAGACCGGCACCATCACCGAGGGCGCACCCCGCGTCACCGACCTGCTGCCCGCTGAGGGCGTCACCGAGACGGAGCTGCTGACGCTGGCCGCCGCGCTGGAAAGCCGCAGCGAGCACCCTCTGGCAAAGGCTGTTCTGGCCGACGCCGAGGCAAAGGCCATCACTCCCCCGGAAGTCACTGACTTCGCAGCCCTGCCGGGCAATGGTCTGGCGGCCAAGCTGGACGGCATGGACATCTATGCCGGCAATGCCGCCTTCATCCAGACCAAGCTCACCCTTCCCGCCGCACTGGCACAGCAGGCTGAAAAGCTGGCCTCTGAGGGCAAGACTCCCCTCTTCTTCGGCGGCGCAGGCCGTCTGCTGGGCGTTATCGCCGTGGCCGACACCATCAAGGAGGACAGCCCCGAAGCCATCCGTCAGCTGCAGAACATGGGCATCCGGGTCGTGATGCTCACCGGCGACAACCAGCGCACCGCCGACGCCATCGGCAGGCAGGCGGGCGTGGACGAGGTCATCGCGGGCGTCCTGCCCGACGGCAAGGAGGCCGTCATCCGTCAGCTGCAGGCCAGCGGCAAGGTGGCCATGGTGGGCGACGGCATCAACGACGCCCCCGCCCTCACCCGTGCCGACACCGGCATTGCCATCGGCGCAGGCACCGACGTGGCCATCGACGCCGCCGACGTCGTGCTGATGAACTCGAAGCTCTCGGACGTGCCTGCGGCCATCCGCCTCAGCCGCGCCACCCTGCGGAACATCCACGAGAACCTGTTCTGGGCGTTCATCTACAACATCATCGGCATCCCGCTGGCGGCTGGTCTATTCATCCCCTTCGGCCTGACCCTGAACCCCATGTTCGGTGCTGCTGCCATGAGCCTGTCCAGCTTCTGCGTCGTGAGCAACGCCCTGCGGCTGAACCTGTTCGATTTGCACAGCACCAGGCACGACCACAAAACCGCTTCTCCCGCTGCTGCCCCGGTGCAGTCTGCGGCTGAAAATAACAAAAAATCGGACGCCGAAGCGCCCGAAGTCAAAACGGAGGATAATACCATGAAGAAGACCCTGAAAGTGGAAGGCATGATGTGCGGCCACTGCGAAGCCCGCGTGAAGAAGGCTCTGGAAGCCCTGCCCGAGGTGGACGAGGCTGTCGTGAGCCACGAGGCCGGCACCGCCATCGTCACCCTGAACGCCGAGGTCTCCGACGACCTGCTCAAGAACGCCGTCGAGGCACAGGACTACAAGGTCACCGGCATCCAGTAAGCTGTAAAATGCAGAAAAGCCAGCGCACGAGAAATGTGCGCTGGCTTTTGTTGTTGCTGTAAGCCTCTCCCCTTGGGAGAGGTGTCACCGAAGGTGACGGAGAGGGCAAGCCCGGTATAAAAGAGTTTCCGCACAGCGATAAGCAGGCTCTTTGTCAGAGCGATGCTATCGCCGCGCCTGCGATTTTCCGTCGACATCCTTGCCCTCTCAGGCGCTTGCGCGCCAGCTCTCCCAAAGGGAGAGCCTTAAAGAGGTTACGGAGTCAGACGGTTGGGGCCGCGGAACAGGAACTCGGCGTCCTTGATGGACTGGCCGCAGAGCAGCATGGTCAGACGGTCGATGCCCAGACCGAAGCCACCGTGCGGGGGGCAGCCGTACTGGAAGAACTCCAGATAGAACTTGACATCATCGGCCAGGCCCTTCTCCTCTGCCTGCTTCTTCAGCACGTCGTAGCGATGCTCACGCTGTGCGCCGGTGGTGATCTCCACGCCGCGCCAGATGAGGTCGTAGCCCTGCGGTACGCCGTTCTCGTCGCGCATGTGGTAGAAAGCGCGCTTCTCGGCGGAGTAGTCGGTGATGAACAGGAACTCGTGGCCGTAGTGCTTCTTGACCCAGTCGTAGCTCAGGCGCTCGGCCTCGGTGGTCAGGTCGCCCTTCTCGCTCTCATCGACCGTGTAGCCGAACTCCTCTTCCAGACCCTTGTACAGGTCGGCCAGCTTGACCACAGGGAACGGCGTGGTGGGGACGACGACTTCCAGACCAAACATCTCCTTGATCTGCTCGCCGTACTGCTCCTTGACGGCCTTCAGGCCGGCAGTCAGAAGCTCTTCCTCCATCTTCATGACGTCCTTGTAAGAGGTGATGTAGCTGAACTCAAGGTCGAAGCCGGAGAACTCGGTGGAGTGCTTGTTGGTGTAGCTCTTCTCCGCGCGGAAGACGGGGCCGGTCTCAAAGATGCGCTCGAAGCCGGCGGCCATGGCCATCTGCTTATAGAACTGAGGGCTCTGGGCCAGATAGGCGTTGCGGTCGAAGTAGTCCACCTTGAACACCTCAGAGCCGCTCTCGCTGGCGGCAGCGATGAGCTTCGGGGTGTGGATCTCGATGAAGCTGCGCTCGAGCAGGAACTGACGCATGGCGTTGACGAAGCAGCTCTGTGCCTTGAACATCAGCTGGTTCTCGTCGGTGCGCAGGTCGATCCAGCGGTAGTCGATGCGCTGGTCGATGCTGGAACGCTCCACAGCCTTCTTCTTCTTGGTGGCGGCGATCTCCTTGCGGACGATGGGCAGCGCGTCGGCGATGCTCTCGATCTCGATGGTCTCGGGGATCATCTCGATGCCGCCCATCTTGACGTAGTCGTTCTCCATCACCTTGCCGATGACGGTGATGACAGAGTCCGGGGTCAGCTTGTCGATGGTGTCCACCAGCTCGGGGTGGTCCTCCTTCTCGACGGTGATCTGAAGTTTGCCGGTAATATCCTTCAGCACGATGAAGGCCATATATTTGCTGTTGCGCAGGTTCTCGATAAAGCCCTGCACCTTGACCGTGCTGCCAATTTCCTTTTGTACCTCATTGATATAGGTGCGTTCCATGGAAATCCTCCTTCTGTGTCTTGTATACTGTTTTATTATACGCTTTTCGGGGGATAAATCAAGAGAAAGGACGAATCACTTTCCTTCTTCGTGCAGCGTCCCGGTGCCGCCCTCCACCACGCCGTCGTGGTCGGCCACAGCCCTGATGGTGCCGAAGAAGCACTTGACGTCCAGCCAGAAGCTCATATGCTCCACATACCAGCCGTCGAGCTTTGCTTTCTCCGCGATCTCCAGCTCGTCGCGGCCATGGATCTGCGCCCAGCCGGTCAGGCCGGGGCGGACGTCGTTTGCGCCGTATTTGTCCCGTTCGGCCAGCAGGTCGTACTGGTTCCAGAGGGCCGGGCGCGGACCGATGACTGCCATATCGCCCACAAGGATATTCCACAGCTGGGGCAGCTCGTCCAGACTGGTCTTGCGCAGGAAACGGCCCACCCGGGTGATATACTGCTCCGGGTCGTGGAGCAGATGGGTGGGCATGTCGTGGGGGGTATCGATGCGCATGGTGCGGAATTTCAGGATGTTGAAATAGCTCTTATGGATGCCCACCCGCTTCTGCTTGAAGAACACCGGCCCCGGCGAGTCCAGCTTGATGGCAAGGCAGAGCAAAAGCAGCAGCGGTGACAGCACCAGCAGCCCACAGGCCGACAGTACCACGTCCAGCAGCCGCTTGATTCCTTTTTGATACATGATGGTTCTCCCTTTTATTCCTAGAATATACTTATTATATACCATTTTCCCCTGTCCAAACAAGCCCCGGGCCGCATTCCCGGGCGAAAATGCTGGTTTTGTTGTATCGTTCTGACGGTTTTCTCTCTTGCCCCGCCGGGCCGGACGGCGTACCATAGACATAAGATCATCTGAGAGGAGCACTCTGTTTATGATACAGCGTTTTGTCATCGGGAAGCCTTTTCCCACCGAGAGCGTCGTGCTGGACCTGCCCGCCGAGACCGGCCCCGTGCCTTACCTGACACCGAACGGCGATGGCTGGCAGTATGTCATGCAGGAGAAGGACATCGTCTATGGCTTGGGCGAGATGCCCCGGGGCCTCAACAAGCGCGGCTGGCACTACGAGACGAACAACACCGACGAGAGTGAGCACGGCGAAAACCGGCTTTCCTACTACGCCGCCCACAATTTCCTGCTCATCTCCCCTGCCGACGGCAGCGAATGCATCGGCATCTTCGTCGATTTCCCGGGCAAAGTGAGCTACGACATCGGCTATACCCGCCACGACACCCTCCGCTTCGCCACGGCAGAGCCGAACTATGCGCTCTACCTCATCACAGCCCCTACAGCGGCAGAGGTCGCAAAGGAGTTCCGGCAGCTCATCGGCCCCAGCTATATCCCGCCCAAGTGGGCGTTCGGTCTGGCCCAGAGCCGCTTCGGCTACAAGACCGAGGCCGACATCCGGGAGGTGGCCGCGCAGTACAAGGCCAACGATCTGCCGCTGGACATGATCTGCATGGACATTGATTACATGCAGTCCTACGCTGATTTCACCATCGACAAGGCCCGCTTCCCCGACCTTGGCAAGCTTGCCGCCGACCTGAAAGCCGAGGGCATCCGGCTCGTTCCCATCATCGACGCAGGCATCCGCTGCGACGACAATGACCCCGTCTGCCGCGAGGGCCTCGAGAAGGGCTATTTCTGCACCAAGGAAGACGGCACACCCTTTGTGGCGGCGGTCTGGCCCGGCAAGGCCTACTTCACCGACTTTCTCCGTCCCGATGCCCGGGCGTGGTTCGGCAAACAGTATAAGATGCTCACCGACCTCGGCATCGAGGGTTTCTGGAACGACATGAACGAGCCCGCCCTCTTCTACTCCCCTGAGCGGCTGAAAGCCTTCTTCGAGAATGCCGCCGCTCTGAGCCGGAAGGATAACCTCGACCAGAACGATTTCTTCGGGCTGGTGCGCTCGGTGATGGACCTGATGAATGCCCCCGAGGACTACCGCAGTTTCTACCACGATACCGCTGCCGGGCGGGTGCGCCACGACCGCGTCCACAATCTCTACGGCGGCTGCATGACCCGTGCTGCCGGCGAGGCGTTCCAGACCCTGCGTCCCGGCCAGCGCACTCTGCTCTACTGCCGCAGCAGCATCATCGGCGCCCACCGTTGGGGCGGGATCTGGCTGGGCGATAATCACTCCTCGTGGAGCCAGCTGCTGGCCAACATCCAGATGATGCCTGCCGTCCAGATGTGCGGCTTCCTCTACAGCGGTGCCGATTTGTGCGGTTTCAGTGAGGACACCACCCCCGATCTAGCGCTCCGCTGGCTCGAGTTCGGACTGTTCACCCCTCTCATGCGCAACCACGCCGGCGCTGAGAGCCGGGAGCAGGAATTTTACCGCTTTACCGATGTTCTGCCCGCCATCCGCAATATGCTGAATCTGCGGTATGCTCTTCTGCCCTACCTCTACAGTGAGTTCATGAAGGCCGCGCTTGAGGACGCACCTTACTTCCGGCCTTTGGCTTTTGACTACCCTGCCGACCCCGACGCCCGGGAGGTGGACGACCAGCTGCTTCTTGGCGAGGGCCTGATGGTCGCACCCATCCACACCCAGAACGCCCATGGCCGGACGGTCTATCTGCCTGAGGGGATGAAGATGCTGCGTCTGCGCAGCGTCTCCGACTACGATGAGGAAGTTCTGCCCGCCGGGCGGCACTATCTGCCCTGCGAACTTGGCGAGGTGCTGCTCTTCATCCGTCCGGGCCACACCGTACCGGTGGCACAGCCCGCTGCCAACACCGCCCAGCTGGACGATACGGCCCTCACCTTCTGGCGCTTCGCGCCCGACGGCCAGCCTGCGCCCTACCGGATGTATACCGACGACGGCGTGACCACCGATTATAACAGGCCCGAACACTGGCGCATCGTCGGACAATAACGCAAAAACACCCGGAGGCATCTCCGGGTGTTTTTTTGTATTACAGGTATGCGACCGTCTCGGACAGGGGCTTTCTTGAGCCGTGGTTTGCCAGCGGCCCTGCGCCCTCTGCGGCATAGCCGAGGTCGAGGATCATCAGGACCTCTTCATTTTCCGGCAGGCTCAGCTCCTTGGCCAGCTCATCCGGGTCGAAGAAGTTGAGCCAGCAGCTGTCCACACCTGCGTTGGCGGCAGCCAGCATCAGGTGGGTCGCCACGATGGCGGCATCCTCCATGCCGGAGTCTCGCTTTCCGCCGGGATAAGTAAAGACGCTGTTTTTATCGAAGGCCACGACGAGGCAGGTAGGTGCGCCATAGCGGCAGGGCGTCACCTTGTCGAGCTTTGCCAGGCTTTCTTCCGACTGCAGCACATAGATGCGCTGCTCCTGAGAATTCTTGGCGGTCGGGGCCAGCCGACCCGCTTCCAGGATCTCCGTCAGCTTCTCGGCTTCTACCTTGCGTGTGCTGAAATTCTTGCAGGAATAACGCTCTGCAACGACCTTAGTAAATTCCATAACCGTTGTCCTCCTGACTTTGGGTGATAGACTTTTTATGTACAGAAGTCTCAGCATTATTGTAGCACGCTTTTTCTCCAAGAGCCACTGTTATTTTTACTAAAGGATCTGCCGTTTTTATAAGAAACGGCGCGTCCGATTCAGCCGGATGTTCCCCGCAGGCCACCCGGGTGAAAAGTCCTTGACAAATCTTTCTAAAAGAGTTACACTGTTCTCGTTCTGAAAAACAAATATGGGCCTATAGCTCAGCTGGGAGAGCGTTCGGTTCGCATCCGAGAGGTCAAGGGTTCGAATCCCTCTAGGTCCACTTTTAGCAGCAGCGTAATTTTAACGCTGCTGCTTTTCTTTTGCGTACACATAAGTCACACGCTGGCTTTGGGACCCAGAGGGATTCGAACAGCACGGCCCTGCCGCAGGCAGGGTAAGCAATCAGCCCAGTGCAACGGCGACGACCGCAGCCAGTGGCTGAAACAGGGAGGAGCTGTTGGGGCCGCGTTCTGATTTTTCAAAGCTCCGCCAAGGGGCTGCGGAAAAATCAGCTAACGCAACTCGTCGCTGTTGCTTAGTGCGCGGGTCCCAACCAGTAGGAATGTCTACCGGGGATGCTCTCGCATCATTTTGTACGATGCGGCGTTTTTTATGCCCAAAAAACTTTGGCAGACCGTGCCGGGCTCCGAACCCTGAAGTCGGATGCGAACCGGGCGGGGTCATCAATATATTTTTTGAAAATCCATCGGTTTCACGCTTCTTTCTTTGCATTTTGCAGAGTGCTGCGGGCAAGCGCATCGCTTTTATGCCCCCTTCTCGGAAATTTCTTCAAAAATCTCCGCACCATCGTAGGTCGATACAGCCTTGAGCTGTTCCACTTGATTGAAGCTGGCGTTCAGCGCAATCGAGATCTCATAGTCTTTTCGGACGCGAATCTCCTTGATGAACTGCTGCAAAATGGCGCGGCGTTCATCGTGGTTGGCAGTGTCGTAAACATCCGCCCATGTAAACAGCTCGTTGCAGATGTAGTTGCTACGCTTTGCTGTTTGGGTGGCTTCTTCGTATTCTTCCTGTGCCTGCACGAGCTGCTTTTCTAGGGTTTCCAGAGCGACCTTTGCTTCGGCTACCAGTTCACGAGTCACCACATACTCTTCCAGTTCCTGTGCAACATTGGTCTCTGCGCCCTGACCGACTACGATAACGCCCTGAAGTTCACGGTCAATCTCCTTACGGAACATCTCCTTGATCTGCATAGCTACTGTATCCTCCCTTTATTTCACCAGCCGGAATGCCCGGTAATAGTTATCGTCCTTGATCTCGTTGAACAAGATCAGTTCCTGTTCGTTGTAGGTGCCCGGAAAGAACATTACGACCGGGCAGCGGACAAATGCCTGATGCAGGTTGTTCAAAACCTTATGGGACCGCAAAATCGGATAGCACTTTCCGATACCCGTCAAAAACACGATGGCGTTCTCCGGCGTATGTTCCTTGATATACTGCACGATGAGGCTGTCGTTGTCATTGATCTTCATGGCGTTGGTAACCGCTTTGGTGATCCGTTCCATCCCGTTTTTCTTTTCAAAGTCATAGCACTTTTCCAAAAAGCGCTTCTTCTCCAGAAAATCAATGATGACATCGTAGAGATCAAATACCACCAGATCAAAGTCATCATCGCCACGGGCATTTTTGCCTTTCATATACTCGATTCGAGCACGGACTTCCAGCTCTTTTTCCGGTGGATAGTCGAAAACCCAGTAGTTCACCTCGTTGGCTCTGCCGGTTCCCTTGCGGAAGGACGTTTTCCGGATTGCCGCTTCCATCTCATCCAGCCGGTCGCTCAGGCATCCATTCACAGTTTCCATCTTATCTTACCCCCGTAAGCGCATTGACCATAATGGCATATCCATTGTCTTGCAGCCAGCGCTCCAGCGCAATGTCCAAAATCGGGCGCAGGATCTTGCGCGAGCTGCCCTGTTTCCGTCCAGCATTCCTGCCTCGTAGAGCTGCGTTTTGTATGCCGCTCCCAGCCGATGCAGCGTGTAGTCCTGAAAGGCTGCTACTTTCTCGCTTTGCGCCTGCTTGTCCTTGAAGAACACCCGAATATCCGCATCAGTCAGTTCGTCCACTCCAAGGATCATCTTTTCCCGCACAACTTCGTACACAAAGTCAAAGAAAAGCGTATCGTGTGCAAGTGCTGCTACCAGCGCAAACATCTTCTGCGTTGCAATATCGCTGCTCAGGAAAACCGGGTAAAAGCTGGGGTCCAGCATCTTTATGCGCGCCGTAACGGTAGAGAGTAGATCATCTGTGCCCGTGCCTTTGTGGATGCGCTGTAAATATTCTCTTGCTCGTTCAACAGTTTTATTTCCGAAAAACTTTTGCCCTCTGCCAGTAACTGGACCGTTTTCCGAAACTCAATAAACCAGAATGAAAATTTCACGGCTCCTGCACTATATGGTTTTCTGTTCATCTATATCTTCTCCATTTTCATTCTTCGATTTAATGTATTTTCCGCTTTTGACTCTAGCATCTTTTGGTTTTGGAGCATTTGCCGGAATGATCCACTGATGCCCAACACGCTGTGCTCCTTCGATGCGGCCTTCTGTACATAAGGTCTGCACTCGTCTTGCACAAATGCCCCATTTTTCAGAGATTTGTTTAATTGATACGTATTCCATAGTAACCCTCAACATCGTTCATTCACAGATTGTGGCGGTCTATAACAAACCATAAACGAATGAAATCAATGCAAAGGTCTTACAAATCTCGGAATGGTTTTTTATGTCAAATACACCTTCCCGTCCTTTAACTAAAGAGGAATAGAATTAGAAATCCGGACTATTCCTTGCTATCTGAGAAGGTTTCAGTAATCCATCAGACGAGACTGAGCTCACAAAGCTATAACCCCATCATCTTTATAGGGAGCACAAAAAAACGCCATATGCTGTACTGTCCGTCCTTCCTCCTCTTTCCATCCAAAAAGACAATACCAGATAAATTAGCACCTCCCTTTTTCCGTCCGTCAACGGATTGTTTGTCAAGCATTTCAAGTTGCACAAAAGGAGCTTGTTCAGTAAAGCAATATGCACAATATGTTTTCTCATGTCGAATACAGAAATAGCCATTTAGCGGCATTGCCATACAACTTTTAGCAAAAAACAAGAAAATTTGTTGACTTGCAATGAGTGAACATGCTATTCTGGTGACAACAAAAGCACCGTTCAGTGCTTTCCTCACACGAAAAGGCATAAAGAAAAAAGGAGAGTAAAATGATGAAAAAGCGTATGGCGGCGTTTGTTACCGCTGGTGTGCTCGCTTTGTCGATGCTCACTGGCTGCGGAAGCAAACAAGAAAGCTGGAAGGTCACCTGCCCGTGGGCACCGTCCGGTGTTGCTGCAATGGTAAGTCAGAAGGCTGCGGCCATGTCCCCGGATTACTCGGATAAGAAGATCACTCTGGTGGCAGAGGCCATCAAGGGCGATGCTGCTACCGTCAACACATGGGTATCCAGCACCAAAGCAAACGACAAGGAACTGGTTTTCGCTGGCGAAGGTCTGTTCGCCATCACCGAGACGCTGGACCCGGCCAAGCTGCAGTTCAGCTATGACGATTTCGAGTTCGTTGAGAACCTGTATTCTTCCGTTTTCGTTCTGTCCGCAGATTCTTCGCTGAACCTTAAGAATCTGAACGACCTGGAAGCCTATGTCAAGGCTGGCAACCCGGTGTCTGTGGCAGTCAACGGTGCTACCGGCTCTGAAGCTTTCCTGGCAGCGGCTCTGTTCGGTTCAATGGGTGCCGGCGACCAGCTCAAGTTGACTCCGTATCAGTCTGCAGCCGAGGCTGCACAGGCTGTGGCAAAGGGCGAAACGAATTTCGCTGTTTCTCACCAGTCCCAGATCCTCGAAACCTACCAGCAGGGCGGCGTTGACGTGGTCTGCGCATTCGACGACAAGGCTATCGAAAACGGCCCCTTCGCAGGGGTCGAGGGCGTCGGCTCCAAGGGCTATCCCTTCTTCCGCAACCGCTGCTTCGTGATGGCGCGCAAGGGCACCGATGCTGCAAAGGTTGCAGAACTGAAGGAGCTGTACGACAAGATCCTTGCCGACCAGGAAATGGTCGAGTGGTTAAACGATACCATGCTGCTGGAAGTTGACACGATGAGTGAAGATGACGTCAAGGCTCATATCGAAAACGTCAAGAGCATCGTTGAGCAGTATAAGGACATCGTAGCCGGCTGATAAAAAACTCATAGCGAAAAAAGCCGAAGCAGGGGGAACGGGGGTCATCCCTTTCCCCCTGCTTTTACATTTCAAAAAGGAGTTGAAACTGGTGAAAAATCTGATAGAACATACCGAGGCAAAGCTGGACGAATGGGGTACAAAGCTCGAGCTGAAGAATATCGAGTACCCTGTAGACCTGATCTGCGGCGTTCTGTTTCTGGTCATCGGCATTGTGTTGCTGCTCATCATGCCCCAGCAGGTGCAGATTTCGGAAAAGGACGTTGTGAACGGCCGCGCCTTCCCGACGATGCTGGTCTGGCTCATGCTGGCCATGAGCGCCCTTCTGGTGGGCCGGGAGGCATACAACATGGTGATGCACCGTCCCGTCAAAACGAAAACGCTGAATCTCTTGGTGGAAGCAAAAGCTCTGGTCATCGTCTTCATTCTGGTGATCACCTATCTTCTGGCGAAGGTCACCGACCTGTTCGTGGTGGGTGCCGTGTTCTGCGCACTGGCCTTTCTGCTGTTTTTCCGCTGCAAGAAGCCCCTCTACTACGCCATCACGGTCTCGATGGCCGTACTGATCTGGGTCGTGTTCCACTTTGTTCTGAATGTTAGTTTCTGAGGAGGCAGAATATGGGTTTGTTTGATTTTATCGGCCCGGCCTCCGGGCTGCTCTTCACCCTCGAAAATATCATCTGGATCAACCTCGGTGTCTTTATCGGCTGCGTGTTCGCAGCCATCCCGGGCCTGAGCGTTATCCTCTGCATCATCCTGTTCCTGCCCGTCACCTACACCATGAGGGCGATCCCCGGCATGATGTTCCTTCTGGGCATCTACTGTGCGGGCGGATACGGCGGTTCGGTGTCGGCTATTCTTATTAACACGCCCGGCACTCCCCATGCGGCCGCTACGATGCTGGACGGTAATCCGCTGTCCAAGATGGGCCGCACGAAAGCCGCACTTAAAATTGCGCTCTACGCCTCCACCTTCGGCGGCATCTTCTCTGCGCTGGTGCTGCTCTTCCTCGGCCCCCAGGTCGCCAAAATTTCGGCGCAGCTTGGAACAGCCGAGTACTTCATGGTCTGTCTGTTCGGCATGACCATCATCGCAGGCGTTTCGGGCAAAAGTCTCGTCAAGGGCATCATCGCTGCCTGCCTCGGTCTGATCATTTCTTGTGTTGGTGCAGACCCCATGACCAGCTATGACCGCTTCACCTTCGGTATCCCTCGTTTGTATCTGGGCCTCGACCTTGCCGTCACCCTCATCGGCCTGTTCGCACTGGTGGAGATCATCGGCAAGGCTGAATTGAAGCGAAATGAACTGAACCTCCACGCCGGAAAGATCGGCAACGACGACGGCAAGATCACGAAGGATGAGTACAAGCGGATGCTCCGCCCGGTGCTCATCGGCTCTCTCATCGGCTCCTGCGTGGGCATCGTGCCCGGCACCGGTGCATCGGAGGCCTCGTGGTTCTCCTACAACACCGCAAAGAATATGTCCAAGCATCCGGAAGAGTTCGGCCACGGTTCTGTGGAGGGCGTTGCTGCGGCTGAGTCGGCCAACAACGCCGTCTGCGGTGCAACCCTCATCCCCCTGCTGACACTGGGCATCCCCGGCGATGGCTGCGTGGCTATCATGCTGTCCGCTCTGATGATCAACGGTCTGAACCCCGGTCTCTCCCTCTTTACCACGGATGGCCCGATCATGTATGCCATCATGCTGGGTCTTATCCTTGTGAACATCTTTATGTTCCTGCAGGGCAAGTACCTGACCAGCCTGTTTGCAAAGGTCGTCTCGATTCCGCAGCAGATCCTGACCCCCATCATCGTTATCTTCTGTTTTGCCGGTGCTTACTCGGTAAACAGCAGCTATTTTGATTTGAGCGTGGCACTGGTATTTGGCGTGATGGCATGGTTCATGCGCAAGCTGGAGCTGCCTGCCGTCCCTGTGCTGCTGGGTATGGTGCTGGGCAACATGACGGAAACCAACTTCCGCCGCGCTCTGCTCATCTCGGATGGAAGCCCCAGAATTTTCGTGAGCAGCGTGTACTGCTGGATCTTCATTGCGCTGATTGTGGTCGTCATTCTCGGCATTCTTCGTGGCAAGATGAAGGAAACAAAAGCCGCTAACCTGAAACCGTAAACGGAGGTAAACACATGGCATATAATATTATTTTCTATTTCAGTGACCAGCAACGCTGGGACACCTGCGGCTGTTTTGGTCAGCCGTTGAATATCACGCCCAATCTGGACGAGCTGGCAGCAGAAGGCGTGAAGTTTGACAATGCCTTTTCGCCTCAGCCAGTGTGTGGTCCCTGCCGTGCCCTGTTCCAGACCGGCAAATACCCCACCGAGACTGGCTGCTTCCGCAACAATCTGATGCTGCCCTCCAACATCAAGACTTTGGGCGAGTACATGGAAAAGGATGCCGGCTACGAGACGGCCTACATCGGCAAGTGGCATCTGGCTTCGGACGGTGAGCTGGAGAAAAAGCCCACCGTTGACCACACCATCACCGCTGTTCCGCTGGAGCTGCGCGGTGGCTATACCGGTTACTGGCGTGCTGCGGATGTGCTGGAGTTCACCTCCCACGGCTACGATGGCTATGTGTTTGATGAGAACAACAACCGCATCGATTTCAAGGGCTACCGTGCCGACTGCATTAACCAGTTTGCGCTGGACTATCTTGACCAGTATGCCGGCGAAAAGCCCTTCTTCATGACCGTGTCGCAGATCGAGCCGCACCATCAGAACGACCATAATCACTACGAAGGCCCCAACGGTTCCAAGCAGCGATTCGCAGATTTTGTTCTGCCGGAAGATCTGAAGGCTCTGGGTGGAAACGCAGCGGAAGAGTACCCGGATTATCTGGGCCAGTGTGCCAGCCTTGATGAAAACCTTGGTAAGCTGGTGTCAAAGCTGAAAGAAAAAGGCCTGTATGATAATACAGTTATCCTGTATGCTTCCGACCATGGCTCTCACTTCAAGACCCGCAACCGTGACGCGCACCTGAACGGCTATGATGATTACAAGCGCTCCTGCCATGACGGTTGCCTGCATGTGCCGCTGGTCATCTGCGGCGGCCCGTTCACGGGCGGCAAAGAGATCACCGACCTGGTCAGTACCGAAAGCATTCCCAAAACTCTGCTGGCTCTGGCAGGCGTGGATGTCGGTGATAAGATGATCGGTGAAAATCTGCTTGACGTTGTGGAAAAGAAAAACCATAATAGAGTCAATGAGGTCTATGCACAGATTTCGGAAAGCCGTTGCGGACGCTGCATCCGTACTGCAGATTATATGTATTCTGTCTATGCACCCGGCGTCAACGGCGGCGAGGCTGCGGCATCCGATGTTTATGCAGACGACTTCCTTTACGATATGCAGAAAGACCCGTGGCAGCTGAACAATGTGGTCGCAGATCCTGCATATGCCGACGTCAAAGCGGAGCTTCGTGAGCGCTTGCTGAACTGGATTCAGCACGCAGAAGGCACCCGCCCCACCATCACCGACTGAAAAGGAGCGTTTGCCCATGCTCTCGGCTGCTGAGAAAAAATCTGCTCAGGTATATCGTTGGCTTCTGGCTTATATCGACGAAAACAAGTTTTCTGGAAATCAACGACTGCCCTCGGAAAATGCACTCTGCCGAAAGCTGGGCGTCAGCCGGGAAACGATTCGAGTTGCCATTGACCGATTGGTGAATGAAGGAATCGTGTACAAAGTCAAAGGGAGCGGCACCTATTTCCACCGGGAAAAGGTGATGACGCGCGATTTGAACACCGAGGATGCACTTTATAAGATCGGCCTTGTTTTGCAAGGTCAGGATACGAGTGCAAATTCGGGATTAATCGAAGGGGTTCGCAGTGTCCTGACGCAGGAGCAGGTTGACCTCCATGTATTTCTGACCGATAACAAATTCTGCAACGAACGCCGCTGTCTGGAGACTGTGGTACATCAGAATTTTCACGGTTTCATCGTGGATGGTGTCAAATCGAGCATCCTCAGCCCAAATCTTGACTGCTACAAGGAGCTTTACCGACGTAAGATCCCGGTGATATTCTACAACAACTTCTATCGGAACTTGCGCTGCCCCCGCGTAACGATCAATGATATCGAATGTGCCCATCAGCTGATAGAACGCCTGATGGATGCCGGACACAGCCACATTGCAGGCATCTTCGTGTACGACAACTACCAGAGCGTAGAAAAGTTTCAAGGCATGGCGGAAGCGATGCGAAATCGTGGTTTGGAACTGAACGATGATTACATCAAGTGGTGTATTTCGGACGAAGCCCACAACGAAAGCTATGTCCGTTCCATTGAAAGATTTCTGAAGAGCATCCCTAAATGCACCGCTATCGTCTGCTGCAACTACATCATCTATCGGCTGGTCATGAAAACCTTGCAGAAAATGGGGAAGACTGTACCCGAAGATTATTCGCTGGTCTGTTTTGATTATTCCGAAGAAACTTATCGGCAGGAGGATGTTACCTGCTCCGTGGAGCAAGGCTTCGAGATGGGACGTCAGCTTGCGCTGCGGCTTATGGAGATGATTTCCACCGGCGAATGCGATGACCGGAACTACACTTATGTCATGAAGCCCATCCTCTACGATGGCCATTCCATCCGGAAGCTCAAAAAGGTAAAATAAAGATTCTCCCGGAGGCAGTACTGCTCTCCGGGAGAATCTCTTTACCGGTTTTGTTGTGCCAGAAAATGTGCAGCAGTATGCAGGCGCGGAAGCACATAGGCAAAGAACTGCTTATACGCTGCGCAAAAGCGGTTGCTTCCAGAGGCATCCCAATCTCGCTTGCATCCGCCCCGGCAGAGCAGCTGATAAGCACATGCTGCGCATTCCGCCGGGCGTTTGCGGCCCTGTGCCAGAAATGTCTGGCTTGTGGGAGAATCAAGCGCATCTTCAACGGTACAGTGGCTCAGATTTCCCAGCTTCCACTCATCCAGAACATAAAAGTCACAGGGATAAAGGCTTCCGTCACCTTCTACGGTAAGATAATGTCCACAGGAACCGGAGGAAGCGCAGGAGGTAGGCGGCATTCCCAGCAGGATACGCAGATAGTCCTCAAAATTGCGAACGCTGATATAATTGCCTCGTTGCAGCTGCTGATACCAATTATCAAAGACGCCGCACAGAAAACGACCATAAAGTTCCGGCGTTAGAGAATATGCCTGCCCTCCAATCGTATCAAGTGGGTCAAGACATGGGATGAATTGCAGATTGTGCTGTCCCAACTCGCAGAGGCTTTTGAAGGCTCGCTGCGGCTTTCTGGCCAGCTGTCCGGTCACAACACAGAGCAGATTCGTTTCGACCCTGTAGGCATCCAGCAGCGCAAGCGCATGAGTTACTTTATCCCATGTGCCCTGCCCAGCTGCGTCCAGCCGATAGAGATCATGGTTCTCCTGTGTGCCGTCCAGAGAGAGGCCTACGAGGAAAGAGTTGGCTTTGAAAAAGGAAGCCCACTCTTCATCCAGACAAATGCCATTGGTCTGGATGCTGTGGAACACAGAGATATTGCGCTGCATGGAACGCTCCGTTTCCAGAAAGAACCGGAAGAAATCCAACCCGGCAAGAGTCGGTTCGCCGCCCTGAAACAGAAAATGGACGCTGCCGCCTTCCTCTGTGGCTGCAAAAGCCTTTTCAACCAGTTCTCCTGCCATTTCATGGGAAAGCAGTCCCATATTTTTGCAGGCTCGGCTGTTGGAAACATCGTCATAAAAGCAGTACCGGCAACGCAGATTGCACAGGCTGGACGCTGGCTTGACGAGAAATGTATTATGTTTCATAGAGATTCCCTCCGTGCTTCGCAGTTCTTAAAACAAGGATACCGGAAAATACGGGCTTTCGCAAGCAGTAACAGTTAAAAGCTGTTTGAAATAGCAAGAAAACGAATATAGTTGTCCGAAAATCAAAAAAAGGAGAAGAAAACTTGTATGGATGAAAATAAAACATACGGTACACGGTCAGCACGGCTTTGGAAGCTGTTTTTGAGTACGCTGTACATTAGCAGCTTTACCTTCGGCGGCGGTTTTGTCATCGTGACCTTTATGAAGAAAAAATTTGTGGATGAGCTGCATTGGATCGATGAGCAGGAAATGCTGGACATGACTGCTCTGGCGCAGTCCTCGCCGGGCGCAATCGCGGTCAATGCTGCAATTCTGGTAGGCTGGCAGGTAGAAGGGCTTATGGGAATGACCGTGGCAGTGTTGGGCACGATCATTCCCCCTATGATCATTCTTTCCGTCATTTCCGTGTTCTACAGCGCCTTTGCCGCCAATCATTACATCGCTTTGCTGCTCAAGGGAATGCAAGCCGGCGTAGCGGCGGTCATTCTGGATGTGGTATTCGACCTCGGCGACAAGGTTCTGAAGACCCGCTCGTGGGTGTATATTGCCCTGATGGTCGCAGCGTTTGTCGCCAATACAGTGTTTGATGTCAATGTGGTTGTGGTCATCCTCGCTGCAGCAGCCTTCGGTGTAGTACGGGCATTGAACCAGTGGAAAAAAAGAGGTGCAAAATGATCTACTTACAGCTTTTTCTCAGCTTTTTGCAGGTAGGAATGTTCAGTGTAGGCGGCGGTTATGCTGCCATGCCTCTAATACAAAGTCAGGTGGTGGAACAGCACGGCTGGCTGACCATGCAGGAATTCACCGATCTCATTACGATAGCAGAAATGACCCCCGGTCCCATTGCGGTCAACTCAGCAACTTTTGTAGGTCTGCGTATTGCACAGGCTCCCGGAGCCATTATCGCAACTCTGGGCTGTATCACACCCGCCCTGTTCTTTGTTTCACTGCTGTCATACATCTACCGCAAATACAAGGATATTTCTCTGCTGCAAAGCGTTCTTGCCTGCCTGCGCCCGGTCATTGTAGCACTGATTTTTGGGGCAGGGCTTTCCATCCTGTCCATGGTAGTATTCGGAGGTAATGCAAAAGCATTTAGGAATGTAGATTGGATCGGCGTCAGCAGTTTTGCAGTTGCGTTCTTTGCGTTGCGCAAGCTCAGGAGGAACCCCATCCTGACTATGTGCTTGTGTGGTGTGGCGGGGCTTGGACTTCATGTTCTGTTCGGAGTATAACAATTGACGCCTGAAGGGATGCATTGTCGTGGCAAGCAGTACATCTGTCTATACAAACGCCTATTTTGCGTTGCAAAATGCTTGTTGGGGAAGGTCAAAAAAAAAAAAATGGCCTTTTGAGACAGCACAATGGAATCCCGAAGGTACGCTACACTTACTGCTCTTTCCGTGGCAGACTTTTCAACTGCACCTGCTGTACAAAGGACGAAGCCCAGCGGCTGTGTGAAGATTGGCTTATAAAACAGGACCGCTGCTATATAAACTAAAAAAGCCTCTGAGGACAACTCCCAAATGGGAAGAGTCCTCGGAGGTATTTGTTTAGCGGGTGTTCTGCTGTCTGCGAGCGTCCTTCCGCACAGTTTTCTGTCCGCATCAAAGATATTTTCGGATGGTCGGAACAAGGATATTCCGATTGATTAACTTTGCGATACTGTTCATGTTGTAGTTGGTTCATTGCAGTTTCAGCTTACAACAAAAAATGAGATAGGCACCCCTTTCGGGGAAGTCTATCTCATTTTTTCGTTGGGGCTATTTTGCAACAGCCCCCCCCCCCTTTTTTATAACAACCCTGCCTTACAGTTTGGGAGAAACGCTTAGTGCTTCAGTTCCAGCAGCGCATCGCCCTGCTTTACGGCACCACTGGCTTTAGCCGCGACAGCGGCATAGTCATCCGTATTGCAGACAATGAGCGGCGTGGTCACGGGATAGCCTTCGGCCTTAATGGCCTCCAGTTCAAAGCGGATCAACGGCTGGCCTTTCTTCACCTTGTCACCCTCGTTGACGAGGTAGGTAAAGTGCTTGCCACCCAGCTTGACCGTATCGATGCCGATGTGCATCAGCAGTTCGGCACCGTCAGCTGTGGTCATGCCCACGGCATGGTGGGTCTCAAAGGTGGAGGAGATCTCACCGTCAGCAGGTGCCACCAGTTCACCATCGGTGGGCTCAATGGCAATGCCGTCCCCCAGTGCACCGCTGGCAAAGGCTTCATCCTTCACATCGGCCAGCGGGACGACGGTGCCGTTCAGGCAGGCAGACAGCACGGTATCCTTTGCTGCGGGGGCCGCCGGAGCGGGTGTTGCAGTCGCCGCCGGGGTCTTAGGTGCATTTTCCAGATAATCTTCCAGCTTTGCCTTGATGACGGCCACCTTGGGGCCGTACACCACCTGCACACCGTTGCCCTTGCAGATCACGCCGGAGGCACCGGAGGCTTTGAGCACATCCTGCCGGACCAGCGCAGCGTCCTTGACGGTGCAGCGCAGGCGGGTTGCACAGCAGTCCACGTCGGACAGATTAGCGGCACCGCCCAGACCTTCTACGATCAGGGCGCTGACCGGATCATCCCCTGCGGGGGCGGTGCTGCCGGAAGCGGCGCTGCGGGCGTTCACGTCCGCACGGGTGTACAGCTTGACTTCCTCGGCATCATCGCGGCCCGGGGTTTTGTAGTCAAACTTGGAGATCATAAAGCGGAAAATGATGTAGTACAGTACAAAGTACACCGCACCGACCACGACCACCCACACCCAGTGGGTCTTGGCGTTGCCCTGCATCACACCGAACAGCACCAGGTCGATGAGACCGCCGGAGAAGGTCATGCCCACGCCCACATTCAGGATGTGCATCAGCATGAAGGACAGACCGGCCAGCACGCAGTGCACGGCGTACATGGGCAGAGCCACAAAGATAAAGGTAAATTCCAGCGGCTCGGTGATGCCGGTGAGGAAAGCCGTCAACGCAGCAGACAGCAGCAGGCCGCCTGCCACCTTTTTCTTTTCCGGCTTGGCGCACTGGTACATCGCCAGCGCCGCGCCGGGCAGACCGAACATCATAAAGGGGAACTTACCTGCCATGAAGCGGGTAGCGCTGACCGAGAACACCGTGGTGGACTTGGAAGCCAGCTCGGCAAAGAAGATGTTCTGTGCGCCGGTCACGGTGACGCCATCGATGATGGCGGTGCCGCCCACAGCGGTCTGCCAGAACGGCATATAGAACACATGATGCAGTCCAAAGGGGATCAGCGCACGCTCCAGCAGGCCGTAAATAAAGGTGCCTGCGTAGCCGGAAGCCAGCACCAGTGCACCCAGTGCGGCAATACCGCTCTGCACCACCGGCCAGATATAGAACATGGCAATGCCGACCACCAGATACACAATAGAACTGACGATGGGCACAAAGCGTGTACCGCCAAAGAAGGCCAGCACCTGCGGCAGCTCGATCTTATAGAACTTGTTGTGCAGCGCCGCCACGCCCAGACCGACCACGATGCCGCCGAACACACCCATTTGCAGGGTCGTGATGCCCAGCATGGTGGTGGTGGAGTTGGCAGGCATCGCTTCTACGCCGCCTGCCGCATTGATCATTGCCTGAATGGCTGTATTCATAATGATATAAGCCACTGCACCGGACAGGGCGGCCACCTCTTTTTCCTTGCGGGCCATGCCGATGGCCACGCCCATGGCGAACAGCAGCGCCAGATTGTTGAACACGGCGCTGCCGGTCTGGCTCATCACGTCCAGAATGGTGTAGATCAGGGTACCGGGGTGGATGACGCTGTTCAGACCATAGGCCGCCAGCATGGTTTCGTTGGTGAACGAGCTGCCGATACCCAGCAGCAGGCCCGCCACAGGCAGCAATACAATGGGCAGCATAAAGCTACGTCCCACGCGCTGCAGCACGCCAAAGATCTTGTCTTTCATCTTCAGTTCTCCTTTTCTCAAGTTCGTATCCAGCATATATATCCACACAGGAAAGACCTGTGGAGAATCAAAGGTGGCGCAAGAAAGCTTACTTCCCCATCCGAATCCGTTTCAGATGGATCGTAAGGAACACCAGTTCCTCGTCCGAAAGCTCCTTGTGCCAGGTGTTGCGGACATACTCCGCAATGCAGCAGGCGCATTTGTAGTGTTCGCTGCAATTGCGGGCGATCAGGGCGCGGAACACTTCGTCGTGGGTATCGTTTTCCTGTTCCTGTTTTCCTTGAAATACGCGTTGCGCAAAAAAGCGCAAATGCACTGTAAAGCGGCTGAAATCCAGTGCATCCCGGTCAAAATGGCAGTTGTAAAAGTATTCCACCACCTGCACGCAGCCATCCACAAAGCGGGTGACATCGTTCACCACGCTCATGGTGGTGTTGAGCTCTGCGTTGACGATGTGCAGCGCAATGAAGCCGCCCTCGTCGTCCGAAAGGTCTGCATGGCAGCGCTGGCGGATGGTGTCAAGGCACTCCATACCAAGGCGATACTCTTCCGGGTAGAATTCCCGAATGGGAGCCATCAGCGGGTTGGAAAAGCGAATCCCCTGCTCGCTGCGCTGAATGGCAAAACTGATGTGGTCGGCCAGCGTGATGAGCAGGCTTTCGTTCAGCGGGTAGTTCACCCGGCTGCGGATCATTGCCACCAGCTCATCGGTGAGCAGCAGATGCTCATACGGGATCTGTTCCAGAAGTTCCACCAACTTCTGCTGCACGGCAGGGCTGGTCATGCGGTAGCTGCGCTCCACGGTTTCAGCCTCGATTTTATAGCCCGGCTTAACGCCAAAGCCCAGACCGCGCCCGGTGACGATCAGCTCACAGCCCGTGGGGTCCACCACGCGCAGAATGTTGTTGTTGATCGGTTTTTTGACGGTATATTGCATTGTTTCTCCTCCTCAGGTTGAAAAAGGCAATAAAAAAAGACCACTCTTGACACAGCAAACATACCGAAGGCTGAAACACGCTTTCGGCTTGTGCTATGCAGAGTTGGTCTAGCCCGCCAAACGGTAACAATCCAACGACGCTGCTCACGTACAATTTTCTTTTTTGTAAGGCACGAACAAATTAAGCACTTGAATGGAAATTTATTCTATGCTTGATTACAATACCATATTCTTTGCGGAGTGTCAAGATGGGAACGGGTTTCTTTTTCACTTTATCAATTTTGCCCAAACTCAGGTGATTTTCTACAGCAAATTGACAAGTAAGAATATTCTTTTTTTTTTTTGCTTTATATGTGCAGTTGTTTTCAATCGAGATCATTGCGGAGAAAGCTGTGCTCTATCTCGTAACTCATCACCTTCACAAAAAACGGTCAAGAATTGCTGCCCTATATACAAAAAAGCCGCCGAGGACACCTCCACAATGGGAAGAGTCCTCGGCGGTATTCGCTTATCGGGTATGCTGCGGTCGGAGATTGCTCTTGTCCTCCGCAAAGAACAACTCCACATTTTTCTGTGCTTTCATCAACTCCTGCATCTCGTCCCGTGCTTTGCGATAGTCTGGATAGGCTGCTTTCTTCTTGATCAGCAGTTCGGCGTATTCTGTATCCAACTCCTTGACCTTTGGCAGCTTTTTCATCCCGGCTTCGTCAAAGGCAGCTTTCGCTGCCTTGTGCAGGGTGATCTCCTCCCGGTGGGCTTCCAAAAACTTTTTACTGTACCCTGACTTGCGGTAGGCATCATAGGCTGGGCGGGTCTTGGCATAGTTGATGATGTGGGTTTTCAGGACAGCGATTTCGGCCAACCTCGTTTCCGCCGCCTTGATGGAATCGCCCAGTTCGTGATAGCAAGCAGTTGCGGCATCCACACGGTCCTGCATTTCCTCAATGCTTCCGATTTTGTTCTCCTGCAAGAAAATCAGCGTCTTGGACATTTCTTTCAAATTGTATTTTTTCGCCCATCGTGCATAGCCTTCGCTTTTTCCCTCGGCCAGCTTTGCCTGAATGTCAACCAGAAATTGGAACGGCGGCTCTTGGAGCGGCTGTATTTGACGTGGATGGTGTTCAGTTTTTCCCGCAATCACCGCTTGCAGTTCATCCTCGCTGTACCCAGCCCCCAGTGTTTTGAAGCGTATGAACCGTTTTTGCCGTGCGCCCTTGACGGAGGTGTATTTTCCACGCTTGACCTCATAACCTTGCTGTTCCAGTTTTTGCAGAAAATCTTCGTAATCCTTGGGCTTTTCTGCAATGATGCTGTCGATGATGCCACACAGCCTATCACGATTGCTTTCTTTGGGTGGATAGAGGGTACGTTTCTGCCGTTTTCGGTAGGGCTTTATTTCAATGACAGAGAGCTGATGCTCCAGACAGATCAAGTCGCTCAACCGCTGCACTGCCAACGCCGAAAAGAAAAAATCCCGGAATTTTCTGGTGCCATCCAATGCTGTGGAGTTGAAGATCACATGGTTGTGGATGTGCTGCTGGTCCGTGTGCGTTGCCACCACAAAGGCGTGTTTGCCCTTGGTAAAGCGCATTGCTAGTTCGTAGCCCACCTTATTGGCTTCCTCGGCGGTGATCTCACCGGGCTTGAAGGACTGTCGAATCTGATAAGCGATCACATCATTTTTTTGTCTGCGCCCAGTCATCAGTTCATACTGGCGTTTGGAGAGCATAAATTCTTCGTCTGCGGTCAAGGGGCTGCACTCATAGCTGCTGACCAACTCTCCCTTGTTCGTTTTGTCAGGATTCTGCGCATAGTCCGTGCGGCTTTTCAGGCAGGCCGCAACCGACTTGCCCTTGTTTTTGTGCAGCGCGATCAAACGTGTTGCAGCCAATTCTACCACCTCCCGGCAAAAAGAAAATGCCGCACAATGGCGGCATAAAAATTTTATAATTCTGCAATCCAGCCACTGAACCATTCCACGGCTTCCACAATGACCGTTCCGGCGGTGATGAGCAGGAAGCAGCCAAACTCTGCCACCAGCAAAATCAAAAACTGCATCCACTCCCGGCAGTACAGCGTATAAAGACCGCAGCCGAAAATATACAGCATGGGCAGCGCCAGCACAAACGCCGACAGGTTCAGCGTCCATTTCAGCATCAGCGCAAGGAAAGCCGTAAGCAGCCAAAACGGGAAAACGATCATCTTAAAAACGAACCTCATATCTAGCACCTGCCTTTCTTTCACCCCTATTATAAAGGTGGCAACCACCGCTTTGCAAGGATGTCAACCCTTATGTAGCCCCGCAGTCCTCCAACTGCGGGAAAAAATTTTAGAGTTCTGCCAGCCGGGAAAGAATCTGCCGACCAATGTCGATCAGCTCGTCCAGCCGCTGCCGCAGGTCCTCCATGTCGGTGGCGTAGATTTTGCCGCTCTCATTGGCACGTTTGGCGTACTGGTTCAGATTGTTGCTGCACATCTGCAAAAGATACGCCATGCGCCGCAGTTGCGGCAGGTCAAGGTTCAGGCAGTAGCCGTCCAGTGCCATCTTGCGGATATAGGCACTCAGGCTGCGGATGCCCATGCCCAGCATCTTTTCATAAATGCGGTTCTTCTCTGTTTTGGTCAGGCGCAGGATGATGATTTCATCCCGCTTCTCTTTCATCGTGCATCACCATCCTTGTCGTAATAACTGCGGAAGGGCTTCACCGGCTCCGGCTTGTCCGACTTTTCTTCCAGCGCTGCCAGCACCGAGGGGCGGCGAGGTGCATCCTCCTGTTCTTCCTCATCCTGTTCCGGCTCATGGCTCTTTTCGTCCACATCCAACTGGGCGTTCAGCTCTGCAAGGCGGGCTGACTTTTCAGCCAGTTCTTCTTCCTGCGGGAAGGGCTTTTCCACCTCAATCTGCGCCGCCGCCTGCTGCTGATGCAAGGTGGCTAGTTCATTCTCAGCAGAGTTAATGCGCTCCGGGAAGTTGTTCAGCGAATTATCCAGACGGATAATGTTGCCCAGCGGGTCGGTGCCCAGTGCTACCGGGTACCTCCGCTGACCCTTCAAAATAGCCTGATACTCGCTGCGGAAGGTATCAAACCGCAGGGACAGTTCAAAGCCCCGGTAACTGCCGATGACTTTTTCCTCGGCGTTGGGCAGTTCGGAACAAGCGAGGACCAGTCGCTCACCGGCGGTCTTTTTCTCGTCGTAGGTCACGCCCTTGATGACCATGCCGCAGAACTCTTCTTTGCCCTGCGGGTGGGTGGCGGCAAGCTGTGCATCCGCTTTCAGCCCGGCAATATAGGCGTTCGTTTCCTGAATGTCTGCCGGGAATTTAGTCAGCAGCTTGTCCTGCAAGCGGAATTTCTGGCTCTGGTGGTCGGCTTTCAGCACCTTCAGCTTTGCCACCTGCACGTCCAAATCCATTTTTTCTTTAATCAACGGATTTCCAGCACACAATGCTTTGATCTCCGCATAAGAAAGTGCCTGTTCGTCTACGTCCTCGCAGGAGCGCACTGGAGATTTGGAAGTCATAATTTGGCTGATAAATCGCTGTTTATTTTCAAGGGTCTGAAAGAGGTAGCTGTCAAATGTCCCTTCCGTGACGTAATTGAACACCTTGACTTCCTTATTCAAATTGCCCTGCCGGATGATGCGACCATTGCGTTGGGTCATGTCGCTGGGCTTCCAGCCAACATCCAGATGATGCACCGCCACAAGTCGGGACTGGACGTTGGTGCCCGCTCCCATTTTCGCCGTGCTTCCGAGCAAAACTCGCACATCGCCGGAGCGCACTTTGGAGAACAATGCCGCCTTTTTCGCTTCGGTGTCGGCGTTGTGGATAAACTCGATCTCATTCTCCGGCACACCGGCGGCAACCAACTTCTTGCAAATGTCATCGTAGACATTGAAGTTGCCGTCATTTTTCGGGGTGGAGAGGTCGCAGAACAAAAGTTGGGTCAACTTCTGTTCTTTACCCTCCTCCCAGATTTTCAACACATTTTGAACGCATACGTTCAATTTGCTGTTGGGGTCATCCGGCAGCATGGGGTTCATTAGGCGCACATCCAAGCCGATCTTTCTGCCGTCGTTGGTGACACAGAGCATATTGTCCACGGATGCATCCACGGTGCCGGAGTGGATTTCTGCCGCACGCTTGCTCAGTTCCTGCACCATTTCTTTTTGGATCTCCGAGGGTTTCGCCACCACGGTCTCAAACTTTGCTTCGGGCACCGGCAGATGAAGCTGGTCACTGGTTTTGATGTCGGCCACTTCTTTGAACATGGACATCAGCTCCGGGAGGTTGAAGAACTTGGCGAACCGGGTGCGGGCACGGTAGCCGGTACCCTCGGGCTGGACTTCGTCAAGAGGTTTTCGGTAATTTTTCTAAATTCATCAGGTTGTCCGCAAGGAAGCCCTTGTAATTTCGTGTCTGCACATATCCTTGAACATCTTTTCAATCGGCTTTTTGGCGGTTTCGGACTGCTTCACGCACACAATAAAGGTGGTTTTACCAATCTGCACCGAATAACTCGAATTCTGATTTTCCATTGATTTTCTCCTTTTATCGTCATTTTCTGAATTTGGCTGGCAGACTGGCAACTGTGGGTGTACCATGATTTTCTTGCCAGCCAAAATTTTCTGCCAGTCAAATGGCTTATTCCATCCAAAAGACCTTTTTGCGGCCTTCCACGATCTTGCTTTTCAGGGCATCACCCAGTTCCCGTTTTGCATCCCGGACGGTTCGACCGGGGATGCCCCTTTCCAGAGCCGCCTTGTCGATGTCCTCGCTGAGCACCTGCTTTCCTCCGGCAAGCAGGGTGCAGATCAGGTCTTTGGCTTGCTGGGTCTTGGTTTCCCGCTGCGGCTCGATGCCGGACAGCATCTCGTCTGCGGTAATGTCGTACTCGCCGACCCAGCGGAAGCCACCCTCGTCCCCCAGAGAGAACGCCAGTGACGCTCCCGGCGGGGCAAGGGAGCTTTTTTCATGGGTCAGGATGCGCATGGTCGGGTCGTGCTTCAGCTTGCCGATGAACATAACGCTGCGGACGGCGGCGGCGATGTCGATGGAGCCGAGACCCCGTTGCAGGCTCTGCATTCCAGCGGCTTTGTTCAGGTGCCCAATCAACAAAATAGCGCAGCCTGTTCGCTGCGCTACCTGTCCCAGCCGCATGAAGATGGGGCGCACTTCGTTCGCCCGGTTCATGTCCACGTCGGCACCGAGATACGCCTGGATCGGGTCGATGATGAGCAGTCGGACGTTGTTCTCGACAATGGCTTTTTCAATTCGTTCATCGGAGAGCGTCAGCTGCACCTCGCTGTCGTCAATGACCAGTACCCGGTCAAGGTCTGCGCCCGCTTCGATCAGGCGGGGCTTGACCGTATCGCCCAGACCGTCCTCGGCGGTCTGGTAGATCACGTTGAAGGGTTTCATGCGCTCCATGTTGGGCAGCAGCTTTCCGTTGGTGCAGGCGGCGGCAAGGTGCATGGCAAAGTAGGTCTTGCCCTCGCCCGGATTGCCTTGCAGCACGCTGAGCTTTCCAAAAGGTAGATACGGCTTCCAGAGCCATTCCACCGGGGTCAGCTCCACGTCGCTCATGCGGATGATCTTCACCGTTTCCGGTTTTGACGGCTCTTTCAGCACGATGCTTTTGAAATAATTGCGGTTCGGGATCTCTGCCCGGTGCACGAGAACTTCGTTCCAGTCTTTCATACAGGGCTGGATGCGGGTCACGCGCACACTGTCCGGCAGCAGCGCCGCCAGCCGCTTGCAGGCATCCTCTCCGGCTTTGTCGGCATCCAGACAAAGGAACACTCGCTCCACGTCCGGGCGTTCCGAGAGGAATTGCCGTAGCGCTTTGCTCGACACCCCGCCCAGAGAAAGATAGCCGTGCTGCTGCCAGTTTTTCGGGAACAGTTCGATGAAGGACAGCAGGTCGATGGGCGCTTCAAAGACCAGCAACTGTTTGTCGGTACCACGGTTGGCAAAGCCAAATGCCTTTTCTGCACCTGCTGCATCCTGCCGGAACTTCTCATTGATGCCACGGTTGCTTGCGTAGCGGGGATGCCCGTCTGCATCCCGCCCCACAAAGACCACGTTGTGGTGGGAGGAATCCTCGTAAATATCTCCGGCGGCGATGAAGAAGTTCACCAGCGAGGGGCTGAGTTTCCGCTCCTGTGTCAGATAGTTCAGGATGTTGGCGTTGGTGACGTTCCGCAGCGGCAGACGAAACGCCGGAGAGGGGGCGGGGTCAGCCTCCGGCTGAACTTCGCCCGGCTCTCCGGTCAGCATCTGCACCGCTTCAGGGAAGGACTTGCCGTAAAATTCCATTACGAAATCCACCGGCAAGCCGCCCTTGCTCTGGCTGTGCCGAAACCATTTGTTTCCGCAGACGGTCAGGCTGTCGTGGGCTTTCCAACGGTACTCTTTTCCGCTGCGCACCAGCGTTTCGCCCTGTGCCCGGAGAAACTTTTCCAGATCCACCGCATTGGCTTTGTCGATCTGGGCTTGGGTGTAGGTCATGTTGCTCCCTCCTTAAAGCTCCTGTGTGTGATTTTTCGCTTCCGTTTTCTTTGTGGTCTGCGCCGCCTTGGCTTCTTCCAGCTTTTTCAGCACCGATTCTTTTTCCGAGGTCTTGCCGCCCGGTACAGAAAGCTGCTGCTTATTCAGCACCATGTCGATATACTTGCGGATATTTTTCAGTGCGGAGATATCCGGCTGCAAGGTTTCCAGTTTGGTACGCAGTTCTGCGCTGCCGGATTGCAGCGCAGAAAATTCGGCATCCAATGCCGAAAAATCCACCGCTGTGCTGCCGTTCAACTTCATCAGGGTGCGGACAGTTTTATTAAAAGTGTCCAGTTCTTCCTTGTGCTGGGCAGCGTAAGCGTCCTTGGTCAGCTTGAAGTTCTTCTTCATAAAGGTATCATGGATTGGCTTCAGCTTGGCATGAACGGCGGCAGCATCTTTTATCTGGGCGATTGCCCGCATACGGTTTTCGTTCTGCTTCAACTGCTTGCGAAGAGGAGCGGCGGTCTGGTTCAGATTAGAAATTGCGGTGTCCAAATCCTCGATGGTGTTCAGGGAATGGGCTTTCAGGTAGTCCACCGCCTGCCGAATCTCCTCAAAGTCCCGGACAGTGCATTTCAGTTTTGCCTTGCCAGACCAATCGCTGCGCTGCTCGTTGCGGAGATTGAAGTAGTCCACCAGCAGGTCGGACAGCGTGGGCTCCTTCGCCTTTTCCAGTGCGTCCAGAAGAAGCTGCTTCTTCTCATTCAGGTCTGCAATCCAGCGTTGCAGCCCACGGATTGCACTGCGGATAGACTGCATCAGGCTGTTGGCTGCACGAATGTCCCGGTTCAGGTTTCCGAGAAAGGTTTCCACTCCACGCTTTTCCATCTGGTGTGCGGCGGGGCCGAGATGCACAGTCGGTATCTGCTGGATGCCCTGCCGCTCAAAGGAGCGCAGGTCAACACGTTCCGGTCTGCCAGCGGCTTCCAGATAGCGGTTGGTAATGGTTTCCCAGCTATGCCGCCAGACCTCAGCGTACTTCTGGTCGTTCCAGTCCACGGTGTTTTCCTTGTGGCACTTCCAGTTCCCAGAAGGGAGCTGGATGCGCTCGCCGTTCTCGTCAAGGTCGTAAACCTTTCGGGCTTTTGGAAGCCACCTGCCGTGTTCGTCCATCGCTCGGAGCGTCAGCAGAATGTGGGCGTGTGGGTTTCCATCTCCCTTGTCGTGGATGGCAAAGTCAGCAATCATGCCTTTGGAAACAAACTGCTCGTTGCAAAATTCTTTGAGCATGGAAAGATACTGTTCCTTCGGCACCTCCACCGGGAACGCCAGCACGATACGCCGGGCAAGCTGGGAGTTCCATTGGTTCTCCACGGCTTCCACAGCGTTCCAGAGGGTTGCCCGGTCTGCAAATCCGGGCGGCGCATGGGACGGTAGCATGATCTCAGCATGAACAAGTTCTTTCTTCTTGTTGTAGAATTTTGTTTTCTGGTCGTACTCGCTGAACAGCCGTTCGCCGCTCTGGTAAGCGGCCCCGGCAACAGCGGACTGTCCTTGGCTGCGCTTGACGATGGTAATTTTGAAATGCGGACACGGAATAGGCATCACCTCCAAACAAAAAGACCGCCCAGCAAGATTGCTCTTGATGAACGGTCGGACAGTAAATTATATCATTCAGTTCATATTTAATTTATCGAGTAACGCTAGAAGCCCTTCTGATGGTAAACTTTCATAGCACTCTTTCGTAACCAATTCTAGCTTTAATGGGAAGGTATCTCCATTATCCAGTATGTTAAGAAGCGCCTTTATCTTATCAATTTGCATGAAGCGAACATTTTTCAATTCTCGAACAATTTGAATATCAAATGCGTGATCAAATATAGTCACCCTGCTCGGACCAACATGGACTAAATCTTCCGTTTCTCTTTCTCTTTCCATAACTGTTTTTTTAATCTCATCTCCAACTATTGCCGTGCATTCGATTGTGCCTATATTCCGCTTTACTCTTTCGCCACGTATCAAATCGCTCAAATAGAAAACCAATTTATAGTCGTTCCTTGTAAAGCTATCCGGAATTTTTAGCTTGACAGAAAAATATTTTTCAATCTCACAAATACGCTTTAAAAAATCCAATTCGTCATCTATATTGGCGAACCTACTTTTATAATCACAACCTTTTAAAACCCCACTGAGAAAAGTAGTATTGTTCTTCAAATCATAAAGCGAAATATTTTTACCTTCGGATACCGCTTTCATCAGTGAAACGTATCTCAGATGTGTTTCACTTGATTGATCTGCGACTTCCATTGATATGCTTGCGCTATTTGTCTTTGCATTAAGAACCAGCCTGACCTTAAGTAGCGGCGACAGTTGTTTTTCGTTCGTTAAAACAATAGAATCATCCTCGAGTATTTCGATTGCACCTAATTCTATATAGTCAAAAATCGGGTCACCATCTATTCTAATAGAAAATAGTCTCGGCTCCGGAAATTCACGCGGTTTCTTGATAATTGTCGTTCCAATTAACGATTCTGCTTCTATTTGCATCGGATCTTTTTCTTCGCCCAAATACTTTATTGCTGAATGAATCTCAAGCGAAATTAAAAGCTGATGTCGATTTGCATATTCTATAATTTCAGGAGATAACTCACTAATTTGGTCATCGCCAATTTTAGCAATACCATTGAGCACAAAACGAGGTGGGTATTTTTTTCTTGCATCATCTCTTAATGGTGAGCTCACTAAATTCCCCGCATATTCTTGAGATGGAGTAAATTGATAATATGGATACAATGGATGTTGTGTCCCTAGTTGATTTTGAAATTGTTTTGAAAGCGTATTTAACTTTTCATACTCATGATTTGAACCAAGCTTATTTACATTTTCAGGTGAAAAAGGAGATTGATTGTTTTCTTGAGCCTTCTTAGCTAATGCTTCGATAGCTTTATCCGTATGAGCGTTCACATCATCTACTATCTCAGCCTGCATAACACGGTCGCTCAATAAAATTTTGCTGTGTTGAATTTCTCGAAGTATGTCAACTGTTTCAGAAACGAGTCTCCTGACTTTTTCTTTAGACTGGGCCGTTTCTGCGTGCGCAGCGTGATATGCGCCGGTATATAGTTCTGAGCGCGCCGCTTTGCGTTGGCTGTCAGTGCCCGAAATTGCATCGAGAACCTTTTGAAAAGAATTCTCCTTGAGATAGTTACAAATCCCGGCAAAATCGTACTCCTCAGCAACTGAGTATAATCCGTTATATTTTTTCTGCTGATTAAGATATTTGATGATTTTTTTCTCAACTTGCTGTTTTTCACAAGAATCCTTTAGGTGTTTTATTGTTTCATCTGTTCCTGCATCAATCATAAGATTCACAAGCGTTTGAACAAAATCTTCAATCATGGCAAAATCCTTTCCTTCTATCGTTATTCTGACATCAAGTTTAGCACTATTCATTGAATCAATCAAGAAATCCCGTGCCGTATCCAAGAGGAAAGGATAGCTGCGGAGCAGCGCAAGGAAAATGCAGTTTTCCTTGGGATGGAATCGGGCTGGCGCACAAACGCCAGCTTCGATTTCATCGAGCCGTCTGCAAGACCGCAATTTCACCGGAACGGTGTATAATTGCAACCTATCCCAGAACTCGGATAGGGCGCATTATCCGAGATATTCAATTATCCGAGGAGAATCTTAAAAAGTGCCGA
>OGPO01000220.1_pt1 | contig 52852 bp, 41 predicted proteins | sample 1553041 | NCBI WGS metagenome assembly OGPO01 (sample SAMEA2580281, study PRJEB22360) | human gut metagenome | biome: human gut; feature: human-associated habitat; material: faeces | place: Denmark | collected 2008/2010 | reverse complement strand
GGATTATCTCATAAATTTTGGATACTGAAAAACCGGTGGATTATTCATCGCTTACACTGTAATGAATATGCATATCTTCCCAGTCCATGAATAATACATAGAACACCCTTCCGTATTGCTGGCTTTCTACGATTCTTCCGTGATCGAGGACAGAAAGATAGGAGCCGTCAGCTTTTCGGAGGTGAAAGTGAATATAGTCATTTTCATTACCACTATCAATCTGTTCCCAGATGCTGGATTCTATCTGTTTCTGTTCATCTTTCAGGATCAGGTTGCGGAAGCGCTTATTGGTGAGTCTGAAGAGCTCGTCCATATCTTTATATCCGGTCATATGAAGGAACTCATGGTTTGCATAAAAGAGTTCGTCATCGTCTTTGTCCGCTCTGTATATGATAAATGCACCCGGAAGGTGTTCAGAGATATCTTTAAATGCGAATCCCAGTTGTTTACGGATTCCGGACTGAAGACCTTCCCTGTAGGCCATACACCCGTTTTTTCCGTGAAGTTTTATTTCATAAAGGGCTGCATCTGCACAGCGCATAAGCTGTGAACGGCTGGCTGCAAATGTGGGATATTCCGCATATCCCAGAGAAATGTTAAATGACTGTTCTTTTCCCTTGTATGAGAATGTCTTTGGAAGTCCGGTAAATTGCTGTAGCAGTTCTTTTGCATCTTCACAGGTATAATTTTGTAAAAGAATACAGAATTCATCCCCGCCGTTTCTTCCCAGTAATGCATCAGATGGAAAAAATGTTTTCATGCTGTCTGCCAGACTCTTTAATGCTTTGTCTCCATAGGCGTGGCCATAGATATCATTAATAAACTTAAAATCATCGATATCAAGGAGTGCAGCCACAAAATGTGCTTTCGGATTTTTATCCATCATTTTTTCTGCTGATTCGTCAAATCCATAGCGGTTGTAAATACCTGTAAGAGAATCCGTGCGTGCCAGTATCTGAAATTTATTTTTGTTTTCGTTTGATACCAGCCATACCCTGATAAGTCCCGACAGAAGTAAGATGATGACAGTAAATATTATACTGGCTTTTGCTATTAATAAATTGTCTTGCCATCCGCTTTCAGGAGTTACTTCAAACTTCCAGCTTTCTTTCCCTATGGTAAAATCATAAGAAACCGGCTGCGTTATCTGACCATCTGACTGGTAAACGGTTTTATAAGTGTCACTCCAGGGAGTTTCTGTTTTGGAAAGTCTGTACTCATATCTAAAACCTGAAAGTGCATGGATCGAGTCGGAAAAAATATCAGGAACACGCAGGATAACAATGGTAAATCCCCAGAAATACGCCTGTCCGTGCTCATCATTCAGGTAGACCGGATTGCGAACAGCAATTCCATAGCTGCCCTGTTTCAATTCAAAGGGTCCCTGTGTAATGATTGTATGGTTGTCTCTTGCATAACAGGAAATTCTGCCACGGTCTTTATCATGGAGCAGATCAATTTTACCTGCCCCATTTCCCTCAGCAGGATAAATATCTGTTACAACACCGTCCGGAGCAAGCTGTACACTTTCAATAGAATCAGATATAAGATTTTCTGCAATCGTATCAAATTGCTTGATATCTCCATTTCCACTGATCAGAACCTGTTTCAGAGTATCTGTGATCGCAATTCCATTTGTAATTTCATTTTTAATACGTTCGCCGTAGGTTGATACATTTAATTGTGCGGTTGTGCGTCTCTGCCATTTTTCGTGAGTGTCTGTTTTGTATACGATGAAACCAACAAGGCACATGCTCAGTAAAAAAACGATAAGAGGCACAAGATTTTTTTTCTTCACCTGTTTCACCTCATTTTTATCGGATATTTTTATGATGGAATATTACAGCACAGAAATGAAAAAACGGAATGAATTTTTTTCAAAACACAGGTACAAAAACATAGGCAAAATCAGACAAAAGTTTCTTAAAGTGAAAATGTTGTAGGTATGAGGAAAACATGTTATGGTATGTATACAATGCGTAAAGAGGAGCAGAAAAAATGAAGTACGAACATATCACAGAGGGCCGTTTCATAGATCGTCCTAATCGGTTTATTGCACATGTGGAGATCAATGGGCAGGTGGAAACGGTTCATGTAAAGAATACAGGCAGGTGCAGGGAGCTTCTGATCCCGGGTACACAGGTTTTTCTGGAAAAGAGCAGCAATCCGGCGAGAAAGACAGCCTATGATCTGATCTGCGTAAATAAAAAGGGCAGGGGCCTGATCAATATGGATTCTCAGATTCCCAATAAAGCAGCACTGGAGTGGGTAAAGGCAGGACATCTTTTTCCGGAAAAGGTTCAGGTAACGCCGGAGAAGACCTATGGAAATTCCAGATTTGATCTTTACGTCTGTTCAGAGAAACGTAAGGCTTTTATAGAAGTGAAAGGTGTCACTCTGGAATCTGACAATATAGCACGATTTCCTGATGCACCTACAGAAAGAGGTGTGAAGCATCTGAAGGAGCTGATCCATTGTATGCAGGAAGGATACGAAGCTTATCTGCTTCTGGTGATCCAGATGAAGGGAGTTGACAGGTTTGAGCCCAATTGGGGGACTCATCGGGAATTTGGAGAAACATTACAGGAAGCGGAAAGGGCAGGAGTGCATATTCTGGCCTATGACTGCCTGGTAGAACCTGACAGAATGGAAATTCATGATCCGGTACCTGTATGCCTTGCTTCTGACTGGAAATAAAAAAGTATTCCCGCAATCAGCAGGTCCTATTCAAAATTCCATTGCCGCAGGCAATCTGGAATGAATTTTGGCTACGTTACTGTGAACAGTAACGTGTGTTTTATACTTCAGAGCAGTAAATAATTGTAGACATGAAAGTATATGAAATGTATAATATGTATCAGAAGTTTTGTTGACAGATTTATAGGCAGATCAGTCAAAAACCTGAGATGACTATGAAAAAAGTTCCTGTAAAAGTTTTTTACGTGGAACTTTTTTTGCATCGTTTCGATGTTTATCCGAATCGGATAAGCCCTCTGCTTCAATTGAGGAAAGATGGCCACTTATATGGGAACCGACACGCAGATTACGAAACAGTAATAAATGGAAAGGAACTGGATATGAGAAAAAATCGAAAGAATGACTCCCATACCCGCAGAAAAAGAATTTTTATTGCAGCACTTCTTCTGGCAGGCAGTCTTATACCGGGAGGATGTGGAATAAAGAAAGAGAAAACATCGGACAGTGAACTGCCGGAGATTGTTATCGGAATAGATTATTTTGAACCTTACAGCTATCAGACGAGTGATGGCGAGTATAAAGGTATTGATGTGGAACTTGCAGAGGAAGCCTTTCAGAGGCTGGGTTATCAGCCTGAATTTGAGAAGGTTGTCTGGGAAGATAAAGAGAAACTTTTGTCAGATGGAACAATAGACTGTCTGTGGAGCTGCTATTCCATGAATGAAAGAGAAAACAAATATCAGTGGGCAGGACCGTATATGTACAGTCGTCAGATGGTGGTTGTAAGAGCCGAGAGTGAAATCCGGACACTTCAGGATCTGAAAGGGAAGAGGATTGCAGTTCAGGCGACCACAAAAGCAGAAGATCTCTTTCTTCATAATATAGAATCAAATCTTCCGCAGGCAGAACAGGTGAACTGTTTTTCTTCGTCGAATGAGCTTTATGCTGCACTTAGAAAAAATTATGCAGATGCGATTGCGGGACATGAGGCAATGCTTGGCAGTCTGATACAGGATGGCAAGGGCGCTTACCGTATGCTGGAGGAAAGTCCTTATAAATCAGAACTTGGAATTGCTTTCAAAAAAGGAACTCACGAAGAATTGGCAGAAAAGCTTGCAGAAACGCTTACAGAGATGCAAAGTGAAGGGATTACAGAAAAAATAGTTACAAAATACGGATTGGATGCGGACGAAACTCTGCCGGGAGGAGAAAGTAAATGAGCAGACAGATAAGAAGGCAGATACCGCAGAAACAGAAGAAAAAGAGGGTCGACAGAAATGTGTGTTTGCTTGTGTTTATTCTGATTTTTTCCGGAATACTGACTTTTCTTCTGCTGACAGCGAGAGATAATAGCAAGCTGAACAGTACTCTGGATGAGACCTTTGATTTTGTAAAAAACCGAATTGAAAGTTATGAGATTTATAACACCAATGATCAGGTGAAAAGCCTGGTACGTCTTTTGGACAAAACAACAGAATTAAGCAGAGTCATAGAACAGGAAGGAAATCTCAGTACAGAAATGCTGGACGAATATGCCAGGGAACAGCGCCTGACAGGAATCCTTGTACTGGATCAGAATCTGAAGGTGATAGAACAGAATGCAAAAGATGGAGATACTATGCCGCTTTGGCAGAAGCTGATCAAAAGTGATTATGTACGTGATATTGCAGAGCATCCGGAAAAGACTTATACCACCCGTCTGAGAAATAAAGGAAAGATCTATGATTTTGCGGCAGTGGCAAGACAGGATGCGGCAGGTATCCTGATCACATATGCGCAGAAGGAGGAAGTAAATGAGCTTAATGGAGATCTGACGATGGCATCGTTATTTTCTGACTTTCCTTTTGAGATGAATGGAAGTGTTGTGATCTGTGATGATGATAAGGTTGTCAGTACAAACAGACAGGAGCTGACTGCCCGCTCTATAGAAGAAGCAAAAAGTCAGTATAAAAATAAATTTGAGGCAGATGAGAATGGAATTGTCCATCTTCGTTCAGAGACAGGAAACTGGTTCGGACGTCGGGAGAAGATCAAAGACTACGATGCATATATCTTTTTCCCGGAAAGTCAGGTGTACATCACACGAAATATTATATGTGTGATTTATGTGCTGCTTGCACTGCTTCTTTTCTTACTTTATCGGGTGAACAGGAGCAGAACAGAAAAGAGAAGTATCCTTCAGGACCAGAAAAGACTTCGGGTGATCAATGCACTGGGGCATGCATATGCCTCTATTTCTCTTGTGAATCTAAAAACAGAGGAAATCGAAATCCTGAAATCTTCAGGAAATATGAAGCCGGATCAGAATGGGGATATGCTTTTCAAAGCGCATCAGGAAGAACTTATAAGGCAGGTGATTGCAGAGCCATTTCAGAAGGCATACTGGGAATTTGTCGATATAAGTACAGTGGCAAAACGTCTGGAAGAACGTGAAACGCTGAGTTTTACAGCTCGGACAGTGGATGAAAGATGGATGACAATGATCATTGTGCCACAGGGATATGATAAAGATGGGAAATTGTGTACAGTTCTGGTTGCAATCCGTGATGCGACAGAAGAAAAAGAACGTGAGATTGCGCAGGATAGGAATCTGAGAAATGCACTTGCGGCTGCGGAACATGCGAACAGGGCGAAGACTGTGTTTCTGAATAATATGTCTCATGATATCCGCACGCCGATGAATGCGGTCATTGGATTTACTGCGCTTGCGACAACACATATTGATAATAAGGAGCTTGTTCTGGATTATCTGAAAAAAATCCATATATCCGGTCAGCATCTGCTCAGCCTGATCAATGATGTGCTGGATATGAGCAGAATCGAGAACGGTTCCGTACGGATTGAATATACAGTTGTACACCTGCCGGATATCCTGCATGACTTAAATACAATTATACAGGAATCTGTACATTCTAAACAGCAGGAGTTTTATATTGATACACAGGATATACTCCATGAAGATATCATTACCGACAAGCTGCGCCTGACGCAGGTGCTTCTGAATATCAGCAGTAATGCTGTGAAATTTACACCGGTCGGGGGTACGGTTAATATTCGTGTTTCTGAGAAATCATGCAGAAGAGACGGATATACAACAGTGGTATTCAGTGTCAAGGATGATGGAATCGGGATGTCACCGGAGTTCAGGGAGCAGGTGTTTGACTCGTTTACAAGAGAACATACCGTTACGGAAAATGGAATCGGAGGAACCGGTCTCGGAATGGCAATCACCAAAAACATTGTGGATATGCTGGGCGGTACGATTCATGTTGAAAGCGAAGTTGGAAGGGGAACGGAGTTTACGGTTATGCTTGAATGTGAAATATCAGAGATGACTGTGAAGGAGGAACCTGATCCGGAGCAAAGAGAGCCCCTTAAGAATGAAAAGCAGAAGATCCGGGCAGAAATCCAGAGGCGTTATGAAGGGAAGAAAGTTCTTCTTGTAGAGGATAATGAGCTGAACCGGGAGATCGCAACAGCGATCATGGAGGAAATTGGTCTGAATGTGGATTGCGTTGAGGATGGTACAGATGCTGTGAATATCATGTCATCTGCAGAAGGCGGAAAATATGATCTGATCTTCATGGATATTCAGATGCCGAAGATGGATGGATATACCGCAACCCGGGAAATCCGTACATTGAATGATCCGAAATGCGCAAATATACCAATCATTGCGATGACTGCCAATGCTTTTGAAGAAGACCGTAAAAAGGCAATCAAAGCGGGTATGAACGCTCATATTGCCAAACCAATCAGTGTAGATATAATTCTGGAAAATCTGGAGAGAATGCGCCAAAACAGAAAGTATTTTAATGAACCTGCTGAGAAGAGTTAAAAACTTTTCAGCAGGTTTTAATTTATCCAAAAAATTACATGCATACTGTCAGAAGTGCTAGTGTAAATATCTGAGCGTTCACGTATAATGTAGATAAACAAAAAATCTTCTCACAAAATTAAGTAAAAAAGAGTCCGAGCAGTACATTAAAAAAGAAAGGAGATGTTTGTATGAGTAAAAAAATGAGGTTGTGGATGGCAGGAACAGTAGGAGTCTTAATGGCAGGCTTTATGAGCGTAAGTGTTTATGCCCTTGAAGAAAAGGATGTTATTGGAACCTGGTATGTAAATGAGCTTTCTATGGGCGAAGGTGCATCCTTTCATCCGGGGGCAATGGGAATGGAAGTGACCGTGGACATTAAAGAAGACGGTAAAATGGAAACAACAAGTTCTGTTTATGGGGAAGAGCCTGAAGTAGATGAATCAGAGTGGAAAATAGAAAATGATAAAATTTTGATGACTCATAATGATCAGACAGGGGAATGCGAGTACAAGGACGGTAAGATAACCTTAACAGCAGATGGAACGACAATGATCCTGAGTCAGGAAAAGGAAGAGTATGAGCCTTATGTACCGGGCAAACCGGTAGAAAATCCAACCATGAAGGATTTTGAAGGAGAATGGAGCTGTACTCTGATGGAAGCATTTGGAATGCAGATGCCGGTTAATGCTGACTTTACAGGATTTGAAATGAGTATGTCTGTGGAAGACGGAAAGGCTGAAATTATCTTAATAGAGAGCGGAGAAGAGACAAAAGTAGAACTTCAGGGCGACGTGGAAGGAAACGCACTGGTATTAAAGGCTGTAACAGAGGATGAGGCAGGAACTATGTTTTTCAGTCTTGATAATATGAAGTTCAATTTACTGGATGATGGAAAACTGTGTTTGATAGCAGAAGACGATGCAGAGGAATCTGATGACGGCGAAGAAGCAGATGATTCTGAAACAGGTGAAGTTGATTTTTCCGTAAAGACATATTTTGAAAAAATAATTGTTACAGAATAAGGTAAAATACTGCCGCATCATTCCGGTGCGGCAGTATGGGATTTCAGATAAAAAAGGAGGATAGGGTATGGGATTATTTGATAAGAAAATCTGTGACATCTGCGGAGAGAAAATTGGTTTATTGGGAAATCGAAAACTGGATGACGGAAATCTGTGTAAGGATTGTGCGAAAAAATTATCACCATGGTTTGAGGAGCGGCGGCACAGTACAGTAGAGGATATCAAACGTCAGCTGGAATATCGTGAAAAAAACAAAAAAGCGGTAATGGACTTTTGTATAACCCGTCAGATCAATACCAGAAATTACAATGTTTTTATTGATGATAATAAGGGGAATTTTACTGTTGCGCGGAAACTGGATGTCAATGAAAACCCGGACATAGTTCCTTTATCAGCCATTGTACAGTGCAGAGTTGATGTAGACCAACAGCAGCAAGAGGAAACATATACAAAGGATGGAGAAACTGTAAGTTATCAGCCACCGGTATATAAATATGAATTTGATTATACTATGCGTATTAAAGTGAGAACCCAGTGGTTTGATGATATGGATTTTCGCTTGAATACTTTCTCTATAAACAGTGATAACAGAAGGGAATTGATGGAAGTGGAGCAGACTGCTTATCAGATTATTGCGGCACTGACACCAAATACAGCCGGGATGCAGTCCGGAATGTCCGGAATGAACATGACCGGAGGAATGCAACAGAATAACAGTTCGTGGAAATGCCAGTGCGGTGCAGAGAATACCGGAAAGTTTTGTGAATACTGTGGTCAGCCAAGACCGTTTTAAGCAATGGGAAACAGAGTGGACAGGATTGTTCACTCTGTTTGTGATAAAAACTCTGAAAATAGATGATTCTTCTGAAAACTATATGATAAAATGGTACTTTATAGTATAATTATTACAAAAATCGGTTGGGTGTGTTTGAAAAATCATTCCTGCAAATTGTGACGCACATCTTGCGTAAAGCATTTTTCAAACCCGCTCCGGTGAAAGAGGAATTTTCATGACATACAGTAAAAAGAGGGCTCTGTCATATGGAGTGATTTTGATAAGTGTGTTGCTGGCTTATTTCTGCAGGCAGGTGAGAACGGAAAATGTTTTTATGAGAAATCTGGCAGATCAGTGTCGTAGCTGTATTTATCTGGGAATGTACTGTGCCTGGGTGATTTATCTGGGAAAGCATGTAGTACATAAAAAAACGCGCAGATGCCTGACTGCAATTGGCTGTCTGATGGTATTCTGGTTCTTTGTGCGGACAGTAAAATTTCATATTTTTCATGATCCTCTTGGAGAACATATCTGCTGGTATCTATATTATATTCCCATGATTCTGATTCCGGTTCTGGGTTTGGCAGCAGCAATGTTTTTGGGCGAAAAGGAGGAAGAGAAAACGGTCAGAAAGGTTATAATTTTATTGACCGTGGCAGCGATATTGATCGTAAGTGTTTTTACAAATGATTTGCATCAGCTGGTATTTCGTTTTTCCAAACAGCCCCCATTTTCGGATAAAGATTACAGTTATGGTATTGTTTTTATGGTGATTCAGGGATGGATCTTGATTTGTCTGACAGGGATGGAAATCATTCTGATCAGAAAAAGCAGAATTCCGGGAAAGAAACAGTTCTGGCTGCCGGTGATTCCGGGAATATTACTTCTGGAATGGAATATCGGAAATATACTCCGCCTGCCTTTCATCAAAATCATTGCAGGGGATATGACGGCAGTGTGCTGCCTTTTAATGGCAGCAATTTTTCAGGGTTGTATATTATGTGGATTGATACAGACCAATAATCGATATTTTGAATTATTCCAGACTTCCGGAGGACTGGATGCAGAGATTACAGATTATTCTTTTCTGCGCTATTATCATTCCGGCGATTTTCCCGAACTGTCGCCTGAACTGCGTAAAATCATAATAGACAGATCATCAGTACAGGAACAGGGAATCCGGATCAACCATATTCCTATAAGGGGAGGACATTTGTTTTGGTCAGAGGATATTTCGGTACTGCTGGATCAGTATCAGGATATTCGGGAACAGCAGGAGGAACTGACTGCCAGAAACCGTCTGTTACAGAAAGCTTATCAGAAAGAGGCTGAGCGGAGAAAAACAGAAGAACAGAACCGTCTGTTAAATATGATACAGAATCAGACAGCCGGTCAGCTGGAATTGCTGTCACAGTTTATGGATCAGCTGGAACGGACAGAATCAAGGGAACAATATGATTGGATTCTCGGTAAAATTGTAGTTGTTGGTACGTATTTGAAGCGGAGAAAGAATCTGGTGCTGACACAATATGCATCAGATGGAAATCTGCTTACAATGGAAGATCTCAGACAAAGCCTGGCAGAATCCTGTGACAGCTTAAAATTATGCAGGATCCGGGCTGCTTACTACGTGGAAAATGTGGATGTGCGGCTGAATGCAGATGATATACTAAAATGCTATGACATCTTTGAATGGCTTGTGGAACGATTGGTTGATACCATGCAGTCTGTTTTTTACCGTGTGTCGCAGATTGATGATGCCTTGCGGGTTTCAGTTCATATTGTATCAGAGGCGGATCTGCGTGGATTCATATCGGAAAGGCCGGAATTAAAAGTGCAGCAGGAAGATGAAAACGAATGGTTTATCAGATGTATCGTCTTCAGAAAGAGAGGCGGAAGATGATCAGTTTTGTGGAATGCAGTATGGCAATACAGAATGTTCTGATGATTCTTCTTGAAATCTGCATGATTCTGGAATTAATCCTCCTGCTGGTAAGAATCACCTGCTTTTCCGGGAAAAAGAAAATCGTAACGGTAGTGGCTGTCTTTGTTGTTTCCTTCATGTTCATGGGCGCTCTGATGAATGATCACAGATATTGCCTGGGAGAAAGTTCCTATCAGCCAATGCTTCAGGGTTATCCGGTCAGTGTTTTCATGACGGTGGTTATAGGATTATTGCTTTATCTTTGCTGGGTGATCCGGAGCGAGAGACGCAGATATCATCATTCCCTGTCTTACTGGTCCGTGAATGAAGCTGTGAATGATGTTCCATGTGGGGTCTGTTTTTCGGATCCTCTTGGAAGGATTGTTTTGTGTAATACCAAGATGCAGGAACTGAGCAGAATCATGACAGGTTCTTATCTGCAGGATTACGAGGCATTAAGGAAAGCAATGAATGGGAGACCTGAATCGGAAGGTTTTCGCAGATTGAGCAAAGACAGTAATGTGTTTTATTTTCCTGATGGTTCCGTCTGGATGTTTCAGGAATATAGTCTGCAGGAGCCGGATTGTGCAGGATATCTGCAGACAGTGGCAGTTAATGTATCAGAAATTTATTACAATGGTGAAAAAATCAGGGCAAACAATGAAAAGCTGGAAATCCTGAATCATAAGCTGGAGGAGATGTACGAAAAAATCGGAGATAAAATCAGAGAGCAGGAGACGCTTGTCATGAAAATGCAGGTTCATGACAATTTTGGACGAAGCCTTCTGTCAATACGCAGAATATTGGAAAGGAAAGAAGATCCGGATAAAATGGATAAACAGTTGTCTGTATTGAAACATCTGGTTTATATTCTTACCGGTTCTGCTGTTGAGAGTATGGAAGAAGTATATAAAGATACGGTCAGACATGCAGAAGAGCTTGGAATTTCAGTTCAGATCAGTGGGAATTTTCCTTTGCATCCATCTTACAGGCTGCTGACAGACAGGGCAATCCGTGAATGTGTGACAAACTGTGCCAGACATGCCCATGGCAGCACTGTTTGGGTGAAGATAGACAAAAATGCAGATGAGTATACTGTCCAGATTACCAATGATGGAGAGGTGCCTGACAAAAATGCAGAAGAAGGCGGTGGTTTATCTGCACTGAGAAAGGCAGCTGAATCAGGAAAATGCAGGATGCAGGTTTCTTTTTCCCCTGAGTTTTGTCTGATATTGAAAATGCCACTGACAGAAAGGATGGGATTCGATGGTACGGATACTGATAGTAGAAGATCAGAAGATCATGCAGAAGTATTTTGAATATATTATTATGCAGGAGCCGGAATTCCGACATGTCCAGACAGTTTCAGATGCACGTGAAGCTGTAAAAATCTGTGATTATTCGGCAATTGATCTTGTGATTATGGATGTGCAGACGTTTCATAATCATGATGGACTCAGTGCTGGAAAAGTGATCAGGGAGAAGTATCCCTATACAAAGGTATTGATCGTTACTTCCCTGATCGATCCCAAGGTGCTGGAAAGGGCAAAAAGTGGATGTGCAGACAGTCTCTGGTATAAGGATCACGGGGAAGAGGAAATACGGAGTGTGATCCACAGAACCTTAAATGGTGAGCATGTATTTCCGGATATGACGCCGAAGGTGGAGCTTAACTGGATCACAAGCGGCGATATCAGTCCCAGGCAGCTGGAGATGCTCCGCCTGTATATCCGTGGAATGTCATATTCAGAGATTGCAAGAGAAATGAAATGTTCTACTTCCGGGGTGAGATGGAATTTTCAGGAAATGATAGCCAGGGCAGGATACAGCTGTAAAGAAGACCTGATAGCGGCTGCACTGGAAAGTAAGCTAATCGTAACTACGTTAAAATAGCAAGCTGATAAACTGCGAAGTTATTCTGTTATGAGCAGAAAGCGAAGTGGAGTGTAAATATCCGCTTGATAAGAGAGGAAACAGACATGAACGATTTTTTGATAGAAAAAAATAAAAAAGCAGGGGTGCTGGGAAAACTGAAGTGGGTTCTTTGTGGCTTCTGCATACTTTTATCCCTGGGAGCTATTGGTGCATCGGAGAAGTATATTGGTGAAGGACGCTGGGGAATGGCAGCAACAGAGATACTGCTCTGTTTGTTGTTTTTATATCCGACTTTCAGGGAAGTTCAGAAAGCATTACGGAAGAAAAAAGCCAGGGAAATTGCCTGCTGGTTTGAATCTTATGCCCAGAATACGGTCTCATTTGAGAAACTTGTGCAGGAACTGGGAAAAGGTGCAGTAAAAAAGCTGGAAAAATTTATTGCCAGGGGATATATCCGGAATATTCAGATAGACAGAGAAGGAAATTATATTATGATTACTGCACCAAACAGACGTGTAAATGAAAAGATTTATATTACAGTTACCTGTAACAGCTGCGGTGCAAAGAATCAGGTAATAAAAGGACGTCTGAGCAATTGTGAATATTGCGGACAGCGTCTTAACTCATGATACAAGTACTGAGAGAGAGGATTATCAGGAGTGTTCATAAAAAAGAGAATGAATTTTGGCTAAGTTACTGTGAATGGAGTGAACAGTAACACTATTCCATCACCGAAGGCGATTTCTAAAGATTTGAGTTTGAGAGCGTAACTGTGTGAAGGCGCTAAATCGTCATAGTTGCTATAGAATGTGGTATATTGTATACAATTTACTGATTTCACATCCTTTACAGTACAAATATCTGCACTTCATAGAAATTTTGGATGAAATCCATAGAAGAAATTTATAAAATTTGCTAATAAAACTGGATAAAATGTGCATTTTATGTTACATTTAATAAGGTATATGTATTGAACTTATTTATCTGGTTTTATTAGCCCTTTTTTGAGTGCAGAGATGGAGGGAACGGATAAGAACAGATATCATAAGGATAAAATTTTATCGTGAGGAAGGTGAGCAATTGGAAAACTATACTAAGTACAAACTGAAAAGCAGTGATGAACTTGCAGCAGTGCTTGACGGTAAGGACAACCTGTTTGTGATTGCCTGCAACAAATGTTTCAAAGAATTTGAAACTGTTGACGAACCGGATTGTGACGAATTTCTGAAATTCGCTGCAGATCAGGGAAAGAATGTTACAGGCAGTGCAAAATTTGATTTCTTATGCAATAAGATGCACACAGAAAGAAAATTACAGGATCTGATTCCGGAAGGTACAGAGAATGTAGTAGTAATTTCCTGTGGCCTTGGTATTCAGACCGTTGCGGATCTGGCAGGTAAGCCGGTAGTTGCTGCAAGCAACACCCTTAACTACAGAGGTCATCATGGCATGGCACTTACCAAGAAGAGCTGTGACGCATGTGCGCAGTGTTATCTGAACATTACCGGAGGTGTCTGTCCAATCGTTGACTGTTCAAAGAGTCTTGTCAATGGACAGTGCGGTGGAGCAAAGAATGGAAAATGCGAAGTAGATCCGAACAAAGACTGTGCATGGGAGAAGATTTACCAGAGACTTGCAAAACAGGGACGTCTGGAAGAATTCTTAAACCAGCCTGTACAGGTTCGTGATTTCTCCAAAGTTAATTTCAAAGTGATCAACGACTATGTGAAGTCCATAAGAGAAGACAGACTGGACGGATATTACGGCGGTGTTCATCCGTCAGAACGTAAGGAATTCAGTGAGCACATCGCTCTGAAGAAATTCCCGGATCCGAAGACAGTTGTGATCTCCATGTCACAGCATCTGGGCGCACCGGCCAATCCGATCGTTCAGGTTGGTGACACTGTAAAAGTTGGTCAGAAGATCGGTGAAGCTGCCGGATTTATCAGTGCTCCGGTACATTCCAGCGTAAGCGGAACCGTAGTTGCTGTTGAACCGCGTATGCATGGCACACGTGGAAGCGAAGTGATGGCTGTTGTCATTGAATCGGATGGAAAAAATACTCTGCACGAATCCGTACAGCCACATGGTGATCTTGACAATCTTACTCCGGATGAGATCATTGATATCATCCGTGAAGCCGGAATCGTTGGTATGGGCGGTGCAGGTTTCCCGACCTGTGTCAAACTTAAACCTGCAAAACCGGTAGATACCATCCTTCTCAACGGATGTGAATGTGAGCCTCTGTTAACAGCAGACCACAGAGTACTCCTTGAGTATGCAGATGACATTATTTTTGGCCTGAAAGCAGTCCTTAAGACAACAGGTGCCGAGAAGGGTATCATCGTTATCGAGGACAATAAGCCGGATGCCATTGAATTAATGCAGAAAAAAGTTGCTGACATCGGAAACATGGAAGTATTTGTTGCAAGAACCAAATACCCGCAGGGCGCTGAGAAAACTCTCATTAAGCGCGTTATGGGAAGAATTGTTCCAAGCGGCGGTCTTCCGGCAGATGTCGGCGTTGTAGTAGATAATATCAGTACAGTAAAAGCAATCTCCGATGCGATCCAGACAGGAATGCCTCTGGTTGAGCGTGTTGCTACAGTAACAGGCGAGAAGATCAAGAATCCTGGAAACTTCGTTATCAAGATCGGTACAAGCGTAAGAGAGCTGATCGATTACTGCGGCGGATTTACAGATGACGATGTTCTGGTTAAGATGGGCGGACCAATGATGGGATTCCCTCTGAACACACTGGATGTACCGATGATGAAAGGCTCCAATGGTATCATTGCCGTTGAACCGGATGAGACAAAAGAACAGCCGTGTATCAAGTGCGGACGCTGTGTAGATGTCTGTCCGATGGAACTTTCACCTCTGTATTTCGTGAAATATGCGAAAGACGAGAACTGGCAGGGCATGAAAGACATGAACGTTATGGATTGTGTTGAGTGCAGATGTTGTCAGTATATCTGTTCTTCCAAGATTCCGATCATTAACAGTATCAAAGCCGGAAAAAATGCAGTAAGGGGGATGAAATAATATGTTGATTACCCAGTTAAAAGCAAAAGAAGCAATTACATCACTGACAGCCGGAAAGAAAGTTTTCATTATCAACTGTCATGGATGTAAAGAAGTTCGTTTTCCGGAAAAAGAAGCTGCCCGACTTCAGAAGGAACTTGCAGCTGAAGGAAATGTGACAGGAATCATGACAACTGATTACATCTGTAATCCGGAAAATATGGAATTACGTCTTAAGAAACATATGAGCAAGATCCAGGAAGCAGATCTGGTTCTGGTATTCTCCTGCGGTGTTGGTGTACAGACCGTTTCAGAATATCTGGAAGACAAGATGGTCTGTGCAGCCTGCGATACATACCCGGTACCTGGTTTCCAGGGCGTGACACCGTTAGAGTACAAATGTGACCAGTGCGGTGAATGCTACCTGAACCTGACAGGCGGGATCTGCCCGATCACAGCATGTTCAAAGAGCCTTGTGAACGGCCAGTGCGGTGGTTCCAAGAACGGTAAATGTGAAGTGGACAGCGAGATGGAATGTGGATGGGAACGCATCTACAGACGTCTGAAAGAGATCGGACGCCTTGACGCGCTGAAATGTCCCACACAGATTCATAACTTTGCAACAGACGATGAGTTAAAATAGATTATAATGATTGGAGCAATGTACAATGAAAATGAAAGAATTATTCGACCGTGGTGAATTTGTAGTTTCTGCAGAAGTAGGACCGCCAAAAGGAATCCACGTAGATGAGCTGGTAGAAGAAGCAAAAACATACCTTAAGGATGTTCATGCAGTTAACGTAACTGATAACCAGTCTTCTGTTATGCGTCTTGGATCTCTTGCAATGTGTAAGGTTCTCAAGGATGCAGGCATGAATCCTATTTTCCAGCTTGCATGCCGTGACAGAAACCGTATCGCTCTGGAGTCTGATCTTCTCAGCGCTGCAATGCTGGGCATTGACAATATCCTCTGCCTCACAGGTGACCATACAAAGATGGGTGACCACCCACAGGCAAAACCTGTATTCGACCTTGACTCCGTATCCCTTCTTCACACAGTGAAGCTTCTGGAATCAGGTGTGGATCTTGGTGGAAACGAACTGGTTGGCGAGCCTCCGAAATTCTCCAAGGGTGCTGTTGTATCTCCATGCAGCGATTCCGTTGACGCACAGCTTGCAAAAATGGAAAGAAAAGTAGCTGCAGGTGCAGAATACTTCCAGACACAGGCAGTATTTGAACCGGAGAAATTCATCAAATTCATGGAACAGGCAAAACAGTTCGGAAAACCTGTACAGGTTGGTATCATTATTCCTAAGTCCGCTGGAATGGCTAAATTCATGAACAACAATGTTGCCGGCATTCATGTTCCGGACGAGATGCTCGAGGAACTGAAAGCAGACAAAGAAAAGACAAAAGCAGGTATCACAGGTGTTGAGATCGCTGCACGTATCATCAAAGAGTGCAAGCCATACTGTCAGGGTGTACATATCATGGCACTTGGCTGGGAATCCAAGATCCCGGATCTGCTGAAACTGGCTGAGATTTAAGAAATTAAATATTACTCTATCTGAGTAATTCAGAGAGCTGTCTGAATTTCGGATGCAGAAATCTGCATTCGGGGCGGACAGCTCTTTTTATAGGAAAGGGGCTGTCGGGAAATAGACAGCCCCTTTCCTATCATCGAGTCTGACTCAAATGCTACGATACATTTTTATCCACAGTTTTGTAAAAATTCAATTGCTTCATATACATTAGAAAATGTGACGCTCTTTGTATTTAACCATTGGTTTCTGACATCTGTATCATCTATTCCCGGCAGTCCATCTGGCAATAATGCTTTTACAGTTTTCTTTGAATTTTCTACTGCTTTTTGATAATTGACTGCAATCTTCTCTGTTGCCGCAGAATTTCCTTTTACGTAAGTTGGGATTAATTTTTTAACTTCATTAATAACCTTTTCCTTTTCAGGAACGGTAATGAGTTTCGGAGTATAGTATTTGTAATGCAACATAAACCAATACTCAATACATCCACTAGTCATTAGTAATCTTACCCGTATTCCTTGTTTTTTTCTCAATTTACGAAGTTTCTTTATAATCGTAAACCTATCATTCCATTTTGGAATATCCTTTTCTTCTACATCATAAAAAAACCATATTTCATCTGTTACATCTATGCTGTTTTTATATTTGGGTGATTTTGAAAACTTTGCTTCTGCTTCCTCAAACAGTCCTGTATCTGGTGGCCTTTTTAAAACAGCAACGTCCGAGAAAGTCTTTTTTAAATAATCAGTGTATGCCTGTTCACTTTCACCTTCGCAAAATACATAGATTAGTGGTTTGGCAGATTTTACTTTACGAGGCATTATTCCACCTCCTCAATCTCAATATCAGGAGTTGCACCATATTTACCAAGCAAATATCCCTTTCTTATATTTTCTGTAGTTCTGGTACCTAATCCACTAATACTATAAAGCTCTGATATCCCATCTTCATTGCTTTTGTCTGCAAAGTACAACTGATCCTTACGCAGGATTTCCATATTCATAAGTTCCGTGTTATGAGTCGTAAAGATAAGCTGCGCTCCTTTTGGGTTAGACTGCTTACTCTGGAATTTTGCCACAACAAAATCTACTAACATTGGATGAAGTTCTTTTTCAATTTCATCAACGATAAGAACTCCGCCTTTTTTCAGTGCTGACTCGATTGCAGGTGCAATAGACATGAGTTTTCTGGTTCCGTCTGATTCATCCGATAATTCTAACGGGTATAAAACCGCTTCTCCATTAGCATTGATACCCTGATGTTTCGATATTGCTTTAACCTCATTCATTTTTAATCTTGTTTCTGAGTTGCTCGACGTATCTGCCAGAATATGCATAAACTGAATCAAGGCTGCTTTTATACCGTCTGGTATATTCTCGGGAAAACTTAGATTGTCCTTAATTTCCTTACTGTCAATTTCAAATTGCATACTTTCAATACCGAGATCCGCAGCTTTGGCATAATCCGAAATCGCCTGCAGCATATTGGCATCATTAGAATAATCCAACAGCTGTTTAGGAATATCTGAATAATCCCTTGAAAAATAAAGCAATTCCCGAAACCACTTCATTGCAGTTGCGCAAATAGCGTCATTCATTGTACAAGCCAACGAAAAGAACAACTGATTCGATGCAACGGTTTCGCTGATTAACTTTCTCTTTGCCTTTTCTTCTGTAAAAATAAATGATTGATTTTCTCTTTTAAAAACTAACGCTTTTTGTCCCTTGGGTGCGTGGTATAAATATTCTTTATATATCTTTTTCTTCGTTGCAGCAAAGGAATACCAGTATTTAATTCCGTCTAGAGTATAGATAAATTCAAATTCTGTTGGTTCATCTTCAGAATAATCATTTAAAGCAAATGGTATTACTGGTATTTTTGCGTTTTCGTGCTGTGTTCTTTGTGCATTTTTAATGAATTGCACAGCCAGCCAAAACGCCCGAATTACATTACTTTTACCTCCACCATTTTTTCCATATATAGCAACGCTCGGTAATAAGTTCAACGAACCATATGAAATCAAGCTCTTTTTGAAGGGGCCAAGCCCCGTTGCTTCCATAGATAGCGTCGCCTCATCACGAAATGATCTATAATTCTTGAACCTGAATTCTATCAGCATAATTATCCCTCCAAATTCATTTTCTATTAGTATATACTTATTTCATAATATATTCAAATAATATTATCGAATAATGTGATATTTTTGCTTTGATTTCGAACATAAATCGACAATCATCCGGATGATTCGATGTGATTTTCGAAAATTTATAAAACACCCGCTGTGGACAGATATGCATAATATCTTCCGCAACGGGTATTTTATTTATACAGAGATATTTTAGAAATCATGCCCATGGCAGGAACGATAGGACGATAACTGTCTGATATTTTACTTGCGTGAAAGAGCAGAGTATAATATAATAAAAAGAACAAAAAGTTCCAAAATGACAGAGAAAAAATCCATCCGCGCATCTAAAAAACGCCGGATGGACTACTCACGTACAGAGATTTCGCAGATTGTTTTAATCTGCGAAATGGGCACCGGAAACGTGCATGAGATCAAAGATTAAGAAATGATCCGACCACTGATCTGACCATTTATAGATGCGATAGAAGAAAGCGAATCCAAAATGTTCCGCTTGGTATCCATAGATGGATGGACATATTTATTTAAAGTGATATTTACATTAGAATGGCCAAGCATTTCGCTGACACTTTTGACATCAGCCCCGTTACTGATGCAGTTTGTTGCAAATGTATGGCGCAGTGCGTGAAAGTGAGACTTCTTTATATATGCTTTATTCAGATAAGAATAAAACTTGTACTGATAAGTACGGGGTTCCATCGGGGAAAATTTATTCAACACATAAACCCCATCATCCTTATAAGAGAGAAGAAGTGGAAAGAGAAATTCCGGAATCGGGATCTCGCGGACAGAGCAGAGCGTTTTGGGCGGTCCTTCATACAGAATCGTTTTCTTATCCTCCTGCCCGACCTGAATTCTTTGGACAGTCCTGTTAATATGAATTGTTTTTCTCTGGAAATCGATATCTTCCCACTTTAAGGCACAGATTTCCCCGAGTCTCAGTCCCATATACAGGCATATCAGAATGCCAAGCTTGCAGGAATCAAGATCTGAGAGCAGATAGCGGCATAGCTTCTGCTGGTCCGTAGCGTTTATTGTCTGCACGGGTTTGGGAACTGTCCGTAGCTTTTCTGTTTTTAAATGAATTTTCGAAGTGCCGCAGTATCGGTTTCCATAAGATAAAATCTGATTCAGTACACAGTAGATACTTTTATATAGACTGGCGGACATCTCCTTTGGCAGGGCTTTCTCTATGATTTCCAGACTGATCTCGTCTGCTGTCAGACTGCCAAAAATATCCCGGATATGCATATCATAGATGTTGGCATATTTTCTGTAGGTGGAGTACTTGCGATTATCCTTAATATAGATAAGCCACAACTGACCGATTTCATCAAGACTCATATCAGCACTGGCGTTTAGGGGAGCTGTCTGCTCTTTTTGGGAGAGCAGAGTAATCTCAGATTCTTTCTTGCTGTTAAAGAGTTTCTGTTTTACTTCATTATAAGAAGGGGCATATACGGAACGATATTTTTTGCTTCCATTTATATGGATCAGATATCGGCCTTCCCATCTGCCGTCACTTCTTTTTCGTATGTTTTCTCCTCGTCTTGCCAAAATAAAAAACTCCTTTCTAGGGCTCCTGACCACGATTCTGACCCGTAATGGAGGTACTTTCCAGCAGTCAGATTGATTTTCTTACAAAAAGCACTAAATAAATTGGTCAGTTTATGTTATAATGTACTAAATAAATAGCCATTTATTGACAAAATGGCTTAATCAGAATATTATATTAGCAGTGATTTGATAAGAAATTTAATAAAATTGGGGAGGTTGGCGCATATGTGCCCATTTCGCAGATTAAAACAATCTGCGAAATCTAAATTCCTCTTTTTGTGTACTTTGGAGGAATACCGAAATGAGCATACATCTTTTCAAACACAATCAAGAAGCATATAACGCAGTTACCGCCATGCTTGAGCGGGAAAAAATGGCAGCAGTCATCCACCCCACAGGCACAGGGAAATCCCTGATCGCATTTAAGCTGGCAGAGGAACATCCATCAGAGAAATTTCTATGGCTCTCACCAAGTGAATATATCTATCAGACACAGCTGGAGAACCTCGGAATGGAATTCGATAACATCCGGTTCATGTCCTACATCCGTCTGATGAAGAACGAAGACAGCATCGAAATCCTGCATCCGGATTACATCATCCTGGATGAATTTCATCGCTGTGGTGCCGCAGAATGGGGCAAAAGCGTCAGGAAACTTCTGAACGCCTGTCCAAATGCGAAGAGACTCGGGCTGTCCGCGACCAATATCCGCTATCTGGACAACCAGAGAAATATGGCAGAGGAGATTTTTGATGGAAAGATCGCATCCGAGATGACACTCGGAGAAGCTATCGTCCGGGGAATACTCCCGGAACCGAAATATGTGATTGCCATGTATTCGTATAAGAAAGAACTGGATCAGTTAAAGAAAAGAATCCAGGCATTATCGAATCAGGGCCTCATCACAGAGAACCAGAAACTGCTTGAGCAGCTGCGCCGTGCACTGGAACAGGCAGAAGGGCTGGACATTGTGTTTGAGAAGCACATGGAAAAGAAAAATGGAAAATATATCGTCTTTTGTTCCGGTAAAGAACATATGGACGAAATGAAAGAGCAGGTCAGTACGTGGTTTCGCCGGGTAGACCGTGAGCCGCGGATTTATACGGCGTTTTATAACGATACTGCTACAGACAGAGAATTCAGGGAATTTAAGAAGGATAACAGTGAACATCTGAAGCTTCTTTTCTGCATTGATATGCTCAATGAAGGGGTTCATGTGGATGATGTGGATGGTGTGATTCTTCTGCGCCCGACGGTGTCACCAATCATTTATCTTCAGCAGATCGGGCGTGCATTGTCAGCGGTCAGCGGGAAGACACCGGTTATTTTTGATCTGGTTAATAATTTTGACAGTCTTTCTTGTATTGACTGTCTGAAGAAAGAAATGGAAGAAGCATTTGTGCTGTTTCCGACGACGTATGGAAAAGGGTTCCGCTTTAGTGAGCGTTTCCACATTACGGATGAGACGAAAGACTGCAGGATGCTTTTCCAGAAACTGCAGACGAATTTAAGTTCCGCCTGGGAAACCTATTATATTGCCGCAAGGCAGTATTACAGGGAGAAGGGGAATTTGAAAGTTCCGAAGAGTTATCTGACGCAGACAGGGCTTACGCTTGGAAGCTGGATTCAGACGCAGCGCAGGGTTCGTGCAGGTTCGGTGACTGGGAATCTGAGTGAGGAGAAGGTCAGGAAGCTGGATGAGATCGGGATGGTCTGGGACAGTAAGGACCAGAGCTGGAATGAGGCGTTGAGAGAATTGCAGGCTTATTATGAGGAGCATGGGAATCTGGATGTTAAGGCTAGATATGTGACGGAGAATGGGTTCAGGCTTGGGAGATGGGTCTGTAATTTGAGGACGAAAGTGAAGAATAAGGGACTGGATCAGGCGCTGACGAAGGAACAGCAGGGAGAGCTGGAGAAGTTGGGGATGATCTGGGACCGGAATGGGGAGAAATGGGAAGAGTATTTCCGGGAGGCACAAGGGTATTATCTGGAGCATGGGGATCTGGAGGTTCCGGTGAAGTATGTGACGGAGAATGGGGTGCCGCTGGGGAGGTGGCTGGCGGAGATTGGGAGCCAGTTTGGTGAGAAAAATGCATGTCGGAATTCATTGGAAGAGAGACAGTTGGAACGGCTTAGGAAGATTGGCTTTAAGACGGAGAAGAAGACTGTCAGACAGTGGAATGAGAAGTATGCGCTGGCGAAAGATTACTATGAGGAATATGGGAATCTGAATGTGCCGGTTTCGTATAGTGTGGATGGAGTGAAGCTGGGAAGGTGGATCTCGAATATACGGGCGAAGAGGAAACATCCTGAGGGGAGCGGGATGGTGTTGGATGAACATAGGATTAGGCAGTTGGACAGCATTGGGATGGACTGGAAATAGGAAAAAGAGAAATATTTAGGAGGAGTTTGGGAAGGAATGTATAGAAAGAAAGGAAGAGAATGGACAAAGCATGTGGATTTCATGCTGTTGGACATTTTATGTATACAGCTTGCATTTATTGCGGCATATATATTTCGATTCGGAATAAGTAATCCGTATATGGATAAGGACTACCGCATTCTTGGAATAGCATTCCTGTTTATTGATTTCGTGGTAGAGATTGTGGCAGATTCCTTTAAGAACGTTTTGAAAAGAGGATATTTCGACGAGTTTATCTCGACGTGTAAACATGTGATTCTGGTAGAAGTGGTGACAACTTTTTATCTGTTTACCACACAGATGGGGGATATCTATTCAAGGATATCTTATTACATCATGGTTCCGTTTTATATTGGAATCTCTTATTTGGCAAGAGTGATATGGAAAAGAATCCTCAGAAAAAGGGGATACAATTCGGTTAAGAAATCTCTTCTTGTCATTGCACCGGAGAAGATGCTGGAAGAGACATTAAAGACTGTGTCAGAAAGATGTATGGGCTATACCAGAATTATGGCAGCTGCGCTGGATGCAGATCTTAAGGGAAGAACGATTTGCAATATTCCGATAGTTGCAGATCATGAAGAAATTGTTGAGTTTGCCTGCGGTGAATGGGTGGATGAAGTGTTTATCCCGCCATGTGATGAGAGTGATTATCCGGGAGAACTTGCAGGAATTTTTATGGAAATGGGAATTGCGGTACATACTGGAATCATGCAGTCAGGATCTTTGCCGACAGGTTGTCAGCAGGTGGAAAAGATGGGCAGTTATATGGTGATCACTACAAGTATGAATTACGCAGATTCATCTAAACTGTTTGTTAAGAGGCTTATGGATATTGCAGGCGGACTTGTGGGATGTCTGGCGACACTGCTGATTACGATTGTAGTTGGACCGTTGATTTATATCAGTTCACCGGGACCGGTTTTCTTCGCACAGGAGAGAATTGGACGGAATGGACGAAAGTTTAAGATGTATAAGTTCCGAAGCATGTATATGGATGCGGAGGAGAGAAAGAAAGAACTCATGGCTCAGAATAAGATCAGTGACGGGCTGATGTTTAAGATGGAATTTGATCCCAGGATTATCGGGAATAAGGTGTTGCCGGATGGGACGCATAAGACTGGGATTGGGCAGTTTATCAGGAAGACAAGTCTGGATGAGTTTCCGCAGTTTTTTAATATTCTGAAGGGGGATATGAGTCTTGTGGGGACTAGACCGCCGACAGTGGATGAGTGGGAACAGTATGAGCCGCATCATAGGGCCAGGATGGCGTTTAGGCCGGGGCTGACTGGGTTGTGGCAGGTTAGCGGGAGAAGTAATATTACGGACTTTGAGGAGGTTGTGAAGTTGGATACGAAGTATATTGATGAGTGGAGTTTGGGGGTGGATTTGAAGATACTGGTGGAGACGGTTAGGAGCGTGTTTGAGAATGATGGGGCAATGTGAAAAAGAAAAAAGTATGGCAGAGAAAAAGAAAATATTGTATATAGTTGAAGCTATGGGCGGAGGCGTTTTTACCTATATTGTCGATTTAGCAAATGAACTTGTAAAAGAATATGATATGTACATCGCATATGCAGTGAGAAAGCAAACGCCTCTTAATTATAAGGATTACTTTGATAAAAGAATTCATCTAATAGAGGTGAAAAATTTTGGAAGAGCAATTGATCCTGTGAAAGATATTGCGGCATTTTTTGAAGTAAAGAAAATTGCCGCAAAAGTAGATCCGGATGTGATTCATCTTCATAGCAGTAAAGCTGGAGTAATTGGACGTATGGCTTTCAATGGAAAAATCCCGATGTTTTATACACCACATGGATATAGCTTTTTGATGGAAAATTATAAACCAATGAAACGTAGAGCGTTTAAATTGATAGAAAATGTTTGTGCAAAGAGGAAGTGCATTACTATCAGTTGTAGTATGGGTGAACATCAAGAAACATTAAAGCTTACTAAGCGTGCTACATATGTAAATAATGGTATAAATATGGCGGAACTTCAGAAAATTATTGACAAAACGGAAAGGGGCAAGCATCCGTTTACTGTATATACACTTGGGAGAATCTGCTATCAGAAAAATCCAACATTGTTCAATTCTATTGCGAAATCTCTTCCAGATGTTAAGTTTATCTGGATAGGAGATGGAGAACTCCGAGAAGAATTAAAAAGTAGTAATATCGAAATTACCGGATGGACTGATAGAAAAAGCGCAATCAAGTATGCGGTTAGTGCCGATGTTTTTCTACTTCCGAGTAGATGGGAAGGGCTTCCAATTTCACTGTTGGAATCCATGTATATGAAAAAAGTTTGTGTTGTCAGTAATGTCATTGGTAATAGAGATGTGATTCATAATGGAGAAAATGGTTTTGTTTGTTCTGGTATAGCAGAGTTTGTTAAGGCAATCAAACAGGCACAAGGTGGAGTTGACAGATTAGTGGAAAAAGCTTATCAGGATATTATTACTATGTATAATACAAAAAATATGGCAAAACGGTATAGTGAAAGATATAGAAAAGAGATAAATAGGGGGGGGTACAGAAAAATATAATACTGTAATCTTGAACAATTGCTATGCTACGACAAGGGTGGTGGCATTGTGAGCAAGATCAGAATATTGCATGTGGCGCAAGCTGCTGGTGGCGTAGATCGCTATATTCGAATGCTTCTCAAGTATTTAGATAAAGATGAATTTGAAAATATATTGGTCTGTTCACAAGATTTCCATGAAGAGGATTATGAGGGATTGATTGATTCTTTTGAACAGATTGAGATGACCAGGGCAATTTGTAAAAATGATTTAAAGGCAATCAAGGAGGTTAGAAAACTTATAAAGAAATATATTCCCGACATTGTATATGCCCATTCCAGTAAAGCTGGTGCTATTGCGCGTATGGCTGATATTGGATTAAAAAATTATTGTATATATAATCCTCATGGTTGGGCTTTTAATATGCGTTGTTCGAAAAAGAAAAAAATGATGTATATAGTTATCGAAAAAATAGCTGCATTTTTCTGTGATAAAATTATTTGCATTTCAGATGCAGAAAAAGAGTCGGCATTAAAAAAGAAGATATGCAAAGAGGAAAAATTACAAGTTATTTTTAATGGTATAGACATTGACGCTTATGAAAGACGAGTACATGGAAGAATTAAAAGAATTGATTTGGATATTCCAGAGGATGCATTTGTAGTTGGAATGGTTGGACGTATAAGTCCGCAGAAAGCGCCAGATGTTTTCATTAAGATGGCAAAGTTGATTAAGAATGAGATTCCGAATGCTCATTTTGTTATTGTTGGAAATGGCGAGCAGGAAAGTGAAATTAGAGAGTTTGCAGAAAATAATGGCTTTCTGGATAGATTGCATATTACGGGTTGGGTCGATGATCCGATGAGTTATGTGGAGATTTTTGATGTAGCTTGTTTGTTAAGTCGTTGGGAAGGCTTTGGCTTGGTATTACCAGAGTATATGATAGCGAGAAAACCTATTGTGGCCACTAAAGTAGACGCAATTCCTAATATCATTCGAGATGGGGAGAATGGATTTTTGGTCGAAGCTGATGATATTGATGGGGCAAGTAAAGCAGTGTTAAAATTATATGGGAAGAATAAACTAAAAGAAGATTTAGTGAATCAAGGAAAAGAAGATGTATATAATGATTTTGATGTGAAAAGAGTGGCAGTTGAACATGAGAAATTATTTCTTTCTGTAAAAGTACTTAATGAGATGTAAAAACGAAACGGTAACTATTTTATAGTATTGTCAGTATTTGCGAAGATTGATTGGAATATTTGTATAGTAACTCAATCTCCATTTTATCAAATGTACAAAAGCGAACGATGATTTGAATGTTTTGGTGAAAACACTAAGATAGTTTAGTATATTTTTTGAGTTATTTATATATGGCAGTCGAAAAATAAAAAAAATTGAGAGAATATGACGGGAACAATATGTTAAATCTAATAAAAAAAGTATGTATTCAAATTAATTATACGGACACGACTGATATTATTAATATTATTAAAAAATCCAAAGTAAAAATTGTGTCATTTGATATATTTGACACTTTAATTAAAAGAAATGTAAGAACTCCACAAGATGTTTTTGAACTTTTGGAAAAAAGCTTCAATAACGAATTTGATAAAAGGGTATCAATAAAAGAATTACGTATAATTGCTGAAAAAAAAGCAAATGCAAATACACAGAGTGAAGATGTTAGTTTAAAAGAAGTGTATCATGAATTTGATGAAATTAATGACTTAGAAAGAGAGTGGTTATATAAGCATGAAATATTAATTGAAAAAGAAATTTGTCAGATTAATTATAAAATAAAGAAAGTATATGATTGGTGTGTAAATAATAATATTGAAGTAATTGCTATTTCTGATATGTATCTACCATATGAATGTATAAAAGAAATTCTTTTAAAATTAGGATATGATAAAATTTCTCATATATATATATCAAGTGAAAAACGTTTGAGAAAATCTACGGGTAATCTATTTAAGCTGGTATTAAGAGAATACAAAATTGAGCCATATCAGTTGTTACATATAGGAGATGCATATAGAGGCGATTACTATATGCCTAAAAAATTAAAGATAAAGACTGTATTGATAAAAAGTGACATTGGAAATACTTGTTTTTTTAATTTAGATTATATAAAACAAAGTAAAGATGTTGAATATGGTATTATAAACTCTTTTATTAAAAATAATGAAGATAATAGTTTTGATTATTTGGAAAAAATAGGATATGAAGTTGTAGGACCTATATTATATGGATATTGTAAATGGTTATCAAAAAAAATAAAAGAAGATAGAATAGAAAAAGTGTTTTTTCTGGCAAGAGAAGGATATATGTTGGAAAAGGCGTTTGAAATTTATGATGAAGATAATGTGTTTCATAAAGTTATAAAAGTATCTCGACATGCAACATTAGTACCTCTTTTGTTCCAGGAAAAGTCATTTGGAGGGATTGTACATAAAATAACAGTGCCAAGAGGCAAATATAAACTTAAAGAGTTTCTTCAATCATGCTCTATAAATGATATAGAAATAGAAGAAATTGTGAAAAAAAATGGATTTGATTTAGACGATGATATCAATCGAATGAGCGATTGCGAAAAAAATAGTTTGTATAGTTGTTTAGAAAAGTATATTAAAATTAATTCAAAAGAACAATACAAATTTATTAGAGAATATCTTAAACAAATGAACTTTATGGGAAATATTGCAGTATGTGATGTTGGATGGCATGGAACAATTCAGCAAGCATTAGAAAATATATTTCCAGAAAATTCAATTAAAGGATTTTATATAGGAAAAAAAAGTTATAAAACAAAAAATAAGTCAAAAGCTGAAGCTTTTTTATTTGATGATAGTGAATTTTATGAAGATATAAGAGATGATATAATGAGTGCACCTGATTTATTCGAGCTTTTTTTTCTGTCAACAGATGGAACAACTAGAGGTTATAAAAAGGTAAATAATGAAATAAAGGTAATTCAAGAGAAACCAGATCAAACTGAAGAAAATTCAAAAGAGATAATAAAATTACAAAATGCTTCATATAAATTTATTCGTGATTTTTCAAAAGTGGAAAAGAAATTTGATTTAGATTTGTCGCCATATGCATGCGAGGCAGCATATAAAAAAATGATTGATCCACCGACAAATGAGTTGATTAAGGTATTAAAGGGCTTTACATTTTATAACATTAATGATAAACATTTTATGACAGCAGAACATACAATACTATATTATATAATACACCCAACAAGATTAGTAGATGATTTTTTGAAGTCAGGTAGTAAAGTTATCTTTTTAAGAAGTGTTTTTAAACTTCCGTTGCCATATTCGAAAATTATATCGTTTGCCAGAAAATTTGATAATAAATGAAAATTGTTTGCTAGAAGGAGTATTTTATTCTATGAAAAATATAACGTTTGTTTGCCAATATCTTGCAAAAGGTGGAGCAGAACGAGTTATGAGCATTTTAATAAATCAGTTTGTAAAATATGGTTATAAAGTAAAACTTATAATGTTATATGAAAACATAATTGATTATGAAATTGATGATACCGTTCAGATAATTGCGCTAGAGTGGAGTCGTAAAGCTGGAATTAAAAAGCGAATTTTAAGATGGAGGCAGTTGAGAAAATTAATAGATGGTGATATTGTTATTTCTTTTTTATATTCAGCTATTAGGGATACTGTGATTGCAACATTAGGGTCACAGACAAAATTAATTTTTTCTGAACGAAATGATCCTAATAACGATCCAGAAGGAAAACTACGTCAAATTATTAGAGATATATCGTATTTTTTTGCTGATAAAATAGTTTTTCAGACCAGTATGCAGATGAATTATTTTAGAAAAAATATCAGAAAAAAAGGGATAGTTATAGAAAATCCAGTTTTACAAAACTTACCTATGGCAACTGAAGGGAAAAAAATTAAAATAGTTTCAGTGTGTCGTTTGACAGCTCAAAAAAATATAATAATGTCATTGCAGGCATTTAAAAATATTACTATTAAATATCCGGAAGCGAAGTATTGTATATACGGAGATGGTGAATTGAGAAGAGAAATAGAAGAAGATATTAATCGTTTAGGGCTTAAAGATTCGGTGATACTTCATGGCTTTTGTCGTAATATACATACGGAAATAAAAGATGCGACACTTTATATATCTTCTTCAAATTTTGAAGGAATATCAAATTCTATGTTAGAAGCTATGGGAATGGGACTTCCTGTTGTATGTACGAATTGTCCGATTGGCGGTGCAGGTGAAGTAATAAAAAATAAAGAAAATGGGATATTGGTTCCTACTAATGATGTAAAAGCACTTACTGAGGCTATGTTGGAATTATTAGATAATCCTGATTTACGCAATAAAATCAGAAAAAATGCTTGTGAAGTTAGGAATACTTATTCTACTACGAAAATTATTGAAAAATGGGTTGAAGTTGTTAGTGAGGTTGAATAGGTGATAGTTTGTAATATATTGAGTGTTTTATTTTCGGTAGTTGTTTTAAGAAAATCATTAAAAAAGCAAATAAGTATAGCTGTCATTGGTTTAATAGTCTTTGATATTGCGTATGTTTTTCCACTATTAGTTGAAATTTTTTTGGGAACTGCTAATATTGGATATTATGGATTTAGATTGGCCTTTAATGATTTGACTACACAGATTTTATTTATGTTTTATATATTTGTTGTTAATTTGATTTTTTTGGCTTATAATCGTAAGCTTGGTAATCGCAAAAAAAAAATCAGTATGTCAAAAACAAATATTTTTTATGTTATAAAGGAATATAGAAGAAGGTTACATAGAGGGTATTTTTGGTGGATAACGTGCATAGTTTTGATGTTACTTCCAATATTTGTGTGGTTAATGTCACCGAATCCGTTAGTGTATTTTAGTAGTATAGGGAATATAGTATTACATCCAGAAAATTATGGCAAAGATATTATTGAGTATCAAAATAGTTTCGTAAAGTTCGCATTAATTTTTGGATTTATAGGCGTTATCTTATATAAATTATATGATGATAATAATAAAATTTATAGAGCAATTATTAGATGGATTTCAATAGTTTTTATCACAATTTTAAATGGTAAAAGAACATTTGTTGCTTTTCTACTTATTATATTATTAATGATAGATTTTTTTACAATAGAAAATAAAAAAAAGATATACAGAAAAACAGTCCTAACAGCATTGGTTATAGGGACATACTTTGCGATATATGCGAATATTACTGGAAAAATAAATTACAGTAATAGCGTATATTCTATGGTTAGTGAGTATTTTTTTAAATCTAATAGTGTAAAAGTGGCAATATATTCGATTTTGCATCCAAGTGAATTAAAAATATTGGACTATCCATTGCAGACTATTATATATGATGTATTTTTTTTCATACCAAGAAGTGTATGGAACAATAAACCAATGCCATATCCTGATTATTATTCATCTGCTGTTAATGGATTTAAAACTTTTACTTATATAGGATGGGATTTTCAGACAGATATTCATGCAGAATTTATATCGAATTTTAGTTATTTGGGATTTATTATAACGCCTGTTTTTTTAGTATGGATAGCTCGAAAAAGTGATAAGTCAGAGTATGGAATTATAAAAATATTAGGAGCAATATTAATTGCATTACTTCAAGTATTTGAATATAGCGATATGTATAAAGTTATTATGGTTTTATGGTTTATTTTAACTTTGGGTGAGAATAGTGGATTAACATTGAAAAAAAATGATATGGAAGGGAGACATAAATAATGAGGTATGTTTGTAGTAAAATAAAAAAATTTATTGCAAATCCCGAGATTAGATTTTCATATCTGTCACAATTAGGAGTATATAATGGTTGGAGTGACGAGAAATATTTAAAGAGACTATTTAAATTAACTTTAGGTTATGAATTAAAATTAGATAATCCTCAAACTTTTAATGAAAAATTGCAATGGTTAAAACTAAATGATCGTAAATCAGAGTATACTATGATGGTTGATAAATTGGCAGTTAAAGACTATGTTGCAAATAAAATAGGAAATGAATATATTATTCCTACATTAGGAGTATGGAATTATTTCGATGAAATAGATTTTGATAAATTACCTAATAAATTTGTATTAAAATGCACCCATGATAGTGGGGGACTTGTAATTTGTAAAGATAAAAATACATTTGATAAAAAGGCAGCAAAAAAAAAGATAGAGAAATGTTTGAAACGTAATTATTATTGGTCGGGAAGAGAATGGCCTTATAAAGATGTTATGCCGAAAATAATTGCAGAACAGTATATACAACAGAATGCTTATGAAGAACTGGATGATTATAAGCTTATGTGTTTTAATGGAAAAGTCAAAGCTACATTTGTGTGCAGTGATAGATTTTCGGAAGATGGGTTAAAAGTTACGTTTTATGATACGGATTGGAATCGGTTGCCGTTTGAACGGCACTATCCATCAAGTAAAATTGAAATTGAAAAGCCGAAAACATATGACAAGATGGTTGTATTTGCTGAAAAACTTGCGGATAAAATTCCCTTTGTTCGTGTCGATTTCTATGAAATAGGTGGGAAAACATATTTTGGAGAGTTGACATTTTTCCCCGGAGGTGGATACGAAGAATTTACACCTAAAGAATGGGATAAAATTCTAGGGGATTGGATAAAACTTCCAATTGATAGATGAATATTATAAAGGAATGAAATTATGCGAAAAAAACTATTGGTAAAAAACACGGCATCATCTTTGCTATCTCAATTGACTGCACTGATTTGTGGGTTTATTCTTCCACGGTTTTTCTTATTGCATTTCGGCTCAGAGGTCAATGGGCTTGTAAATTCTATCACGCAATTTCTGGGAGTAATTTCATTTCTGGAACTTGGTGTTGGTGCAGTTGTGCAATCTTCCTTGTATAAGCCACTTGCTGATAAGGATAATCAAAAGATTAGTTGTGTGGTAGTGTCTGCAAACAGATTTTTTCAGCGTTTGGCAAAAATTCTTCTAGTTTATGTTGTAGCCTTGATGTTGGTATACCCACTAATTGCAAATCAAAACTTTGGGTATCCGTATACTGCAACATTAATTGTAGCAATGTCTATTAGTTCATTTGCACAATACTATTTTGGAATTGTCAATTCGTTGCTCTTAAATGCAGATCAACGAGGATATATTCAATATAATGCACAAACAATAACATTAATATTGAATACTATAGTTTGTGTAGTCTTAATTTCCATAGGGGGCACTGTGCAGATAGTCAAACTTACATCTTCTCTGATTTATCTTGCAAGGCCATTGGTCCTTCGTATTTATGTAAAGCAAAAATATCAGATTGATTGGAAAATTAAATATACGGAAGAACCAATCAAACAAAAATGGAACGGAGTTGCTCAACATGTAGCTGCATTTATTCTTGATGGAACAGATACATTGGTTCTGTCTATTTTTTCTACATTATCCAACGTATCGGTTTATTCTGTTTATCTTATGATTATTAACGGTGTAAAGGGAATATTCCTTTCAATGACAAGTGGAATTCGTGCTTTACTGGGAGAATTTTGGGCAAAGCAGGAAATGGAACAATTAAATGATTTTTTTGATTGGGTTGAATGGTGTATACATACAGGGGTAGTTTTTTTATTTTCATGTACGGTGGTTTTAATTGTACCCTTTGTACAGATTTACACAAAAGGTATCAATGATGTAAATTATATTCGACCTCAATTTGCAGTGCTGTTAACAATATCGTATACTGTTTATTGCCTGCAAATACCATATCATATTATGGTTTTAGCTGTAGGGCATTATAAGCAGACGCAAAAATATTTTATTACAGCTTCGTTAATAAATTTGTCCGTTTCAATTTTGACGGTATATAAATTTGATATAATTGGTGTTTCCATTGGCACATTGGCTGCAATGACGTATCAAATGATTGTATTATTGAGATATACTATGAAAAATTTTTTTCATCGATCAATTATAAAAATTATAAAACGGATGATTATCGATGCTATATCCATGATTTGTGTTTTTGTTCTGGGGCAGGTTGTATATATTGATTGTATTTCCTATATACAGTGGTTCTATTATGCGCTTATAACCATTGTGATTGCAACCACAACTATCTTAATTATAAACTTTATATTTTATCGTGAAAGAATAGTTTATTTTTTGGGCAAAATCATAAGAAAAGCAAGGTAATTGGTGTGTTTGTAAGAGATATTTGTTTGAAACAAATAAACAGCGTCTAATCTTGATGGCATTGACGAAAAGATTGACTTTGAAGAGTTGATGGGTAAGGACTTTATAATAACGTTCTGTATGTTAAATTACGATGCAAGATTTATTATCAATAGAATTGATAAATTTGACAAATGAGCTGATATCATTGGTATTTTTCATAGAAGAAGAGGTAGATTATAAAAATGAAAAAACAGTCGGTTATAAGTTTGGTAAAAACGGGTATATATTCTTATGAAAACAAAAAAGCGATTCGAAATGCAGTAGTAGATGCGCTGAATCGTATAAAAGCAAATGAAGTATTACATCCTGGACAAACTGTGTTAATTAAACCTAATTTAGTATCAGATATAAATTATAATAAACAGGGTGGAATTTATTGTTTATATACTCAACCAGAGGTTATTGAACCGGTTGTGGAGTATATATGTCAAGCATTAAAAGGAACGGGAACAATTATTATTGGTGATGCTCCGGTGCAGGAATGTAATTTTGAAAATCTGCGTGGAATTCATGAAATTGCAAAAAAATATCAGAACTGTATTACAGATATAGAGGTACTGGATTTTAGAGAACTGTTTTCGGTTATAGAGGGAGGTATTCATAAAGCTGTAATAAATAAAAAAGCAAAAGGAAAAATTGTTAATCTTGGCAAGGATAGCGCTTTTTATGGAGAAGATGAAAATGTGTTAAAAAAATTGCGAATCACAAACTATGATCCTAGAATTCTTCCACAGCATCACAAAGGAAATATTCAAGAGTACTATATTTCAGATTATGTTCTTAAAGCAGATGTGATTGTGAATATGCCAAAGCCAAAAGCGCATAGAAAGGCAGGCATGACCGGTGCGCTTAAAAATTTTATAGGTATAAATATCAGAAAGGAATTTCTTCCACATCATACATTTGGATCAGTAGAAAGAGGAGGAGATGAATATCTGAAACAAAATATATTTCACGATTTCCAAAGTAAACTTTTAGATAGGAAAAATATATTTGAAGCAGAAAATAAATTTTTATATGCAAAACTTCTAAGGTATCCGATTCGTGCATTATCTGCAATTATAAAAGTAATGGGACCCTCGTACTCAGAGGGAAGCTGGTATGGAAATAATACGATTAGTCGTACAATATTGGATGTAAACCGTGTGGTTCTTTATGCAAATAAAGAAGGTATAATATGTGATGAACCGCAGAGAAATATTATTATTCTTGCAGATATGATTGTTTCTGGTGAAGGAGAAGGACCTCTTTTACCGTCACCCAAAGACGTTGGAATGATTTTAGCTGGGACGAATCCTGTTTGTTTTGATGAAGTGGTAAGTACTCTCATGGGATTTGATTATAAAAAAATCCCGTCAATTATTTTAGCACAGAATGCAAAAGACAGACTGGCGTTAATAAATGATGAAACAGCAATAATAAGTAGCAATTCTTCACAATATGATAAAAAAACTATAGACATGCTGAGTAAATCAGATTTATTATATTTTACCCCTTCAGAAGGATGGAAGGGGCATATTGAGAAAATATAATACATTATGGTATGACCTAGAAAGTGTCTGGATTAAACAAAAATCTTATAAATAATTTATGAGATGAATAGTCCAGCATAGACTTTACCATATGTTGAAATAAAATTTTATCTTTAATCTATTATGAATGGAATTGCTTTGGAAAGTCGGAGGTATAAATGAGAGAGAAAAATGTAATATTAAAAAACAAAGTTATTTTTATAACCGGTGCTGCTGGTTTTATCGGATCTAATCTTGTTAAGGAACTTCTTTGTGAAGTGCAGCCAGTGCATATCATTGGCATCGACAATATGAACGACTACTATGATGTTTCTATTAAGGAATATCGTTTGAGACAAATTGAGAAACTGGCAGAAGAACATCCGGAATCTACATGGAAATTTGTTAAGGGTTCTATTGCAGATAAAGTACTGGTTGATTCACTTTTTGAGGAATATAAGCCGAGTGTCGTAGTGAATCTGGCAGCTCAGGCTGGGGTTCGTTATTCTATTACAAATCCAGATGTGTATATACAGTCAAACCTGATTGGCTTTTACAATATTCTTGAAGCATGCCGCCATTCTTATGATAATGGACAGACAGGTGTGGAGCATCTGGTATATGCGTCCAGTTCTTCTGTTTATGGTACGAATAAGAAAGTTCCATATTCTACAGAGGATAAAGTGGATAATCCGGTTTCTCTTTATGCAGCGACCAAAAAATCAAATGAGCTGATGGCACATGCATATTCCAAACTTTATAATATTCCGTCGACCGGCCTTCGTTTCTTTACAGTATATGGACCGGCAGGTCGTCCGGATATGGCATATTTTGGTTTTACAAATAAGCTTCGTAATAATGAAACTATCCAGATTTTTAATTATGGAAACTGCAAGCGTGATTTTACATATGTAGATGATATCGTAGAAGGTGTTAAGCGTGTGATGCAGGCTGCTCCGGAGAAGAAGGTGGGAGAGGATGGTTTACCGGTTCCTCCGTATGCGGTCTATAATATTGGAAACAGTCATCCTGAGAACTTGCTGGAATTTGTAGATATTTTACAGCAGGAACTGATCCGCGCAGGAGTCCTTTCGGAAGATTATGATTTTGAGGCACATAAGAAATTAGTTCCTATGCAGCCGGGGGATGTACCTGTGACATATGCAGATACAACTGCGCTGGAAGAAGACTTTGGTTTCAGACCATCTACTTCTTTGCGTGATGGATTGAGAAAGTTTGCTGAATGGTATAAAGAGTTTTACATGTAGAAGAGGAGTTTTGACGTATGAAGATAGCAGTAGCAGGTACAGGATATGTAGGCTTATCGCTTGCAACACTTTTAGCACAGAATCATGAAGTAACGGCTGTAGATATTATTCCGGAGAAAGTAGAGCTGATCAATCAGAGAAAATCTCCGATCCAGGATGAGTATATTGAGAAATATCTGACGGAGAAGGATTTGAATCTTACGGCTACTTTGGATGCAGAGACAGCATATAAGGATGCGGATTTTGTGGTGATCGCAGCGCCTACCAATTATGACAGCAAGAAGAATTTTTTTGACACTTCTGCAGTAGAGTCGGTTATCAAATTGGTGATCCAGTATAATCCGGATGCTGTTATGGTTATCAAGTCTACAATTCCAGTAGGTTATACGGCGAGCGTGAGAGAGAAGTTTCACTGCGATAATATTATTTTCAGCCCTGAATTCTTAAGGGAATCGAAGGCATTGTATGACAATCTGTATCCATCCAGAATTATTGTTGGAACAGATGTGCAGAATGCGAGACTTGTAAAAGCTGCAAATACTTTTGCGGGACTTTTGCAGGAGGGGGCTATTAAGGAAAATATTGATACTTTAATCATGGGATTTACAGAGGCTGAGGCTGTGAAGCTGTTTGCGAATACATATCTGGCTTTGCGTGTGTCTTATTTTAATGAGCTGGATACTTATGCAGAGATGAAAGGTTTAAATACGCAGCAGATCATCAATGGCGTATGTCTGGATCCTCGTATTGGTTCCCATTATAATAATCCGTCTTTTGGATATGGCGGATATTGCCTGCCGAAGGATACGAAGCAGCTTCTGGCTAATTATGCGGATGTACCTCAGAACATGATGTCCGCGATCGTGGAGTCGAACAGAACACGTAAGGATTATATTGCAGAGCGTGTGCTGGAAATGACAGGGGCTTATGGGGCGAATGATGATTTTGATGAAAGTAAAGAGAAGGAAGTTATGGTTGGTGTTTATCGTCTGACTATGAAATCAAATTCTGATAACTTCCGCCAGTCTTCTATCCAGGGGGTTATGAAGCGCATTAAGGCGAAAGGTGCAACGGTGGTTATTTATGAGCCGACATTGGAGGATGGAAGTACGTTCTTTGGAAGTAGAGTGGTGAATGATCTGGAGAAGTTTAAAGAGTTGAGTCAGGCTATTATTGCGAACAGGTATGACAGCTGTCTGGATGATGTGAAGGAGAAGGTGTATACCAGGGATTTGTATGGTAGGGATTGATTGATAGAATCGGAAACGGATTCTGTGGATATAGGAGAATTCGGCTAAGGCTGTATTCTCCTTATAAAATGCAGATATATAATATGATAAGATTAGGATAAATATAAAGTATAGCATAAGAATTGCATAGATTAGGAAGAAATGTATTATAAAAATGTCGAAGAATATTGATGAAAAAGATAATACGGGAGAAAAAGTGTAGTATAATAGAATTGGTTCTAAATTATGAAACTGTGAGGTGTAGAATGAATACATATGATATTAATAGTAATCAATATATTTTGGAAAAGTTAATAGGTAAGGCGCTTTTAGATGCTGCAATGTGGACTAATAAAAAATGTACACCGTGGAAACCACAGGAACCAGATTATGTGGCAATGTTATCGACCAAATTTGTTAAAGATTTTTTTAATGTATTAGTTGCAGTTTTTCCGCATTATGATTTTTCTATTGTAGGTGTATATTGTCATCAAAAGCCGATAGTAGATATTAAAGAAGCTAAGAAGCCAGAGTTGGGAGATATTTTATTTGTTTATGCAGATAGAAAGCGAAAAGGTGAAATGGTCTTGAATTCTCTTTTGCTTCAGGCAAAGATATCAAAGAATCCTTGGCTACACGTACATCAAAGTGAGAGACATCAGTTAAAATTATATAAAAACTGGCCTCAATTTACATATTGTAGAGCGGGAAATTTGAATGGAAAGATGAGAAATATTTTTCCTAAAACGATAAATGATGGGGCACAATATTTATTGATTGCTGACAATTTATTGGCCAATGGATTTTTTGCTGGAAACAGAATGTTCCCAATGGGTTGTGCGATACCTGATGATATCTTATACATTAATGACAGTTTGTCTAGCGAGCTTATTAATTTACTGAAATTTAAGTCGGGACGTACATTTGATAGTGACCTATATTCAACGGAAGATGGATGGTCTAAGATGATATGGGACTTATTACAGATTGCGGCTTTCAAATATTCAAAAAGAAAGAATGCACAACTTAAGTCATTTTCCAGGATTAATGAGTTCAGTCATTTTTGCACAGAGGGCATGGGAGATATGACATTGTTAGATGAGGCACTAGGTAATTATAAAAATATGGAGGGAATATCCAATGAAGACAGTGGTGTATCGATAGTGCTGATTGAAAGTCGATTAAAAAGTGAAGAAAAAAGCCAGAGAAAATTTGGCAGGAAATAATAGTAAGTGCCTCAAAACATGGCGTAGTGTAAACTAGCAGAGTTCCTGCTATAATACCTACATCAATGTTTGAGGCACTTTTTTCTGTTCCTTTTTAAATGGCACTGCTCTGGTGAATATTACGGTGCGGCAGAGCCGCCTGTCCGATCACTCTTTGTATCCAGCGGAATGCTTTCTATAAAGTACCTCCGTACATGGGACCAGCACAGGGATCTTTTGATGTCCGGCACAGTATCATAACCGGAGTAGGCATCCGTGATCAGGTATCCATCAAAACTCTTAAGCAGTTTCCGGGCATTCTCACCGCTCCGGCTGCGGGAATAAAAGAAAAATGCTGCCTGGATCTCTTCGCTAGCTGCACTGCGCATGACCCACATAAAGGATTCGCTGCCTGGAAGTTTCCCTTCTTCCTTATTGCACTGGATCCTGGTCTCATCCATATGGAGCAGCCCGCATTCCAGCAGTTTCTCATGAATCCTCCAGTAGACCGGTTCCAGCCATTCCTGACTGCATCTTATCACCCGGTCACGATTAAACTAAAAAAATAATACCAAGCCATCTGATAGAGAATCTGGCAGACAGCCGGGAACAGTATCAGATGGATTTTATAAAATGTCAATATACGGATGATTACCTACTTACCAAATTCGCGCGGCATGTCTTTGAATGTTGATATTTTCACGACAAAAAGACCGCCCTTTTCAGGTCAGTCTAACGCTTTATTGTTGCGTTCTTCAATTCTATTTCAGCAACTTATAAATATTAAAAGTCTTTTATTTGACAGTTATGAATTATGCCACACCAATTATGTTCATATTGTTGCGAGGATGCATTTCTTTTAAAATCTCTGCCTGCTTTTTAGCCGCAATATGTATATAGATCTGTGTCGTTTTTATGGAGCTGTGACCAAGAATTTGCTGGACACAGCTTACATCTACTCCTTCTTCTATTAAATATGTGGCAAACGAATGTCTGAACATATGGGGGGTTATGTTCCTTTCAATTCCAGCCTGTTCTGTATACTTTTTCAGCATCAACCGTATTGATTGCTCTGTATACCTATTTTCTCTGTTGTTTACAAAAAAGTATCCGCTCTGTCTGATCGCAGATTCATTTTCAGCATAGTATTTTTTCAGCAACGCCAGAATTGAAGTACTGCTGATCTGAACATATCTTTCCTTCCCGCCTTTTCCCATTAATCTTATCAGACCTGTATTCAGGTTAACACTATCTTTCCGGATATTAGAAATCTCATATACTCTTGCCCCGGTTGCAAAAAATACTTCTATAATTGCTATATCACGCAGCATATATTTACGAGACGAAGCAGTACTTTCATTCAGGCATTTGTACATATAATTCAGAAGCTGCTCAATTTCCTCTCTTGGAATGATTCTTGGAAGAGTTACATTTTCTTTAAATCTGACTTTTATTTTTCGGAATGGACTTTCAATAATAATTTCTGTTTCCTCTAAATAATTATAATATGCTTTTATTGATGCTATTTTCCTTTTTACGGTTTTTGGTTTGAAGTTTTTATGCAGATGAGTGATATATTCTTCAATCTTCTCCTTTTCAGGTTCATCAACACAAACAAATTCAAAATATTGATGGAGATCAATGCGATATGCCTTCAGTGTTTTTTTATCCAGTTCCTTTCGATATTCACAATACTCCAAATATGTTGCCATTTTAGCTTCTAATCTCATTTTAACTTCCTCCTGTTTTTATAAACATCATATTACTGTTTTCAGTATCAATTTCAATAGAAGCTATAATAAAAATATAAACCATGTACTGGTGGATAATTAGCAGTTATCTGTTATTTAAAATTAAATACGTTAAAAAGGATGAAAGATAACATGAGTTTTGCAAAGGACAATTGGGAAGAGTTTGAAAAGCTTTCACTCAGCATATTAGAGACATATTTGCCCACAGATTCTGAATTTAGTTATTCTATTACGCATACTCCTCATCGCAAAGATGGTGGCTATGACGGACTTATTATAATTTCTTCAAGTGATGAGAATATAGATCAATACAAAATATTATCCGAATCAAAGCTTCGCGAATTGTCAAATAAAGATCTGCCTATGTCTGACTTTTCCAAAACCCTGATTATAGCAATTAATTTAATGGCGCAGGAAATATATATCTTTACAAACCTACATTATTCTATTGAAACCCAGAAACGAATCCGCAAATTTTCCAGTTTCTCAAATATACGGGTGGAACTTGTTGACATCTTTGAAGTATCTGATAGAGTAAAAGAATTATATAAAACCCTGAAAAACACATATTCTCCAGCCTTTTTGGGCCAATTAATAGACTCTGTAATTACCCACCCTGTTTCCAAGCGAATATTTTCTGAGAAAAAAGTACATATTTCTCCATTAAGAAAACTTATTGGAACAGACAGAAACAAACTGCTGGATTTATGTTATAACGCTATTTCTGAGAAAAATGGAATTGTTATTATTAAAGGGAGTTCAGGTTGTGGGAAAACTTTTTTTATTGAACATTTATTAAATAAAATGTACAGGGAAAGTTCTATTCCGTATCATAGAATTAATATGGAAGAACTTTCTACAGTACAGGTATTTTTGTTAAAAATTCTGTCGTCTATCTGGAATATTGACGTTTTAGATATTATGAATTTCTCTGAACAGGATATAAATGATATAACTGATTATTTATCCGAAGAAGAATTAAGCATCCGCGCAAGGGCTTCCTTATTGAATATTTTGAAACCGGAATCTGTATCAAATGAAATACAGCAGGATATAATGCAGTTTTATTTTTTTGAATATTTATATCGCATATATGTGCCTATATTAAGACGTCAGAGGCAGGTTATATACTTTCATAATCTGGATTATGCCTCCAGTTCAGCGCTTCAAATTTTAAATAAATTTATCAAAAAATTTGAAAAGGAAAATATCTTATTTATACTTGAAATTCGAACGGATATCAAAAAATGTGATGAGTTTCTGGAATATCTTCTGAAAGATGTTCCTGTTTTATATATAACAGAAATCAAAGAGTTCAATTCAATGGAATTAAATCAGTATTTTGAGCATAAATATAAAAATGTATTTTCTTTTGAGGAAGAAAAAAATTTAAAGAGAATTCTACCAAGAACTCCTTTGCTTATTGATACAGTTACAGAGCTATTCAGACATGATTTAGGAATGAGAAGCTCTTTATATAATCTGGATATGACAAAATTATATAAAAATCAAAAATATCTTCAAAGTATTTCTTTTGAATATGTCAAAAAAATAATAATAGAATCTGAAATAGAGGTTCAGAATCTCGCTTTTATGATTGGCTTGATGGATGGAAAGCTTGCAGAAGTTGATTTAGAGATGATATCTAATAACCATTCTTTAAAAGAAGGTTTGATACGTACCAATTTATTCAAATTTCAAGATGACTATATCCGAATCCGACATATGTTTTATTTAGGTCCTTTGCAGCAAATGGCTTTTCTTTCCTCTTACAGACAACATGAAATTTATAAAATACTCTTTAACAAAATTGAAGTATTATCTGTTGATAAATTTTGCAAAGCTATAAAAAAGATTCAATTGGCAATTTTTCTGGAGAACAAACAGTATCTGGAAGAAAATTGGAAAGCACTTATTTCAAATTTATTGTTTCAGGAAGACTATGCCCTTGCTCAATCATTATTAAAAGATATATATAATTTATTGGAAAATGATTTCTCTGCTTCAGAATTATTTGATGCCCTTCTAATGACAGCTTATTGTTGCTTGAAATTATGTGATTTCCATAGTGATCTACTGCAAGTTTGTTTTAAGGAATTACATGATCTTTCTTTAATTACCGTAATTTCTCCTGAACAAATCCGATTGTATCATTTGTTGCAGGCGAAGCATTATCTGGCTGTAGGACAGTACCTAGCACTTATAAAGCAGACAGACGAACTGAGAATAATAGACCCAAAATTACGTCATATTCGTGCCATTGGCATAAAGCATCAATATGGAATAAACAACTGTATTCTAAGTCTTAAAAGAGGAATAAAAAGATTTCCGGAGAATACGCTCTTGAAATACAGCTATTACGACCATTTATTATCAATCAGTATCAATAAGGGAGATTTTAAAGCAGCCAAAGCCAATATAGACATTTTAAAAACATATAAAGAAATTTTATCTTTAGAAGATCAAATTCACTTAGAATTTAACGAATTAACTGTTTTGTTTTATTCAAAAGAAATGAAAGATACCAGACAATTGTTAGGCTTGTGTGGAAAAGCCTATCAGAATAATCTGCATGTTGAGTTAAGTCGGTCTTATAATTTGCTGGGTCAATTTTTTTGGACGAAAAAAGACTGGAAAAAGGCTATAGATGCATTTGATGCAGCAGCCGATTTACAAGATCGTACAGGACATCAAACCTATCGCTGGATAGCTAAAACAAATCTGGCACTTATCAATTTGGAATTAAGAAATAATCCAGATGCTGTTATGTATGCCAAAGAAATTATCCTTGGCTACTATAGTTCCAAACGGGATAAATTTAAACGAATTTTCACTGCCGATAACAAAATGATGTATACCGATTTCTTTACCGATAAAGAAATCGTTTCCATTTTGCTTATGTTAAGAATTTTATATAAAAATGACTATACTGGATATACCCAGATAATCGAAACTGTAAAGCAGCCAGATATAGCAGTTTTACCAAAGGAATTTGAACATTTTATTTCTCGTTCTTTTGTTTCCATGTTGAAAAAAACTTATTATTATGTGGACGGAAACTTTATGATCAAGTGTTAATTGACTGTCCTGTTATTTCATATTTATAACAGGACAGCCTCGAAAAAATTATTATAAAAATCTGTAATAGCGGATAGTTCTATTTTGCATTCTTTATGTAATATCTTTTTCTCAATATATTGTTCTATTGATAAAACACTGATCCATAATAGAACAGTATTATCAATTAATTGAAACTTCTGTGAATTCAGGTTTTTCAATATGCCATCCTTGTAGTACTCAATATAAGTATAGGCCTCATCAATACCTATTTCTCCAAAATAAATGTCGCAACTTGGAAGAAGGAAAGTTTGCATATTGTATCGTACAATATGGTTTAATAAACTTTTCCCATAATTCATCCCATATTTTGGAGTAATCCGGAGGCGAATATACGCAATCTTATTAAATATATACTTTATACAGTTGATTTCAGCATCAGTAAATACAGGATAGTTTTCAATCGCAGCAGTTAATTCTTTTATAAGAGTCTGCATTGTATAATATTTATGCTGCGCTTGAAATTTACTGTTTATTTCTAATAAATCAGATTTACCATATGATGTAATCGTATAAGATTCCCTGAATTTTTTCAGCAGTAGGGGCATTTCTTTTAGACATTCGTCATGAGCTAATACTTTTCCCATAGGCATGGTATATGAAAACAGTATATCCGATTGATCAGTAATTGGTAAACATCCTGAAAGAGAGGCCGAAAAAGTCGCAGCATCATAAAGTGCTATAAATGGAATGACCGAGTTAGAGTCATAAGCATTCCATTCTTGTTTACAGTTAAAACGATTATAATACTGCTTGATTATATTATAAGTAGTTTTCCATAAATAACTCTGATTACTTTCCATAGAAATAATAGCTGTTTCTTTTATGTGAAACTCGGTACTGATATCCGAAATATCATTTTTTATATCACTATATGGGAATATATCTACCAAATTGGGATACTGCGGATGCATTCTTTCATAAAACAAATTACCGTTATAGGTATATTGACTTGTTCCGAAATAGAAATATAAATCAGATATTCTTTGAAAATAATCCCAATTCTTGCTTATTTTCCAAAAGAGATTCTTAGAATTAATTCCAAGCATATTTGACAGATAGGGATTGATAATAAACAGTTCTAAATATCGGGACAATTTTTCAAAATCTCCATATTCCACATGAAAGCCATTATACCAGTCTTGCACATAATTATTGCCAAAACCAGAGTAAGTTGCTATAACTGGTTTTCCGGCAGACATTGCTTCCAGAATAACCCTTCCCCCAGGCTCAAAAGCAGAATGCATAATCAACACATTGCATTTGAGTAACACATTGGAAATTCCCGCGGCAGATAAAAATCCCCACCAATATATTTTGTGCTGCTTTTCATATGTTTCGAGATCGGGTACATATTGTTTTATTATTCGGCGATATTTACAAATATCTTCGGCAGTACCGCCGATAAACCACATGGGAGGTGTCAAATCCAAGTATTTCTTATATAAAATTTCCCAGGCTAGAATTATTTCTTTTACACCTTTCTGATCAACGATTCTTCCTATATAGCAAAAGGCTCCATTTACCCACCATCCAGTGTCCTGTGACGCCAATGTATTATAATTAACAGAGACATCTTGCTCCAGATTTCCAGATGGAAGGTGAGCCGGGCGTAAAAAACAATCTGCAACAGTTCTGCCCACAACAATTATTTTATGTGGTTCAATATGATATTTTTCTATTAACAATTCGTATTCTGACTCAGTAATTGAAATAATGCGATCTACTTTGGGCAGAAAAAACTGTTCGCTTTCATATTGGTGGGAAGAAACAGGGGAAAACCCATTTCTTTTGCGTTCACAGGAGGTACTGATTACAGAATGAATCTGTGTTAAATGATACTCAATGCATAATTGACTGGCTAACAAGCCTGATATCCAATAAGTTGAATGTACCAACGTTATTGGATGTTTTATATTTTCATAGATTTTTTTTACAGTTTCATATAAAAAGTTTCTGTTGTCATACAGCAAATCCTGATTTTCAAACCATTCCTTCTTTATGGGAATTTCATATAGCACAATATTGGAATATAAATGGTTTGGAGTCAATTGTTTTAATGAAGATTTAGTTGTTGTGATAACCGTTATTTCTAACCGCGGCATATCTTTAAAATGTTCAATAATTTCCAATACTGTCCTTTGATGACCGCCGAGATTCAATTCAAACGGATTTCCTAGTAAACATAATAATAATATGTGTCTTGTCATAGCCTTGCCTCAAATAAAAAAAAGATAACTGGTTGTTAGTAAATAACAGATAACTGCTAATTATCCATCAAAAATTATATCATAAAGAATCAATTTTTACCATCAGTCTTTCTGGTATCCCTCGATCATGGTTACTGTTCAAGGGTATGCATAAGTTATTGTAAAAAGTGACGAATTTTTATTTTTTTATATTGTGGATAATCATGTTCAGCAGAAAAAACTGTGTTTATAGTTTTTTCTGCTGTTCCTTTTCTGAAAGCTTATACACAAAAGATTATCTTTCAGGCATATTTTTTAACGGATATCATCTGATTATGTCTGCTTTTTTATTGTAAAACTGGTACCTTATCCACAGTCAGATTGACGAAAGTATCCTTTCCGGCAGTTCGCTTTTTTCCTGTGTTTCTGCTATACTTTTGTCAGGAAAGAGAGGACGGCTTATGAACATTGATTTAAGAGAAGAACTTAGAAAACGTGATGAACTTCTTGACGGTTATCTCAAGCAGATTGAGATCCAGGAAGAGTTTATCCAGAAGCAGAAAGAAATGATCGAATTTCTGGAAGACCATATTTCAAAGATCACAGATATTATCAGCGGCGTCTGACAGATAAAACTATGCCGGGGGAAAAAGTATGCCTGATGCTTATGACCGTATTACACTCCTGTGCCGCCTGAAAGCTGCACAGACCAGAAATAAAGAACTGGAATCCGGAGAAAGATATGTCCGGCTGAAAGAGCTTCATCAGAAGGAATGCAGGGGATATGGATCCAGGATCCTGGAACTGCAGAAAGAAGCGGCGGATGCCCATAAGGAAACGATACGTGTCCGTAATTACTGGTTCCAGGTACTGGAAGATATGCTTCTGGAGTTTGAAAAAATGCAGAAGAAAACGAAACAGGAGCTCCAGGAGATGGAAAAGCGCGCCCTGAAAGCAGAAAAACAGAGGGATGATGCACTGGATAAGGTAAAAGAACTCCAGCACCAGTTTTATGAAACAGCAGTCAGGCTGGAAGAAGAACAGGGAAAAAATCTGAAACTCCGTGCACAGATAAACCGTGATTATGAAAATTCCTCTATCCCTTCTTCCAAAACACTCCGGAAGAAAAAGATCACGAACAGCAGGGAAAAGACCGGAAGGAAACCCGGAGGCCAGCCAGGCCATAAGGGACACTGCCGCAAAAAACAGGAGCCGACCCGGCCGGCAGTCCTTCTCCCGCCTCCGGGCATTTCTGTTTCTTCTTAACAATGACTGCTGTACATCAATCGATAAGAGCAGACAGTTTCTGTCAGACCTGACCTTTTATAATTATGGAACGGATCATCAGGAATGCCTTGCCCATGTGCTGCGCTATCTGAAAGGCAGCATGGATAATGAGCCGGACCGTACCTGGAATAAAGATATGCATTCACTGGTACAGGAAATGATCCATTTCCGGAATGGATTACAGCCGTCTGAGGAACCGGATCCCTGTAAGGTCTCTGAATTCGAAGAAAGATACCGTAAGATATTGGAGACCGCCCGGAAGGAATATGAAGATGTTCCGGCAAACGATTACTATAGAGACGGGTATAATTTATTTCTGAGAATGGAGAAATATATGCAGAACCATCTGCTGCTCCTGCATGATCTCCGGGTACCTGCCACTAATAATGAAGCAGAAAGGCTTCTAAGGAATTATAAGCGGAAACAGGCACAGGCCGTGACATTCAGAAGTTTCGAGAGCATCGATTATCTCTGCCAATGCATGAGCATGCTTGTTTTGATGCGCTTAGAAGAACCAGAAAATATATTTGACAGAGTGTCCAGGATATTTGGATAAAGAAAACCGATGGCTTAAGTTGACCACATTGGGGTCTGACCCCAATGTGGTCGAATCAAAAAACGTTTAGAAAAATTGCTTAAAAGAAACGATTTATTATTCATCTGAAAAAATACGCAGAATACCGGAACTCAGGCAGAATGCAGGTCTTACCACACCGCTTCTGGCAGGGCTTGTTCATACGAAACTGTATCTGCCTGCGACCGGGGCAGGCGTGCCATATACCAGTGGATTCAATACTGCGTCCGGTGTGGCATCAATTGTAGCAGCAGATGAAGGCGATGAAGAATCCAGAGTCCTTTACAATAACGGAGACGGAACCTGGATCGATGAGAACGGAAATCTTTATGAAGAGTAAATGAAAAGAAACGTTTTCCGTAAGCAAATAAGGGAATGGAAAACATTTCTTTTTTTATAAAATGTTATATGAGATATAAAAGCTATTTTGAAATATAATTATTTGATAAGAAAGACATTTTTATTTTACAACAAACAGACATTTTTATAAGAAAATGGTTGATTATCTCAAAAAAGCCTTGATTTACGGGCATACAAGCAGGATTTCAAACTGAATTTACTACCAATTTACTACTTTTGAGGGAAAGAGCCTTGATATGCCGCCCGGAACCCTGCAAGCCCAAACACCAGCACACAGCATTGAGAAAAAATAAATGAAAACTGAATACGACGCAAACGCGGCGTTTCTCTATCCCAATACCGGGAGAACAGGAACGCCGCTTTTTTTATGCCCTCATGTTACGCAGTAGGGGCGAAAAAAGCCTTGCTATATGCGGCTTTGCGGGCGCACTTCTGCCGGGGACAGGGATTTATACCTAAACCCGGCAAAACGGCGTTCTATCGCGTAACAAATCCACAACCAAAGGAGTGATGAAGCTATGGCAGTTTTCCGAGTGGAGCGCAACAAGGGCTATACCGTTATGAGCAACCACCATTTACGCAACAAGGAGCTGACCTTAAAGGCAAAGGGGCTTTTATCGCAAATGCTGTCACTTCCCGAAGATTGGGACTACACCCTTGCGGGGCTGTCACAGATCAACCGGGAAAAGATAGACGCTATCCGGGAAGCCATAAAGGAGCTGGAACGCGCCGGGTATATCGTCCGTTCACGGGAACGCGACGAAAAGGGACGCTTGCGCGGAGCCGATTATGTGATCTATGAGCAGCCGCATACAGAACCTACGCCGGATTTACCTACATTGGAAAATCCAACATTGGATAATCCAACGCAGGAAAAACCAATGTTGGAAAAACCTACGTTGGAAAATCCAATGCAATTAAATAAAGATATACAAAAAACTGATTTACCAACAAAAGAAAAAATAAATACAGATTTACAAAGTACCCATTCCATTCCTATCCTTTCCCCTAACCCCTCTCCCTCTGACAGAGAAGCGGCTACGCCGCCGGAACGGAAACGAAAGGAAACGGAAACACAGAGCGCATATGAGATTTACCGGGAGATCATCAAGGACAATATCTCCTATGACATTCTCATGCAGGATATGAAGTTTGACGGTGACAGGCTGGACGAAATCGTTGACATTATGCTGGAAACCGTCTGCACCCGGAGAAAGACAATCCGCATTGCCGGGGACGACTACCCCGCCGAGCTGGTGAAAGCTAAGTTTATGAAGCTGGACAGCGAACATATCCGCTTTGTGCTGGACTGTATGCGGGAGAACACAACAAAAATCCGCAACATCAAGCAGTATTTACGGGCGGTGCTTTTCAATGCCCCGTCCACTATCGGAAACTATTATACGTCCCTTGTGGCTCACGATATGGCAAGCGGCGCACTTGCGCCACAGGAGCCGCACGACCCCTATTCATTCAAACCGGGCGAAAGCCTGTAACCACCCACAACCACAAAAGGAGGATTTTATTATGGCAGCACAGAAAATGACGGGAGCATTGGTATTTGACGAGCGCACAGACCGCTATGACATTCGCTTTGACCTTGCCAGTTACTACGGCGGGCTGCATTGCGGGGACTGTTTCGACGTGTTCACCCGCGGCAAGTGGAAGCCGACCCGCATTGAAATGAACATGAAACAGGAATGGTACTTAGTGGGTATCAGAGCCGACGACCTTAACGGGCTGCGGGTGCGTATCTGACCGCCGCCCCATAGACTACCCCGAAAGGAGGGAAAGACCCCATGCAGGACGAGATCAACGAAAAAACCGTTGCCCTGTATATCAAGACCGGGAAGCTGACCGCCGAAGTGCTGCAAAAGGCAATGAAAGCCGCGCTTGCACAGGCAAAGAAGCAGATCGGCAAGCAGCCCCACGGGAAACAGACCCTAAAGCAGCTTATGAAGCAGAACACGGGCGTTTCCAACATTGAGATCACAAAAGACAATATCAAGGCGTTTGAGCATACCGCCAAAAAGTACGGTATCGACTTTGCGCTGAAAAAGGACGCGACGGAAACCCCGCCCCGCTATCTTGTATTCTTCAAGGGCAGGGACGCGGACGCGCTGACCGCCGCTTTCAAGGAGTTTTCCGCAAAGAAGCTGACGCAGGACAGGAAGCCCTCAATCCGAAAGGCATTAGCCGCTTTCCGGGAAAAGGCAAAGGAGCTGAACGCCAGCCGCCAGCAGACCAAAAACAAGGACAGGGAGGTATCGCTATGAAGCCGGAAGTAAAAAAGCTGCTTATCCTCAATCTCCCGTATCTGCTCTTTGTGTACCTGTTTGACAAGGTGGGCGCGGCTGTCCGGCTTTCCCCTGGCATGGACGCAAGCGCAAAGATATTACATCTTGGGGAGGGCTTTACCGCCGCTTTTGCCAGTGCCGCGCCCAGCTTACACCCCGCCGATTTACTGATCGGCATTGCCGGGGCGGTGATTATCTGGCTTGCCGTTTACCTAAAGGGCAAGAACGCGAAGAAATACCGCAAGGGCATTGAGTACGGTTCCGCACGCTGGAGTGCATAATCTTAACTGTAAACAACGACTTTATGGACGCAGGAGGATATGCACATGAGCAATTACAATAAAATCACAGCCCTTTACTCCCGCCTTTCCGTAGGCGACGAAGACAGGGACGGCGGCGAGAGCAACAGCATACAGAACCAAAAAATCTTTTTAGAGAACTACGCCAAAGGACAGCACCTAACCAATATCCGCCACTACATTGACGACGACGAAAGCGGCAGGTTCTTTGACCGTTCCGCTTATTCCCGCATGATTGAAGATGTGGAAAGCGGCAAAATCGGTGTCTGCATTATGAAAGACCTTACCCGCTGGGGGCGCGACTATCTCCAAGTTGGCAACGCTATGGAGATTTTCAGACGGAACAATGTACGCTTTATCGCAGTCAACAACGGTATAGACAGCGAAAACCCCGACACATTAGAGTTTGCCCCCTTTATCAATATCATGTCGGAGTGGTACGCAAAGGACATCAGCAAGAAAGTGAAAACGGGCATTAAGACCAAAGGCATGAGTGGAAAGCCGATTGCCACCGAAGCCCCTTACGGCTATATCAAAGCCCCGGACAACAAGGATTTTTGGATAATCGACGAGGAAGCCGCCGAGGTTGTACGCCTTATTTTCCGTCTGTTTTTGGACGGGAAAAACCGAAACCAAATCGCCGTATATCTGACACAGGAGCAAATCCCAACCCCCACTTTCTACATGAAAGACCGCGGGCGGGGAACTTGTAAAAATAAGACGCTCAACGAGGATAACCGTTACAAGTGGAACAAAGCCACGCTGACCCATATCCTCACGCGGCAGGAGTATTGCGGCGATGTAGTCAACTTCAAGACCACAAAGCATTTCCGGGATAAGCGAAACCACTATGTAGACAGAAGCCAGTGGCACATCACAGAAAATGTGCATGAGCCGATTATTGACCGCACCGACTTTGAAAATGTGCAGCGGATTTTGGAAAACGCACCTGTCAAACGCCCCAACGGGGACGGAGAAATCCACCCTCTGTCCGGCTTGCTTTTCTGTAAAGACTGCGGTGCAAAAATGCACATTCGCATAGATTACCGAAACGGCGGCAAGCGCCATGTTGCCTATTGCAGCGAGTACCACAAGGGAAAAGCCAAAAATCCCAAGTGCAGCTCCCCGCACATCATGGACGCGGATCTGCTTATGCAGACCGTCGCAGATGTGCTGAAAAAAATCGCGGAATACTCTATCAGCAACCGGGCAGAGTTTGAAGCCTTAGTGAAAAAGAGCCTTGCCATGCAGCAGACCGACAAGACAAAGAAACAGCAGAAGCGTATCCCGCAAATCACGACGCGCCTTGAACAGATTGACAAGGTGCTGAATAAACTTTATGAGGACAACGCGCTGGGTACTATCCCACAAGACCGCTATGAGCAGATGTCGCAGAAGTATTCCGAAGAATACTACTCACTGAAAGCCGAGCTTGAACAGCTTAGGGAACAGCTATCCGCTTTTGAGAACGCGGGAGGACGGGCGCAGAAGTTTGTAAAGCTGATAGACCGTTACGCTGACTTTACCGACCTTACCCCGACTATCCTCAACGAGTTTATCAGCCGGATTGAAGTGCATGAGCGTGACAAGAAAAGGGCGAAACAGGCTATTCAGCATATCGGGATATATTTTAACCATATCGGCAGATTTGAAAATGAACTGACACAGCTTGCAGAGCCGACAGAGCAGGAAATCCGGCAAATGCGTGAGGAAATCGAAGAAGCAAGAAAGGAAAAGAGCCGCGCCTACCACCGCAACTATTCAAGAGAATACCGGGCGAGAAATCTTGAAAAGAGGCGGGAGTACGACCGTATCAAAGCGCGGGAATATCGGGCGAAGAAAAAGGCGCAGGCTGCCGCCGCACTGTCCGCACCATAAAACAGAATAGCAACATCATAGAGGGATTTTCCGAACTACGGGAAGTCCCTTTTTTACGCCCGGAGAAAGGAGTAACCTATTGACAGAAAAGAAAGGAACACCCACCCCGCCGACCAAACCGGACGGAGTTATCACGACACAGAGAAACGGGCAGACCATTGTTGCGGAGCTGTTTTTTAACCACAACGCCACAGAAACATTCTCCGACAAGCTGCTGAAAACGATACTTGCCGACAGTCTGCGTTTTTCTGCGTCTGACGGTCAAGAGCCGGAAAAAACAGAAATCTTGCGATAACAGCCGCCCC
>OGPO01000215.1_pt1 | contig 53156 bp, 43 predicted proteins | sample 1553041 | NCBI WGS metagenome assembly OGPO01 (sample SAMEA2580281, study PRJEB22360) | human gut metagenome | biome: human gut; feature: human-associated habitat; material: faeces | place: Denmark | collected 2008/2010 | reverse complement strand
CTATTATCTCATTTCTGACGGTGAGATGATAGGCGGGTGGTTATTAATCACTTACCAATGTTTTTGCTCTCATTATCTGTAATCACTGTTCTTAATTTCGCGTCTTCATCATATGTATGCGGTAACATACGAAGCCAAGAAACTCTATCTGCATCTTTCTCTTCCGCTACAAACACCATTTTCACATCTGAGAAGTACTGTCTTGCGGCAATATCAATTACAAGATTTTTAAGAATATTAAATCTGTAGGCTTCATTACCAACAACACCTACTGCATTAACAGACTTAAAATCACATACAACTGGAGCAGCATGCACGTACTTAAATTCATCGCTAATTTGTTCGGGTATAAGTTGTAGTTCATCTTCAACCTCAAGGCGTTCCTGCTTCTTATACTTGATTTTACGATTAGCCTCTATCGAGCCATCACCTAGTTTCACACACAGGAAATCTGTGTCAGCAGTTGTTCTGTCAAATAGGCTTGGCGAAAACTCTCCCAATCGATTAGTTTCTTCAGTCTGAGAAATGTATATTTTATCGAGTGTCTCTTTTTCCTCAGCTCTTAGCTGTTCAATTTCCATTCTCTTTTTTGCAACATACGCATTGTATTTTTCTACACGTTCCTCAGTACCTTTTTTGTAATCCTTTTTACTCTGCTGCAAAGTGATAACAGAAGTTACAATTGCCATTACACCGGAAACTGCCGACATAATGATCATTGCACCGCCAAAGAATGCTGTGATGCCTGACACAAGAAGCATACCGATAGAGGGTAGCAATCTAGTTAATAAATTGTTCTTTGGTTTCTGTGGCTTTGCGGGCGGGTCTAAAACCTCAATATCATCCTTATTTACAATTGTCTGAACTCTTGTGTTACGATTGAATTTAGGATATGAATTCTGCTCAGGTCTATCAATGAAGTTAAGTGTATTCACAACTAAATCATTACGGATTTGAGTCCATATCTTATTGTCTTTAAAATAGAAGAAATAATCTGAAATGGAGAGGAAATCGCCATCCTTGATAATATCTTTGCTTTTTGCTTTCTTGCCGTTGATATAGACACCGTAAGTAGTCTTTTGAATCTCAACAACAAAGCCATCAGCTTTTTTATTGAGAACTAGAGTATCATCCTTGACATACTCTCCACCAATTGCAATATTGCAGTTTGTCGGGGTACCAATGGTTAATGATGTTGTTCCAGAAACATCAATGATTCTCTCATATTTTTTCTTACCATCATCAAAATCGATCAAGAATTCCATTGCAAAAACGAGGTTATCGGACTCCTGATATTTGATCTCCAACACATCACCATGAACTAAGTTCTTGGTCATTAGTTTTCTAACGTCACCGACAGTCAGATACAAGTTATCAGAGCAATGAACGAACCACTCTTTTCCGTTTTTTACGAAGAGTAGTTCAATCTGACCAAAAAATAGTTCCTTTCGGAGACGAATATCGCAATCAACACTTGTTCCGACCTTAACTTGTTGCGCATCGGGAGCAAGTTCAATTTCCTTATAGACGGTATTACTTGAAAGCGTAATTTTATATCTATTCATTTAACTTGCCTCCTATTCTGTGAAGTTAATAACACTGCCGTTACGCAGTCCAAATTCTGCTAATGTTTTATTGCCTTTGAGCAGAGCGATTGGGTTTTCTGCTTTCAAATAACAATTTTTAATGTCAGAAGTGTCAATGCCCAGTTCATATGCGGTATTTAAGGCGTTAACCAAGTCATTTGCCGATATATCCAGAGGAACCTCAAGGTCCACAGTGAAATTTCTTTTGATTATATTAAGAATAACAATTGCTGTTTCCTTATCCATTGTGACACCTCCTTTAAATAATCAGGAATGCAGCCTTTTGAATGCTGCTTTCCTTTGATAGATCATCTGGCTTCATATTTGCATAATGATTAAAATGATCGATGTAGTCACTAACAGAAAACTTTAATGCAACATTCGGAGAAATAAGAGCGTTGTCTTCCTCTTTATCAAAATCGTTACAAATGAAAATGTATTTTTCAGCGCTTGCACCGTTGATGTTCGCAACAAGTATATTCGTAGCAAGGACTGAGGCAAGACTCTGATTTGTGATTACCATAACCTTATCTGCAATATTGAACAGATCAGCTTTATCCTCGTCAAAAGACACATCTGCATCAACAATAATGAAGTCATAATCTCCGCTTTTCTTAGCAGAAACAATAATCTTCTCGTAGACAGAATAGTTTATACCAAGAGACATAAGTGCGGCCTTGAAAGGAGGGAGGTAGCTAAACAGTTCTTTACGTATTACATGCTTAATATCGGAATAGATGTTTTCTGTTGCTGTTGCCAGTTTCGCATATACTTCTGCGGCGGTAATAGCCGAATGGTTCTCAAGCATATGTTGGAATACCTGCAGACGAGCCGCATTGATATAGAGAACACGCTTGTAGTTTTTGGTCAAAGATGCACTAACGCCCATCGCTACAGTTGTTTTACCAGCACCACCACTGGCAGAGTAGAACAACACAACCTGAGTTTCTTGCTTCGAAGCTTTATCGAGTTTGAGAACGTCTGCACTCTTGCCGGTAATCTCATTGAATATTTCCTTAATACTCGTGTATTTGAAAATGTGGTTAACATTTAAATCTGCAGTTTGTTCATCCTCATATTGCTCATTCATTACGAAAATGTGAGAAATGTTATGGCGCTGCATAGATTGGCTATAAAGTTCCTCAGATACAATGAGAATGTCAGCACGCTGAGGGGTTGAGAACAGTGTTTCAAAATACTCATTATCAGTGACAATTTCAAGTTCTACTTTCTCAAAGAAATCTTCGGAAAATTTTAGTTGAAGTGGGATGATATAGTTTACATCGGTGTCCGCAATAATGATTCTCGGTTTAGCCATATATTCATCCCTCCTTATCCTATACATACTTGGAAATCACTATTTGCAAGACGAATAATATCGCCATTATTAATCGGATGAGGCTGATTCGGCTGCAGTTTCACCTTATTAACAAATGTGCCATTTGCACTCTGAAGGTCGGTAATAGTATATTGATTTCCTCTTTTGCTAATTCTGCAATGTGAGCGACTGATCATCTTGTTAAAAGCAATCACGCCGTCGCAAAGTTCTGCTTTCTTACCAATAACAAACTCGTCTTTGGTAACCGCAATTTCAACGCGTGAAGGTGCATTCATTGCAATAATGCGCAGCAAACCGGAACTTGCTCTTCCTCCGCCAACATCAGTCTGACCAATATGAGACTGACCGACGCCCGTGCTTTTGCCACCTTTAATGCGAGCAAACAGATCCTCTATACTAAGCATGCCGTTAGAAAGGTCGGCTGAGAACTGCATAGTTTTAGGGGTAGAGAGCGTAGAAACTCCAGAGATAAGTTTGACAAGTCCGGTTCTAATTTCGTTTTCAAAGCTTGCATTGTCATCGTAGAGCCGTTTGCTCAAAGGGAGATATACTAAACTCACCTTATGTGTAGTCGAATCTACATATATATGCTCAAAAGCAATGTCAATATTTTGGCACGATAGAAAACCATTGAGCTTAACATCAATTATGTCTGACAGAATATTTGCCACGATAGTCAAAAAGTTTTCTGAATCCATCGACGATATCATTGATGAAAAGGACTTTAATCCCTTCGTGAGATAGTATAGTTGCACCTTACCGTTATACATCATCTTCATACACTTCACGAAGCAACTATTTGCTTGGCTTTGGAGCACCTTATACTCCGTAGACAGAAAGGTGCTATTGTCGCTCAGAATATAGGAAAAATTCGAGCCACATTCCATTTCTTTTATATAGTTGTTTTCAATTAAAGCATTCATATTATTAACACCTTCTTGTCCTAGTCTTTTGCTATTTATCACAAGTTGGACTACATACTTCTCTGTAATCTAACTTCTAACAAATAGCTCCATCTCCCCGTGCAGGGAAGAACCTGCACGGGGGAATATGGAACTACTTCTTATTTGTTACTTGCCCGCTGATTCTTTTTTCTTACGTTTATATGTAACAAGAGTACAGATGCCGCCTGCAAGAACTATCACACCGGCGATAGATCCCCAGAAGAGACCCTTGTTTGCATACCAACGAACGAATGCGTTACGAGAAACTGTTACTTCATTGAAGAACAAATATGTGCTATTCTCGTTGTCTTCTGAATGAGCTTTGAGGAAGTCCTCAGAATCAGTGTCTGTTACATTGCCGGCAAGATCCGTCACCTTGATTCGAACTTTATGAGCAGTTGTACCAGTCTGTTCCGTTAAGTCAAAGTCACCAGTAAAGTTATAAAGATTATCACCAATTTCCTCTGAAGTAAGAGTCTTGATGGTTTCTCCATTTACGATAACTTCGATTGTCTTCAAGCCTCCAACATCAACGATGGTATACTTAACATTAAGCTTACCATCCACAATCTTATCAACATCGGCAATTTTCTTATCAAGGTTTACGATGTTTCTAATCTCAGGAGCAACGGAGTCAACTGTAAAGTTTATTGTGTCGAGGATTTCCTTACCCTGTTCGTCAAGGGAGTTGTCAGGAACGCTTGTAGATTCGTTCTCTGCAGAGTCATCTGCTGCGTACTTGGATGTCAAGGAAATCTTGTAGACACCATCCTTCTCAAAGTTGGAAGCCTTAATAGTGTAAACATACTGATACCAACCGCTTTCACCGATAGCTACCTGAGAATTGATGTTTTCAGGATTGCTTGTGAAGTCTACGTCTACTGTCTCACCGTCACGGGTAATGAGAATCTTCAATGAACCTTCAAGGATTCTATCAGCGTTGTACTCTGTGATAACAAGGTCATTTTCAACGGAAGTAATATACTGTCCGCCATCTTTGATCAACGCCACAAGCTCATCGCTGTACTCATAAACAGAACCGAATCTGTTAATTGTGAACTTAATCTCGGATTCTGAAGTATGCTTGGCTTTATCAGTCATGCCGACGGTTAGAACATAAATACCATCATTTCCAACCTCAGAAGGAATAGTGAAGCTTCCGGATCCACCCTTATCATTGTCATTAACCTTAATAAAGGTGTCAGTTACATCTTCAACCTTATCAAAGCGAGTTCTTGTGAGCTTAATGGTCTTTGTGTCAAAATTCTGATCAGCAAAGTTAAAGCCGATTGTTGCCTCACCCTTATAGGCACCGCCAACCTCATTCTTGGCAACGCCATTAATTGTGTAGGTAGGAACCTCAATCTTAGTATCAATGGTCATCTGCTTAGAGGTGTAGGTTGTCATCTTGTTAGAAGACTTATCGGTGTAGTTGATAGTGACAAAATAGTCACCATCTTCTGTCAGGGTAAAGGTACCAACGTGTACATCCACACTGTTGTCATTCCAAGTAGGTGTTACCGCAGTTGCAGCACCTCCATCCTTGGAAACCGTTACTTGAACGTCGTTTGCATAAAAGTTTGCTTCATTGATGGTTATGGTTGCATTGATATTTCCGTTATAGTAGGAAATATCACCAACAACATTCGTTGCCTCGTTATAGCTTACCTGTGCTGTAGGAGCAATGTTATCAACTACAATACGTTTTGTTTCCTTATGAGCATCTGATTCGTTTCCTGCACGGTCAGTTGCGGTAAACTCAACAGTTCCGTTAAACTGGTTATCGCTTCCAAGAACCATCTTCGGAATCTCAAAGGTTACAGTTGCAGTCTTCCTATTCTCGGAATACTTAATGTCTGCTGCTTGGATTGCTTCGTTAATGAGTTCAGCATTTACATTGCTTACACCAGCAGCATTCAGATAGCTGTAGAGGAATGAATGAACCTCAGATGTAGAATCTTCCGCTGTAAGGGTTACTGTCATTTTTGCATTGTAGAATCCGAAAGTTACAGCCTCAAGAACCGTGTCAAGCACGCTGGTGCTATAGTTTACTGACAGATTTGTAGGATCAGTTTTGTCAACGGTGAAATAATCAGTCGCATAATCCTCAGCCGCGTTTGTCGCCTTATCGGTATATGCAACATCAAAGGAATAATTTGCATCGCCAGGATATGTAATGGTGATGGTATGAATATCACCGGTAGAATCAACAGTCCATGCGGACTTACTACTCAAAGTTGCAACATCAAGTACATCACCGGAAACATCCTTAGCAATGATTGTGAAATCAACCTCATCAGAGATAAAATTGTGTTCATTAATAGTGATTACTGCTGTCTGAGTATCAGCAAAATATTTACGTTCGTTGCCATCACGGTCGGTAAGCTTATTTGCTACGGTCTTGTTCTGATATTCAACATTAATAACCGGAAGGGTGGTATCGATTGTATGTGTATCAGAAACATACTTAACCATCTCATTATTGGAACGGTCAGTATACTCAACAGTAATTACATAGTGGCCATCACCGGAGTGATCTGCAGGTGCAGGAAGGGTAAATGTGCCAACAATCTTATCTTCTGCATTTCTGCTACCCCAGTTAACTGTGCCATAGTCAAACGCTGAGCCGTTCTTTGTAACAGTAACCACTACATCATCAGCATAGAAGTTAGCTTCGGTTACAGTAAACTTAACATCAACGGCATTGTTGTAGAAATAATCTTGACCAATGACTCTGTCGGCCTCTGTATACTCAACAGTAATTTCCGGAGCAATAGTATCAACAACGATAATATTGCCGTTATCTACCTTCTTAACGCTCTTGTTTTGGAATGCATCGGTAGCCAATACGCTGATATAACCTCTATACTGAGCAAACTCATCAGCTGTCAAGGTGATTTCAGCAGTAAACTTAGACTTGTCAGTCTGATCCTGTACTGCAGGAATAGTCGAATCTGCCAGACTGTCCGGATGCTTGATGGTGCTTGCACCAGATTCCTTTGTATAACCCCAAGTAAAGGATTCAACACCGGCACTTGTGTCATAGGAAGTAAATCTTACAGTTACAGAAGGATTGTAGTAACCAAAGGTAATTACATTAAGGAAGGTTTCCCAAGGAGCAGTAATGTACTCGATAGTAGGTTCAGAAGGTGCGTCATGGTCGATAATGAACTCATCTTCCACTTCCTGTGTTGCATCCCACCCTGCAATATCCTTATAGTCCATCTTGAGGTTGTAGATACCGTTCACGTACTGGTCGTATTCATATATGTAAACATCGCCAGCTTTAGTCCATGTTGCATTGTTAAGGATAGTTGTGAGCTGGGTTGATGTAAGGGCAACATCTGTACCAGTTATATCCTTCATAGTACCGGTAATAACAACATCGCTAGCACGGAAATTGTGCTCAGTTACGGTAAAGACAGTCTTCTGAACATCGCCGTTGTGAACATAATCAATCTTCACAACAGGAGGTGTCTTATCAACAGTAATGGTTTCAGAAGCGTAATCAGCCATCTTGTTGTTAGCCTTATCGGTGTAAGTTACATAAACAACATAGTCACCATCACCGGCTAAAGTAAATGTACCAACCTTATTATTCCAAGAAGGTATTACTACAGTTGGGGCAGCACTGTCTTTCGATACCTTCACGATAACATCTTCTGCATAGAAGTTGGTTTCAGTAATGGTAAGTTCAACAACTACATCGCTGTTAAAGAAGTGGGCACCATTATAAGTATCTTCCTGAGCAGTGTAAGGTTCTTCACCCTGGTATTTAACGGAAAGTTCAGGAGCAATAGTATCTACAATAAATACATAGTCATCAGTTTTTCCGATTTCATTGGAAGCCTTATCTGTAGCAGTGAAGGAAATCTTACCATGCATCTGCTCTGCCTGATCGGCAGGAAGAGTAAGTGTAGCCGTTGCAACCTTAGTTTGTGCGTTTACATTAACTGCAATTTCCTTAGTCACAGCTGCACCAGACTCAGGAGTATAGGTCCAATCGAAATGGTCGATTCCGGAGGTTACATCCTTTGCGGTAAAAGTAATAGTGACAGACGGATTATAGAAGCCCAAACTCTGACCAAGTTTCTGGACAAGGTTCAGTTCGGAGAACTCAATCTTCAAATCAGCAGGGTTCACGGAGTCTATCTTTACATTAACTGCAATTCTATCAGTAATACCTCCAGTTGCTATATTCTTCAGATATACATAACGAACATCAGTACCCTGGTTGCTAAATTCCGTTATAGTTTCAAAGCTATCACTTGCTTTTTGTGCAATTGCATAGCCATCAACAGGTGTAACGGTTGCTTTTGTCTTATACCAATCGTTTGTGCCATCTACAGCAGACAATGTATAAGGATTGGCAGGTGTTGCTTCAAAAGAAACGATTACTTTGTAAGAAATCTCATCAGCACCGTATCTTCTTGTAGCTGCTTTCTTTGCAGTAACAATGATTTCGTTATTTCCACTGCGAACATCTTCAACCAACTTGTCGATATCGGTTACAGTAAGCTTTCCACTTGTAGAATTAATAGCAACACCCTCAACATCATTGATGCTATAGGTTATATCACCGGTAATCCATATACTCTTCTTGGATGCCTTCTGCGCAGAAATTGTGGAGTTTGTTCCAATCACGAAGTTCTTCTCAGTTTCGGCAAATTCAATGTACTGTCCGTTGGACGAAACAGCACCGGTCACATCCAAATAATATTTAATTACGCACTCGTTATAGTTATTATTTCCAGAGAGTTTAGCAATAACAGTAATTGCGCCAGGATGATTTACAGTAAGAGTACCATCAGCGGCGATTTCAGCAACATCTTCATCAGCAACAATTTCGTAAGTAATTGTTCCATTTGCTAATGCTTCTACGTCTGTTGCAGAGAAATCATAAGTCTGTCCGTAAGGAACAGTACCCTTCAACTCAATAACTTCTGGATTTGTATCATTGGCCATTGCATCATACTCATCAAAGTCAAAGCTCTGATCAGCTTTTGAAATGGTCACAGTAATCGGGAAAGCTGGGGTATTCTTGTCGTTGTAGCCATCTTTGGTTGCCTTTACGAAAATTACGTATTCTCCAGCTTCAGTTGCTACAGGAATAGTATCAGTTACCCAAGTTGCCTGATTATCGTCACTGTATTCCAAGGTATAGTCGCCATCCTTGGTCACAGCCAACAGTTCTTTTTCAGTTGTATCGTAGGTTCTATTGACTGCTTCAATCTTAAGATCTCCAAGGTCGATCTCACCGAGCGCAATATCAACATTGACAGTTTTTTCAAACTTATTGTAGTTTGCGCCACGGTCAACTGTCAGTTTAACGGTATAAGCACCAACTGCCATTCTTTCGGGAACTGCCTTACCAGTTTCATTAGTTCCGTTAACAGTCCACGTTACGCTATCGCTTTCTGTAAAAGCACCTGTTAAAGCAACAAGCGGCTGATTAGTTTCGTTATACTTGAGGCCAGTTACGGGAGCGATATCAATACCCTCAATATCAGCAGGGTTGATAACTGTTTGCACAGTCTTATCAAGGGTAGTATAGCCTGTACGTGCAACTACCACCCTAACACTATATGTGCCAGCATCCGTTGCTTTAGGAACTTCAGATACGGGATCAGTTGCGCCATTCAGATAATACTCAACAGTATCTCCTGCAACCTCAGTCACAGAAACAAGTTCCTGCTCACTACCATTATAGGTGAGAGTCTTACCGGAAATCTGGACATCCTTTATTTTGGTGCAGGTCATTTGAATAGTGAAATTATCCTGAAGGCTCGTAATTTCTTGATCATATGCGTCGTTTGTGTAGGTCGCATAATCATCGTGGGTAACAGTGATGGAGCTTAACATAATGTTTCCAGGCTCGGAACCATCAAAAACAACGACTTCACCATTTGCATCAGTAGGAACATCGTCATTGCCCATTACCTCAGTACCTAAATCATTGTCATAAATAACATAGGTTACTTTTGCGCCTTCAATCGGTTCGCCAGTAACATCATCAACCACTGTTACAGTTACAGCGTCAGGATGAGATGTTGTTGCTGCATAAGCTACCATCGAGAATGGAATCATGGAAAACACCATTGCAATCGACAGAAGAGCCGCCAGCAATCTGTGCGAAACTTTGCTTTTAACATTACTCATAGCTGTTTTCTCTCCTTGTGCGTTTATATTTTGTAGCCTTATATATTCTCCCGTTGAACAAGCAGTGCATATTCAACGACAAAACCATTAGAAATAAAAGAACATAAGTGACGTATTCGTATCTCCAGTCTGTGAAATTGATAATGATAAGCATTAGAAAGCTTAATATCATTGTCACATCAAACACCGTCGCAGGAACATTTGTAAAGAATGTCGCTATTCCCGGATGACAGTTCATTTTCACATCCCCATCAACTTTCCGAATGATGAACCATTTACGTTCTGTATTAGCCATCGCAATCAGGGTATATCCCGTTATTGCTGAAAGCCAAAACACTATTCCAATCAGTGCAGTCATTTTCCGGTCTTGCTCTCCCATTTGAACTGCTATTGGCATGAGCAAAATTGAGGCTGACATTAGGAATATGAATACAACGGCAAACCAGAATAGTCGTCTTATCTTCTGAATACTTCTCATCCAATCACCTCTTCGGTGTGGACGAGGATTACCTCTTCGATAATTTCAAGTTTTTTGCCGCCAGTACGAACAATTGGATTATGTGACGGTACATCAAGAGGTGCTGTTGCGTTTTCATCGATAAGTAAACCTGTTGTTTCAGATTCAAGCACTCCGGTTTCCTCAGAATCAAGACCGTCCGCCTTATTATCTGCTAGCAAACCAGTTTCAGGCTTGTCATCATCGGGAACTTCATTTTTCTTGTCGAGTTTACCAGAATCAGGCATTGTACCCGTCAGTTTACCGCGTTCGGCGTTAGTCTTGCTTTCTTTGTAAGACTTAGCGCCGGTTTTTTCGTTTGCAGCGCGCATCTTAGCAATGGATTTTCTTGCAGTCCTACCTGATAGATCCCCGATAACAGTCGGGATCTTAAAGAAGAACCAGAAAAATATAGCAAGAACCAAGCATACACCTGCAACAGCAAATGAGATAATCGATAATGTCTGTAATGTTTGTGCCATATCTTAATTACCTCCTTGCTGACGTTTTTCTACTTCGTTATACTTCGCATTGATATTTGCGATGAACGAATCGTAACTCGAATTGATTTCATCTTTCAGATCGTTAACATATGTAAGAGTGGAAGTAATTGCGTTAGCTTTCTGAGAAAGCTCTGACATCAAATCAAGAGCTTGCTGTCTGTCAAACCCTACACCAGCTATGTATTCTGCCTGGTCGTTGATCAAAAGCATTGTTACATAGTAGAGTGAGATTTTATCATAATTAGCCTCACTATCTGTTGCTTTATCAACTATCTCCATTGCAGTTTCGATTTCGTTAAACAAATCAGTGTAGTCCTGCAAAGAGTGTTCAGAGGTAGTGCTTTGTTTTGTCATAAACTCGCAGATAGAGTTGTAACAAATGGCGATTTCCTTTTTGTCGTAATTCGCCTCAGCTCCTGCCGCTGTTTTGAAGAATCCTTGAGCACTTACTGCTCTGCTCTTGAAAGAACCATCGTAATCGGAGAAATAAAGCTTGCCCATGTCGTAATACATATCTGCGATTTCCGGGTTGGTTAGTTCTAAAGAATCAGCATTAGATTCAATTGTATTGCCAACCTTGGTGATTTGATCATTAGAAGCATCATGATTCTTGTAATAGTCAATCAACTTATTATAGGCGTCCACGCGCTCCGGATAAATCCCGACTGCAGCAAAGTATTTAGACGGATCAGAACCGGCGATATTTGCATCGTAGTCTTGGTTGTTAACATTTGTTGCTGTTAGATTGAGAACAAGGCCTGCGATTGCCATAATCACCGACATACCAATTGCAACGATGAAAGAGATAAGCTTTCTTCTTTGCATTTTCTTGAAGCCCTTGGTAATCAGTTCTGGGTGTTCAAGATCATAAAGCAAGTCAGCGCAGCTTTGATATCTGTTTTCGGCTGCCGGCTCTACACATCGGTCGATGATAATCTCAATACCTTCGGACAATTCCGGGTTCCACTGTCTTACCGGGGCATAAGGCTCACCGTTTCGCGGATCTACCCCGGTGAGCAAATGATGCATTGTCATACCCAGTGCAAAGATATCGGATCTCGGGTCAGTCTGACCACTGTACTGCTCCGGTGGAGCATAACCCTTGGTACCAAGAACCGTTGTGTCAGCAAGATTTTGTTCTTTATACTCTCGTGCAATACCAAAGTCGATAATTTTGATATTTCCTTCCGGCTTGAGCATTACGTTCGCCGGTTTCATATCTCTATATATAATGGAAGGTTTCTGCGAATGTAAGTACGATAGAGCATCACAAAGTTGCTTTGCCCAGTTCACAACCATTTCTTCCGGCTGCGCACCATACTCACTCAGAATCTTGTCCAGTGATTCGCCCTCAATATAATCCATAACAACATAAATCGTAATTCCGTTGTCAATGATATCTACGATTCTTGGGAGTGAAGGATGGTCAAGTTTTTTCATCATATTTGCTTCGGCAAGCAAACTGTTTACAACGACTTCATCATTCTTACCGCTGCCTTTTTTACGAATCTCTTTAACCGCCCACTGTTTGTTTAAACGCTTATCCATAGCGAGGTAAACAATGGACATACCGCCTCGGCCAATTTCTTTCAATATCTCATATTTCCCGTCAATGACGGTTCCGATTTCTGTCATTTATCTGCTCACCTCACTCCGCTTTAATCAGAAGTACCGAGATGTTGTCTTTTTCTTCTCGGCTCTTAACCTGCTCAATAAGATACTTTGCATTGTTGTGCATTGCATCCTTGTTCATCAAATTGATAGGATTGAGGGACTCATAAATCTCAGACTCCGTAATTTCATGTCTGAAACCATCAGAACAAAGCATATATGCACCTTTCTCGGTCTTGCCACAGATAATCTGAGGTTCAACCGCCTTGGAAGCACCTATACACTGCAGAAGTAGGTTGCGACGCTTATCGGTCTTTGCCTGTTCAAGTGTCATAGTTCCACGGCTAATCTCTCTTGCTACAAAGGTTTGATCCGTTGTCAACTGAATGAGAGATGCACCGATATGGTAGACACGCGTATCACCAACGTGGCCAATCACATACCGATCTCCAATGAACAGGATTCCGGAAAAGGTAGTACCGACTCCTTCAATTCCGTTGTCTTTGCTGTATTCAAGAATCTGTGCATTCAGTTCCTTAAGTAACAGAGACCATTTAGCACCGATTACTTGCATATCAACTTCCTCAAGCTCGTAAGGGAGTTCTTCATCGAACCATTTGGCGAAAGCTCGAATTACAGTAGCGCTAGCCAGTTCGCCCTTGGAAAGACCGCCCATACCGTCACAGATAACTGCCAGAAGAACTTCTTCGCCGTCAACAATTGCATGCTTTATAAGGACGCTGTCTTGGTTTGTATCTTTCGAGATGCCGATATCGGTATCTGCTGTTGCTATAAACCGCATTTACTTTTTCACTCCTTATCCAACTTATTTTTCAAATATTGAAGATAAATTCTTCGTTGCCCAATTTCAGTCTGTCGCCATCGTGAACCTCAACTTCCATATGTATAGGGAGTTCTTGATTGTTGATGTATGTGTGGTTCTTGGAATTGAGATCTTTAACAAAGTATTTATTACCGCGTGTAATAATATCCGCATGGCTTCTGCTTACAGCAATGTTGTTGGTAACAAAATAGTCCACATAACTTCTCTCTTTTCCGAGTCGGAAAACAGGCTTATTAATGCTGATTGTTTCTTCAGTGAGAATGCGAAACAAGGTTGGAAATCTAACATTCGCATTATTCTCAAACAAAAGTCCAGTTGCTTCATCCTCATCCCCAGTGCAGGTCAAGAGTCCGGTTGCTTCATCATCACTGTTATTCAGAAGCCCTGTTGCTTCGTCGTCATCGTATGTGAGAAGTCCAGTAGCATCATCATCTCCACTTTCAACGAGTAACCCAGTAGGATCATCATCTTCTTCTGAAAGAAGACCTGTCGGCTCATCACCGTCATCGGAGCCCTTCTTTTTATCGTAATGGTCATAGTAGTGTTGCTGCTTGTTTGTCATAAATCCACTTTGACCCGCATTCTGTTTTTTGATTGTATTAACTACACTTCTATCTTCTTTCGCAACAAATGCCTCTACTTTATTGATATCGAACGGTTTCATTGCTTTGAAAAAATAAATAAACCTTGAGACAAAGTCATTATCCTTTTCATCAGCAGGTTTTACCGAATACGCAATTGCCTCAATGAACTCTATTAAGTTCATATTCTGCTGACCCATTACGGTCGGTACATAAACAAATTGAACCTCTTTGGTGACTTCATTTATGTACACATACTGGAGATTCATAACCAGATTATTTATTCCCATATTGTTTGCCTGCAGTTTTTGCACAGCAACAACAACTTGTTCCAGTATAAAGAGAAACTCTCTTTTTGTGACGGGTCTCTTTAATCTATCATAAAGACTTATGCCGACAGGACCGGTATATTCAATCAAATTCTTCTTGACCAGTTTTGGTTTGAGAAAACCGCGCAAAAATACACGAGAGAATCTATCAAGTTCCTTTTCATCAATAGTCTCACCAAACGTTGTTTTAACTTTGACTAAAAGTTGGCAATCTTTTGCTTTCGCTTTGAACTTCACGCATTTTACCTCCTTCAGCCTGGAATTTTCGTAGAATCCTTCAAGTTTTTGATCGCTTTCTTAACCAATTTCATTTGCGGAGCAATGATGCCTTCCTCGGCAAAAATCATATAATTAGCCACAGATGTAATTGTTAAATAAACATACGGTTCAATTACTTCTTTATTACAATTTAGTTTTTTTGCAATCAAATCAGTATAGTGGTCATATCTTCTGGATAATCTATCTAATACAGGCTTAACACTATCCTTGTAGCGTTTGCTGGCACACACCGAAGCTAAAAAGCGCATTGTCGGTGCCATTTCATCTGCTCGTGACTTCAAACGGTTCATCATAAGATCCGGATTCGATAAATCTTTTAATGCTGGTAACAATAGCGCATTTTCAAGGCGCAAGGCGGCTTCTTCAGCACAAAGAATAACTGCTTCATCCTTGCTTGAGAAATAATAATACAACCCGGCGTTTTGCAATTTTAATGCACCGCTCAAGCTCCGGGTTGATGTTTCCGAAAGACCTTTTTCAATGAAATGGTCAAGACAAACATTTATAACTTCCTTTTTACGATCAGGTTCCATATTCTTCACCCTTTTTTCTTAACCTATTTCTTTACCCCTCGTCATCCATTATCAAGCGCTCGCTCGGTTTAGGCTCAAAAAAATATGGTTGAGCCTACTTTGCGTAGAACTACAAGTTCTACGAGTTATCAATCATAATCCTTGATATATTGCGATCATTTATGATCTTTGACCCTTCGTTTTGACCACAATAAGTTTTTTTATCAAGCAGAAAAAGTGATTAGCTTTTCTAATTGTGTCCTTTTTAATTCCATTGATGAGTGAACATAGGTATTAAGCGTAACACCTACATTTGCATGTCCAAGCATTTCGCTGAGTGATTTCACATCGACACCAGCCTCAATACATCGTGTTGCAAAAGTATGTCTCAGCGCGTGGTAGTTAATAGAAGCGATGCCGCTTTCTTCTAACAAGCGATGGTAGCGGTACTCAAAAGTTCTTGGACTCAAAAATGTTTCCGAATTTGAAACCACAAACTTTGATGATGCCTGATTATTTATGCTGGTGAGAATAGGAAGCAATGCCGACGAAATTGGTATATCCCTTGTGGACGCAGCCGTTTTTGGTGTGTCTAAAATCAAACAGCTTGAACTGCCAAGACGGGCATCGCTATTCTTTACTCTTGCTACGGTGTGGCGCACTTTGATAATATGGTTTTGCAAATCAACATCATCCCAAGTGAGCGCACATATTTCACCAATTCTTAATCCTGTGTGAAGTGAAATAAGAATACCAGCTTTTGTATTGTCTAAGTCTGAAAGAAGATATTGTTCTAAGTGTTTCTGTTCGTCTCTACTTAGAACTGGAAGGTCTTTTTTTGTGGTCGATGGCTTACAAATCGGAGTCTTTAATGGCAAACACATTTGTTCTTCAACTGCATACTTTATCGACGAGCTGATTACTAACATGATGCTCCTTACATATGATGCCGAAAGGCCGCCTTTATGATCTACTCTTCCTGAAGTCATTTTCTTTGTCAGGAATGCATTTATCATTGTAGAGTCTAATTCTGACAGTTTAACTCGACCCAACTCAGGCATAATATGTGTGTCAATCAAATTTTGGTATTTGTTAATGGTTCCGCCTTTCAAACGAATACGATTATGCTCCATCCATAGGGATATTACTTCTCCAAAGGTTCTTTCGTGATTTTGGGGTAATCGAAGATTCTGTTCAATCTTTGGAAGTTCTGATAACTTAGACTTCACTTCTCTGTATGTCTTTCCATACAGAGATCCATAAATAATAGTGCCGTCTGGTTTATGTCCCTTTTTGAATCGGCCTTCCCAACGTCCGTCTTTTCTTTTATGAATGTTATCACCACGTTTTGACATAGTATTCTCCTTTTTTGTTTGTTTTACAAAGTGTTGATTTTTCCACATCTTATATGATAAGGTATTAGAACAAAGCAGTCTCAATTTTGAGTGTGGTAAAGCATTTCTCTTGACCATCCATTTTGACCACTTATAATGGTTTATTTAATAAAATTGCTTGTACTGTTATAACATTAGAGCAATTATTATAACAATTTCGACCGTTTTCTTGTAAAAGCACAGCCAAGATCATTGACTTTTGGGGCGTGGCATGGTATAATAAGTCGAAATATGTAAACATATTAGAAGTTAAGAACTTGTAGTTCTACGCAAGAATTACACCTATTGCTCTATTCGAGGAATAGGTGTTTTATTTTTTGCTAACCATGATAACTTGCTTTTTCATTCGTTTTGCATATTGAATTGCATCATATGCACCGCCGTGATCACGTTGTATGTAACCAATTACAAAATCACATTCATCTATCATCCAACGATTTCGTTTCTTTATTGCCGCTTTTGGATGAACAAGCTCACTTTCTTCGCATACCATTACATCGTCATAGCGATAATTGTAGTATTCTTTGTTCGTATTCAACTCGTTTGAAAAATAAGGTTTTATCAAGATAATGGATATATGATTGTGCTTTAACTTCGCTTTTCTTACTGTGTTTGTAAATTGTTCATCAAACTGTCCCATACCACCTGTATAGAAAACATCAACTCCATTTTCAGTAATCAATTTTTCTATGACTTCGTCCAGCTCCAACTCAATATTGGTAAATAAAAATCTATGTCCAAAACCGCAACAAACAACGCTCATACATCTACCTTCTTACGCTATAGCATACAATCATTCTACCATAGCCGCTTAATAAAATCAACCATAGCGTATATAATATCTACTGTAAAAGGAGGTGGCAATATGAACAAGCCTAACACAGTATTGGTCGAAATGGGCAAGAGAATAACAGAACGCAGAAAGCTTCAGGGATTATCTCAGGAGGAACTTGCCGAAAAAGCAGATTTAACCCCGCAAACCATTTCTACTGCAGAACGCGGAGTAAAAGCAATTCGCCCCGAAAACCTCTTAAATCTTAGTAAAGCATTAGGCGTGAGTGCAGACTATCTTTTAACCGGAGAAATAATCGATAAAGATATTTGTTTAATTGCCAACAGTCTAAATGACAAAACTCCGGAACAAATACGACTTATTGAACAGATCATTAACAACTGCTCAGAATTATGTCATAAATAGCAAGCAGGGTTCGTTTTTCGACACGAGCCCTGCTTTTTTAGTTGCCACAAAAGTATTCTATTATTTTCTTTAACGGTTTGTCATAAACAATTCGTACTATTCCAAAAATAAGCATCGTAGCAAATACTGTTAAAAACAGGATTGAACTGCCGTTAAAGACTTTCAAAACTTGGATAATATCTTCGTTTGGTACAATAATACCATTCATCCATAACACAATACTGACAAAAGATATTCCCACGGCTAATAAACTGATTCCTCTTACTAAAGCGTTTGAATACCATAGCCAAAATGTTTTTGGTCTTAAAATCATTGATATAACATACGGAATGATTATTCCACCCAGTCCAATCAAAATAATACCTGTGTTTCCTACCCCAAACACATCACACATAATGCTAGGTATTGGAAACAGATTAAAATCGACAACCTTTGCTCCTACTATCAAGGCTAATAAAGAGTGCCCCGCTTCGTGTAATGTTGGATAAAGTAATATTGCAGTAAACAATCCTATCGAAAATAATCCTACCACCTGTCTTGCTTTCATAACAATTCCTTTCCTCTTCATTTGTTTATAGTTTTGCCAATATTCAAAAAATTAGCACCGCCCCAAATGGGCGGTGCCACTTCAATATTGTGGTACTCCGTAACCGAGCACCTCATAATGACCAATGGGATATTGATTTTGTCGGCAGCTATCACCTGAGTTGCCTTCAACGGTATAGACAATTCCGTTCTCCACTTTCTGAACGATACCCGTATGGTCGGATAGACCGTCTTGCGGTCCTGACGAACCTTTATTATCCCAGTCAAAGAAGATAATCATACCGGGAGCCGGCTCGGCAGATCCGTCCATCCATTGACCTCTGTCCTTGAACCACTGCACACCGTTTACACAGCCTGCAAACTTCGGGATAACGCCGGTGTCAATATATCCGCACTCATTCGCACACCAAGATACAAAGCAGGCGCACCACTCCACACGGGAGCCAAAGCCGTACCAAGACCAGTAAGGCTCGCCGCCCACATTGCCGATCTGCGACAACGCAACGGTTACGATTTGGTCGTCGCTTGCGGTAATGCCGTAAAGCACAGATGACCACAAAGAATTGTTCTTGTCTTGCAGAAGCTCGGTCAGATAATCCTTTTGCTCTTGATTAAAGCCGTATAGAGCCGCCATTTCATCCACCGTCTTATGCGTCACCGTTATATATAAGTAGGTTCTCGTAACGGTAGTTTCGGTTTGTACGATATTTCCGTTTCCGTCATCGGTTTCGGTTATGACCGTTTCAGACTTGCTTTCCGTCCGTGACGATATGCTGTTCATCTCCCAAAAAATATCTTTGAGAAGCTGCTTTTTGCTATCGTCCATTGTGGCGACCTCCTGCGGATTGTCGGGGTCGGTGTTGACCTTAACGGAATACACCGAAAGCACCTCTTTCCAAACCGCACGGCTGCCCGACATTTCAAGAACATCATAGGTATTGCCGTTTCGGATTTCCAACAGCTTGTTATCATATTCGGTGTTGATTTCCTGAACGGCGGTCTGCATAGACTGTCCCGTTCCTGAGTCCTCGCCTGAAAAGAAAATACCGAACACCGAGCCGATAATAGCGGCGATCAGACAAATTACAATAATCACAACAACCGCAACCCAACCTCCGGCTGCGATGGCGGCGACAAGCGCTTTAATCCCGGCGATAATTGCCTTGACTGCGGCAATCGTAGCCTTTACCGCCGCCTTAACCCCGGCAACAACCGCCTTTGCCGTAGCTTTTGCGGCTTGGGCGGCTTTCTGCGCAGCCTTCGCACTTGCCTTAGCAGTTTTCTGTGCCGCTTTTGCCGCCTGCTGTGAGGTCTTGATTGCAGTCTTTGCGGTTTTCTCGGCAGTCTTAACGGATTTCGTCGCCGTCTTTGCAGAGCCTTTACCGACCGTCTTTATCGTTTTCTTTCCGGCTGAACGGGCAGACTGCTTTACGGTTTTCTCCGCAGATTTTTCGGTAGTCCTGACCGTTTTGCCGCCAATATTCTGAGACTGCTTCTGCAAAGACTTTTCAGCCCGTTTTGCCTTGAAATTCTGAATACCGTCCTTTGCCTTGTAGATATTTTCCTTTGTGGTTTCAACGCCTTTCCGTCCGGCTTTGTCAAATTGATGTGCGCCCTCGTGAATGGCAGTGTCCATTCCACGCTCGAACCTATCCGCAGCATATTCGTCGGCAGAATTTTCGGCGGCAGATGTGCTGTGTTCGGCTTTATCTTTGGTAGAGATATACGCCTGTTTCATTCGCTGCCCGGCTACGGCAGCTTTGTCAATGGTCTTTATCGTACCTTTGACTGCATCTCTTGTTTTAATATCAGCCATATAATAAACCTCCCTTCGTGGAAAATTAGAACGCAAAATAAGGGGAAAAGGTATAAACACCTTAACCCCTTGACCTTTGCATATAAAAAGTGGCTTGAAATAAGGGCTTTCGGCGGTCTAATTGTCCACGCCCGACCTCTTATTTCGTTGATATTTCGCCTTGTTTTTCAGGTACATTATCCTTGCACACTCAGTACAGTATTTCTGCCTGTTGCTGTGCTTTTCAATAGGAACACCGCACCTTTCACAAACGGTTTTTGCTCCCGACATCAATATCTCTGCTTCCAGCTTTGGCTCTGCGGGCAATACCGCATTGCGGAAGTACTTGTAAAGCAGAGAGTAAGAAATAGACTGAACGCATACGCAGGGTTCTCCGTCGTCAAGGAGCAGACAGTTTCCTCCGTCGTAATTTGCACACAGGTGCTTTATCAGAGCATTAGCTTTGTATCTCTGTCGCCCCGTCATTTGAGGGAGCATTGCTACCACCGCTTTCTGTTACTTTCTTTGCTACAACGACAAGCCTGCTGTTCTGACCGGAATACTCACAGGTGGATAGCGTGATGAGCTTATCACCGTATTCGGCAAAAACGCCCGTATCGTAGAAAGCCTTTTCTTTGGCTCTTTGGATATACCCGTCAAACTGCTCTTTTGTTGCGGCGTCAACAAACTGATAATACCTAAACTCATTTTCCGAGCCGGTATAAACCGCCGTCTTGAAAACAGCGATAATCTCATAGGTCTGTTTCACATAAAGCGTATCAAAGCGGAAGGTCTTGTGTTCCTCCCAAAAATCCTTGCTTTTGAACTTTTCAAGGTCGGAAAACATTGTACCGTTCTTCATATGATGACCGTAAACAATCAGGTTGTCTGACGGTTTATTTACATCACAGCTTTCGCTCATATAGGGACAGCCGTAATCGGTGTATTCCTTGTCAAAGCCGTGCTTCAGATAGAAGTTCGGCTCCTGCGGCGACTGCATAACGGGATAGTTGATTTGCGTATCATCAATTCTTATCCACCCCACAATGTCGCTGTTCTGCTCATAGAGCTTTGCGTACTCAGGGAGCATTACCACTTCTCCCTCCGTAGTGTTGACAGCCTCGCTTATTTCGTTTTCCTCTACAAACTCTGCAAGACTGTCGTAGATTTCCTCCTGCGTATACGCTTCTTTGAAATGACGGTATATCATCACTCCGCTGAAAATCATCACAAGCAGAAAAGAGCAGATGATTGAAACATAGATATTCTTTTTCATTGCGTTTCCTTTCCGAAGCCGAGAGAGAGCTATGCGCTCTCTCCGGGCTTCGTGGTCATCAGTTTGTAGAGTTTTGTATTCTTGGGGAACTTGTTTGCGAATGGAACGAGAGAACTGCCGACTTTCAGGAGTCCGTGTCCCGCTTCGACATTGGTGATATAGGACATCTGAAGGTCGGAGATATTCAGAAGCTCCGCCAGTTTCAGCCTATCGGTTGAAGCCTGATTGAGCATAATGATGAACTCGGAGTTGGCAAGCATCGTCCTCGCCGTATGGCTCTGCAATAGGTCATCCACATTCTGTGTGATGCCCGTCGCATAAGCACCGTACTTTCTTACACGCTTCCAAAGGGTAAAGAGGAAGTTTGCACTGTACTCATGCTGGAAAAGCAGGTAAATCTCATCAATAAAGATATAGGTGTTCTTGCCCTTCGCTCTGTTCTGAGTGATACGGTTGAGAATAGAGTCGAGGACGACAAGCATACCGATAGGCATAAGCTGCTTACCGAGGTCGAGAATATCGTAGCAGATCAGGCGGTTGTTGGTATCAACATTCGTCTGCTTTGCAAAGGTATTAAGGGAACCGTGAGTAAACAACTCAATCGCAAGTGCGATTTCCTTTGCTTCAGGCTCGTCTTGCTTCAGGAGTTCGGCACGGAAGTCCTGCAAGGTCGGTACAGTACCCGTGTAATCGTTCTGCTGATAGGTACGGTAAACGCTTGCGGTGCAACGGTCTATAATAGACTTCTGCTTTGCTCCGAGGTTGTTGCCGCCGATAAGCTGTTCGCACAGCGACATAATGAACTCGGATTTGAGAATAACGGGGTTTGCACCGTCGCCGTATTCCTTGTTCATATCCATAGCGTTGATATGGCTCGGAGAGGTAGCAGAGATATTAATAATCTCGCCGCCCAAGGCTTTCACAAGTGCGGAATACTCTCGCTCAGGGTCAATTATGATAACATCTGCGTCCGATGAAAGAACAATATTCTCAATTTCTCCCTTTGCCGCAAAGGACTTACCGCCGCCGGATACACCGAGGATAAAGGAATTACCGTTCAAAAGCTGTTTACGGTCGGCAATAATCATATTCTTACTGATTACATTCTGTCCGTAATAAATGCCGTTTTCGTGGTAAATATCCTGAACACGGAACGGGATAAACACCGCCAAAGACTCGGTAGTAAGCGTTCTGAAGGTGTCAATCTTTCGTGTGCCGAAGGGCATAACCGTATTCAGTCCGTCGAGCTGCTGAAATTTCAGTACCCCGAACTGGCAAAGATGCTTTCTTGCGGTAGTCAGGAGCGCTTCGGTGTCCTGATCGAGCTGTTCTTTTGTATCTGCCGTATGCACAAAGGTAATAACGGCAAACATCATTCGCTGATCTCTTGTAGTCAGGTCATCGAGAAACTCTTTCATTTCTTTTTTCTGCTGCTCCATATCGTAAGGAACGGTAGCAGAAAAGTTGTTGTTGGAGTTCTGCCTGCGCTGCCAGTTCGTTATATTCGTCTCAACGCCAAGCAATCTGCTCTCCGCTTCACGCACCGCTTCGTCGGTGGGAATGGGTACAACATCAATCGACATCATCAGATTGCGGTTAAGGTCTGTAAGCTCCGCCACCATACTGTCCTTGATATACGACGCATATTCACGAAGAAAAAGCACTCTGCCGTAGCGATCTCCGATTTTGAAATAGTCGCTTTCAAACTCCATAGAATCAGGGCAGATATAGTCTTTGAAATCGTGTCCCTTCTTCCGTGTTTCCTTGATGTCAAAATGAAAAGAGCTTTCCTCACCGACTCTGTAAAAGTCGTGGAAAACTCTCAGTCGTTCATCTGTTTCAAGCTCGGTGCATTTGCTTCCAAGTCTGCCGAAGTGGGCGATCAGGTCTGCGCCGACACGGGCAAAGTAGTTTCTTGCTTCCTCTATGTTTTTCTTGTTGATAGAGATGGTAATATACTTGTCCTGCACAATGGCGTTTGCTCCGGTGGCTTTTTCGAGCAGCATTTTGTTGTATTCCTCACGGTACACATCAAGCTCATCGCCTTTCAACGGCAGAAGAATGGTTTTCTCAAAGTCCAGTCTGTTTAGCCTGCGGTTGTTGATTGTGATTTTTGTTGTAGCCCCGCTGTCAAAGGAATTGAGCAGCTCAGAGTATTCAAGGAACATTGCTTCCTTGTCCTCACGGCTGGCTACCGCATAATTTATATCCGTAAACTTAAAGGATTTGGAGAACTTATCCTTGCCGACCTGAAAAATGCCGTCATCATAGATTGCCTTGATAGGAATGACATCCTGGACGCCCTTCGGTACAACAAACTTCTCCTTATCCTGTTTGAAAAGATTTGTCAGTGTCTTAATCATTGGTTTTCAATACCTCCTTGCTTTTTTGTTCCATACTCGGCTTCATCAGCTCAAAGTATGTGTTGGTGGAATGGAATACGAGCTTTTTCGGCATAAGAAATTCACTCTTGATCCACGCCCACACAAATTTTTCTGCGGTCATACCGTTGTACTTAATGAAGCCCAGCGCCGCAAAGGGTGCGGCCGCTAAAATACACATCCACGACACGGTTTCCGTGCCGACATACGGCCCCAGCAGAAAATATACACCCACCGCAACTGTGCACGCCAAGACAGAAAAGATGAACTGTCGAAGCGTTAGTCCGAAAAACATACTTTCCGTGTAGTTGCGGATTTCTCTGTTAATTTTTACTTCCATTTTTGCTCCTTTCCCGGCGGCGAGCTTTTATGATTTCCTCCTTGCAGACACACTCATCGGCAAGACAGATAACTCTCCGCTTGCGTTTGCCGCCGTAATAAAGACAATATCTGCAATCGCAATCCTCAAGGGAATATCCTGAGAATTTGTTGTATCTTCGTGTTGTTTGTTTCATTGCAAAATCTCCTTACAGTCCCATCATTTCTCGGATAATGCGGTCGCTCATCTTAACTGAGCCGACGAGTACCAACATATTAAAGACAAGCTCTCCGATATATGCCCACACCTGCGTTACGGCTGCCGCACTTGTATCTACAACAGGCGGCGATGAAGCGAACACCGAGAAGATAATGCAGGCAAGCACGATGACCGCACCTTCAAGCAAAACCGCACAGTAGCTCTTGATAAAGGACTTGCCCACATTCTGCGACGGTTCTCCCGCAAAGGTTGAAAGCGGAATCGGGGCAAGCGCCGTATACATATACAGCTTAAAGAAACGCCCGTAAACAGTCATAATAAGCAGGAAGGAAAGGACTGTAATGAAAAGTCCGCCGATAAGCGTTACCGCCCATAGCGGAATACTCTCAAAAAAGCCGCAGTCCTCGATTGTCGTTACCATCTCAGCCGGGAGCGTTGTCTGCTGCGGCGAGCCGAAGCCTGCGGCGTTCATAATTGTTGTAATCGTACCTTGTACGATATTGAACAGCGCCAGCATCAGCTCCATACCGTAGGTAATCGCACCTTTAGCAAGGGCGAACCTGATAAACAGTTTCAGTGCGTGTTCCGGTTTCTTCACATCGGAGAACGAACCGCAGGTTTTTACCATACCGACTACGAAAAACAAAACGAGCAGTGCCAAGCCGATAGCCTGAACCGCACCGTTTATATTTACAATCACGCTCCATATACCGCCGCCTTTGAAGTTCTGCGGTGTAGTTGTGATAAGCGTCCATATTTCAGATAGCTTCTCATTCCAAGTTTCAAGGGCGTTTTCGAGATTTTGCACAACCCAGTTATCACTCAAATTGACGCACCTCCTTTACTAATTTGGGGCATACCCGATTTTTCGGATATGCCCCTTTTGAGTGTTTCCTTGCTTAACCCGTAATGAGAGTGAGAATTTCCTTTGCAAAGGTGATGATGACACCGCCTGCAAGGGTAAGGAAGCCATTGGCTCTCTGCGAAGGATCGTGGGATTTCAGGGAAAGACCGACCTGAACAATACCGAAGCCGAGCAGGATAAGTCCGATTGCACGGATGAGTCCGAAAATGAAATCGGACAGATTGTTGATAACGGTCAGCGGATCTCCGCTTGCCGCAAATGCGGTCATAGACATACAGCCGATAAGTGCCATACAAAGCACAACGGCGCAGTAGGCACGAAAGCTCTTTTTAACTTTTCCGGTCATTGGCAGTTTCTTGGTTTCCTTGTTGTTGGTTTTCTTAAAAATATTCATTGTGTTTACCTCCATAAATTAAATCATTTTCAAAGTCCTCGTCTGAGAGGAGTTCGTAATTGGTTTCTGCCACTTCTGTTTCGGGAGCCTTGTATTTATCAAAGCTCAGAAGCTCGATGGTAGCGACATCGGACTTCACTTCGCCGTGTTCGTAAACGCCGGCTTTTCCGTCTGCGGTCAGCGCCACATTGGGGTGCTTTAGAATATCGTATTTGAAATCAAGCACCGGACGCTCACCACGGATAAAGAGAATTGCGTAACGGTTATCAAGCATACGAACCTCGTCAGGGGTTAGCAGCTCTCGACCGCTGATTTGGTAGTTGGTTGAATAACTGCCGCTTCGACCTTCGCTTTTGCCGTAGGTGTTGGTATCAATCGTGGATTTACCGAGCAGCTCGCTCACATATTTGTGTGTGGATTGTTCGTTGCCGCCGAGGTACAAAAACTCGTCGCAGTTTCCCACGATGCTTTCCCACTGCTTCTCGAACAATGCTTTGAGCTGTGCCAAGTTCTGCAATATGATACTGACAGATACCGAGCGAGAACGCATAACGGAAAGTATCTTGTCAAAGTCATCAGGCAACGAAACATTGGCAAACTCGTCCATCAGGAAATGGACAGGGATAGGCAAGCTGCCGCCGTGAATATGGTCGGCGGAATAAAACAACTGCTGAAAAAGCTGTGTGTAAAGGATAGATACCAAAAAGTTAAAGCTCGTATCGTTATCAGGTATCAGGGCAAACAGTGCCGTTTTCTTTTCACCGAGAGTTTCAAGCTCCAGCTCATCGGTTGAGGTGAGTGAAGCAAGGCTTTCAAGGTTGAATTTCTCCAAACGGGCGGCAAGGGTAATCTGAATGGATTTCAGCGTTTTTGCCGAGCCTGAATGGTAGGAATGATAATACTTGAGTGCGATATGGTCGGGGTTCTTATATTCCAGTTCGGAAAAGAGATTATCAAGGGGCGAAGGTCTTGGTTCTTCCTCGTCCTCAATCACGCCGGCTCTGAGCATTTCCATTACCATTGCAAAATTCTGTTCATCTTCAGGAGCTTCGTAATGAAGATAGAATACAAGTGCAAGCAAAAGCATTGACGCTGCCGTGTCCCAAAAAGGATCATTGCTTTGAGAACCCTTCGGCGTGGTACTCTTGAAAAGGTTTGTCACAAGTCTTTGAATATCGTTGTCGTTCTGTAAGTACACAAACGGGTTGTAGCAATGGCTCTTTTCCATAGAGATAAGGTCAAGAACCTTAATCTCATACCCCTTTGCTTCAAGCAGCTTTCCGACATCCCGGACAATTTCGCCTTTCGGATCGAGTATCACAAATGATGAGTTGCACTGCATCAGATTTGGCTTACAGTAAAATCGGGTTTTGCCTGCGCCCGATCCGCCGCACACAAGGGTGTTAAGATTGCGCCTGTGCTTTTTGGCGTTAAGTCCGATGCTCACATTCTGAGTCATCAGCTTATTTTCGTTTTTGGGTGCTTGGTAATATTTCTTGTTGACGGCTTTAGCATCGCCCCATTTTGCCGAGCCGTGTTCCTCCCGGCGTCTGTAATTCCTGCGTGTTGAGAAATAAATGCCGATACCGAAGCCGTAGCACAAAAGCAAAACGAGGACAGTTTTTAGGCTGTCCTCGCAAAGCTCTATATGGAACGGGTTATTAAATACCGTCATCAACTTCGGAAGTATCTCCGGCAAGCCGCCTTTAACGGACGGTGCAATCAACAACGCAAGCCAGACTACGGGAAGTATGCCGATTACGGAAAGAATGACAGCAGACTGCTTATCATCTTGCTTCATCTCGGCGTTTTTCCTTTTCTATCACCTTGAACTTCTTTTGCGGGGCGTGACCGACCTTTACGATCAGTTCATCAACGGCGTCGGTAGACTTGCCCTCGCTGCGAAGGTCGTTGCGCTTCTCATTGAGGGAGTCAATCACGATACCGTGTTCATATTCGTCCAAAGCGACAAAGTGCTGGCGTTCTCTCATTTCTCTTTACCTCCGTTATCTGCTGTCACGGTCTTTGGAGCGTTCCTGCTTTTGGCGGTACAGCTCCTCGGATACACGGGAATGGATTTCATTCATCGCCGTGCGGGTTTTGGAAAGCTCCGCACGGATTTCCTTCGGCTCTTTGTTCTTCCATTCCTCCGGGATACGGTTGATAGCAAAGTTTTTGGTGTCCACGCCGTACTTTTTGCAGAGCATATAGCCGACGCACATTGCCTGAAAGCCCATATCCTTGCGACTGTAAGAGTCGCTGTCGATAGAAAGCTGTGCGTGGCCGAGTTCCTGCGCTACGCACTGGCAGAGAGCAACGCTGTCGCCAATATCTTTCTTGACAAAAAGCGTCTGCTTCTCATTATCATAAAAGGCTCCCATCTGCGGATGCGGAAGTTCGGGTGCGACCTCCACGATAACCGGAGATGTGTCAATCATCACGGCAACGAGAGCCTGCGGATCACGGTTGACGGTAGGAGCCGGAGTCTGTCTGCCTTTGGTCTGCGATACATCAAAGACCTTTTTGACATTGTAGGAAACGCCCGGTGTTCCGTCCGCCTTTGTGTACTCAACGGGTTCCAGAATGGAGATACTCTTTGCACCCTTATTGATAGATACCTTTTCCTCCGCCCAGTCACCGAAGTCTTTAAGCTGGGTGGCTTTGGGGTACTGGTTATAAATGAGCAGAGCGTTTGCGGCGGAATAGCGGTCGAGCCTTGCCTGTGTATCAAGAAAGCCTCTGAACTTTTCGCCGTCCTGAACGATTGCGGTCGCCGTATCGTCAATCATCTGATAAACGGCGTCCTTTTCTGCCTGCTTCTTTGCTTTCCATTCTTCGGGGGAAAGCTGCGGCTGTCTGTAGCCGCCCTTATTCGGTTTGAAATTATTAGTCATTGTAGATTACCTCGCTTTGTTTTTATTTCTGTTTTTCTTTTTCTTGGGTTGCTGATGGGTGGTCTGATTGGTGCGGTTTTGGGACTTGGGTTTCTCTCCCGATTTATCAAGGTCGGTGCGGTCTGCTTCTTTTTCCGTTTTCGCCTGTGCCTTATACCGTTCGAGCTTTTCACGGACGGAAGGCTTTTCTTCGGCTGATTTGGAAATACCCTTATCAGATTTACCATCGACCTCGGCGGAGCTTTGCCTTGACGGAGGGTTTTTGTCCGTCTTGGCGACCGTGGGGTTTTCGTGAGATGCCCCGTCCTTCTGAATGGGCTTTCCCATTGCTTCCTCCACAATTCTTTCTCCCTTTGATTTGGTCGGCACTTCGTTTGCAAGCTCCTCACGCTGGGCAATACTCTTTTCCGCATTGGCAACGATGGAACCCTTGTCAACATTTCCGAGTTCAAAGCGGTCGAAGATACGCTGAATTTTAGAAGCGTCCTCCGCACGGGCGATAATATCCACCGGAGCGTTATCGTCCTTGCTGTATTTGTCCCTCAGCACACAGTAAAGCACACCGTACTTCTTTGCCTGTTCGGTAAACTTCTTCAGGTCTTTATTCGGAACGGAAAAGACCTTGAGTTCCTTTCCCGATTTGAGCATATTGGTAAGGCGTGCTTTGCCTTTGGTTTTCTGTTCCTGCTTCAGCACAGAAACAAGAAGAACGGTCAGCTCCTTCGCCGCCGTTCCCGTTAGTTTTGCAGCTACTTCAAAGCCTTCAAGCGAGAGCCTGACAACCTGTTCCGCTGCGTCACCGCCTGTATTCATAATCACGGTTCTCCTTTCTGTTGTTCTTGATTTTTTCTTCATCTGCAAGCACCGCATTTAAGTTCTCCCGCATAACGCTGGAGCGCTCAGCGATACCGTCGCAGAGCCGAACTTCCTTGCGGAGTTCTTTTAGCCTTTCGGACAAGGCTGAAATCTGTTGCCTTTTGTCGGACAGCAAATCATCATCAATATTTACTTTTCGTATTTCGTTTCGGAGATGTGTTCTGTCGGCAGTAAGGCTTTTGATTTCGTCCTCAACCTTTGACTTATATGAGAAAAGCTGCTCGGAGGTAGAGATGTGTTCTCTGCCGAGCAGCCTTACCTGTGCGGTTATTTGGTCGAGCTTCATCAGATCTTCACGGAAAAGATAATGGAGCCGAGCCGGATTTTGTTTTTGGTACTTCGGCAGATAGCCTAACTTATAGCAGTAATGAAGGTACAGTCCGTACAGCCCGCCGACCTTTCGTATCTTATGCTCCCGTGTCAAAAGGACATATTGCTTTGGGCGGTAGTAATAGCCTTTTTGGAACGGCTCTAACCGAACTCTGTTCCGGTTTTCATAGATACGCTCCTTTATGCGGTCGAGGGAATAGTCATCACCGAGCCTTGTCAGTCGGATATTCTTTTGGTATCCCTTTACCCTTAGTACCTGATACTTGTGGTTCGGGGAATCGTCAAAGGACGCTCCCATCTGACGGAGAATATATTTGAAATCGGCATAACTGTTGCTCTTTGAAATCGCTTCATCAATCACAGCTTTTGCAGAGTCCACATAGTTTGGCATCCCTGCTTCGTGGAGCTTCTTGGCATAATAGTTTTTGCCTGTGCCACGCTTCGGATTTTCAATCACATCAAGCTGGTGCTGTCTGCAAAGCTCGTCTGCAATGTGCCGGAAATACCGCCAATGCTTCTCGTTGTTCTGCATACGCTTTCCGTCAACAAAGGAAACGGAGTTCACAACAAAGTGGCAATGCAGGTGCTTGGTGTTCAGGTGGGTTGTTACCACAACCTGAAATCTGTCGCCCCACACACGCTTGGCAAATTCCGTCCCGATCTGCTGTGCCAGTTCGGGAGTGATATTCGGTTCGTCCTTAAAGCTCAGATACCCGTGATAGGCTTGGATACCGTCGCATTTGTCGAACTGCTCCTTGACCGTTACGAACTGGTCACGGGCGGTAGCGACATTACAGTTAATGCCGCCTACATAAAACTCTCGCTCGGTCTTTTCCTCGTCCTTGGCGTACTGCAAAACATCGGCAAGCGCCTGATACTGCTCCGGCGAATATTGTTTTGCCGCCGTCTTTTCGGGATTGGTCGCATAGTCAATCACTTGGTCGAGGCGGGCTGTCACTTTCCATATCTTGCTTACTGCCATTTCATCTCACTCTTTTCGGGACGGAGAAACTGTCGCTCCACATCCGCCTGAAACTTATGCCAGCGCTCGGCTTCCTTCTGAAGTTTCTGTGTATCGACAAAGCTGAGTGAATTTGCCTGTGCCGCAAGCTGATTGATGTTGTTGCCGATAGAGGATAACTGACGCATCACATCATAGAAACGCTCGTCAGGTCGCTCCTTCGGCTCGTACCCACGCACAAGCAATCTCACAAGTGCGGCTTCGGTCAGGCAGGTTTTCTTGGCTTTCTTTTGCAAGTCCTGTGCTTCGTCACGGGAAAACCAAAACTGCTTCTTAACAGTTCTTCTTTTCATTTGCTTCGACCTCCTTTTTCATAGAATCAGTTTTGTAAAGTCGGTTGATTTGCAGGCAGCACATAAAGACAACGCCTATACAGCCGCCAAGCAAAAGTCCGACGATAAAGAAGATAAATTCTGTCATATAGAAAATCCTTTCTTAATGGGGTATTAGGGGCAACCCCTAACAAGCTATTTACTGTTTTTTGCCCGATAGGAGTAAAAACAGTCTGCTTGCTAAGATAATGCAGACTCTCCGGGTTGCCCCGTTTCTCTTTGAGATCAGCGTTCCGCTTCTTTGGTTTTAGGCTTAAAGGGGACGGCGACTATCTCGCCGTTTACCTTTGCAATGCGTTCGGGATATTTGAATTTTTCCTTGTATTTCTCTGCAAGGTTCTTCGGCAAACTTTGAAAGTTTTCCGATTCGATAGGTGCATAAGCGATAAAGAACTGACCGAAAATGATGTCGAGCATTTCACGGGAGTTCTCTTTCATATAGCACTTTTCAATCTTCCAACCGTTCTCGCCGCCGTGTTCGTCAGACATATATCCGTCCAAACGCACACAAGGATCGCTTCCGTCAAGGCAGGAAGCATAGATGGAATAGCCGCCCATGCCGGACTGAAACGCTTTATTGTTTGAGCTGATTACATAGGTTCTGGACTCCTCGCTGTACGGTTTATCGAAGCTGTCCTCGGTAAAAACGACATACCCGGTGAGGTGTTCCCCACGGTTATTCTCGGCTTCTCGGAAGCGCTTTGTCATTTCCTGATAGCTCATTTCCACCGTTTCCGGCTCGGCATAAACGGCACGGTTTGGCAGCATACCGTTCATCTTGCTTTCATCATTACAGATGATTGCGACCTCGTCCTCAAAGGGCATATATTCTTCAATATCGCCGCCGACAATTTTCTGCATTGCCTCAAGGCTGTCCTCAATTTCAATCATCTTCGGGTACTTGTTCGGCTCAACAAGCAGTACGGAAATCATATTTTTCTTTTCCGTATCCGTAAAAGTCCTGCCGAGCTGACAGTCCTTCGGCTCAAAATCAATGGGCTTAAAGCCGACGCTGTCGCAGAAATAAAAGCAATGCGGGTGCATCGGATCTTCCATCACTTCCACCACATCGGACACCGAAAGGGAACGGTCTTTGTACCCTTCGGGGTGGTTCAGATTAAACATCTGATACACATCTTCGAGGGTTTGGCAGTCAACCTCGCCGTCAAAAACCTTATCGTAGATTTTGGCATTGACAGCTTGACTGCCTTGCAGCTTTTCTAAAAGCTCGTATCTCATAAAGGCGACATTGTTGATGTCACGCTTCATATTAACCTGATAAATTCGTATATTCATCGTTCAAAACTCCTTTGCTTTGATTTGTAAATTCCTAATTTCATACAAAGAAAGTCATTGAAGTCCTTGCCGAATTTCGGTGGACTGTCAATGACTTCATAGCGGTCGGACAGAATGATTTGAAGCGCCTGCGTCGCTTTTCTTCCGACCTCATCATTATCGAAGTGAAGCACGATCCGCTTGATGTCCGGGTGGCTTTTCAAGAACCCTTCCACCGCTGCGGGGACTTTGCTTTCTTCGATTTTTTCTCTCGGTGCGTAAACACCGGCAAGGGAAACAAGGTTTTCTTTTCTCCAATCATCTCCGTTCATCTTCATTAAGGTCGCATAGGAAAGAGCGTCAATCACACATTCGTACAGGTGGACTTCTGAATTGTTTGAGCCTTCAAGACGGAAAGAATAGTGCTTGTCACTGCCCGATGCGTCACCCATAAGTCTTGATTTGTTGGTGGCTCGGTAGGCGGCATAGCGTGGCGTTCCTTTCTCGTCCCTGCCGACAAACACGGCATTGTGATAAGGCAGGCTCTCAAAAATCAGCCCCTTTTGTATGCAGTGCGTGATGATTTCATAGTCGATTCCCCTGCCGAAAAGATACCCTGTAATCCTATCTGTGGAAGCACTTTTAGGGGGCAGTTTGAGTTCTTTTGGCGTTTCTTTTTTGGGAGTGCAGTAATCGGTCGGAAGTGCAACCTTGCAGCCCATAATCGTTTCTACGGCTTCAAGAAAGGAAAGACCTTTGACCTTTACAAGATAATCGAGGGCAGAATTGCCCCCGATACCTCTTGACCACCACATCCATTTGCCGTTGGAAATCTTCAAGCTGTCGTGGGTACGAGTAGTGTAGGTATTACCGGAAAAGCGTACAAGCTCATTCGGCTCATAGGCTCTCAGGTAAGTGAGTAAGTCCATCCGCCTTGCTTCCGTAATAACCTCCGGCGCAATATACGGCATTTACTTCACCTGCTTTCACGCTGTTTTTCTCTGCGTTCTTTGAGGGCATCTTTGGCAGTATCGTCAATCGAGTCACGCAGCATAGCTGTCTCGGATACATCCGATTTGAGCCAGTCCTGATACGCCCTGTCCAACGGGTATTTTTCGAGGTACAGTGCCTTTGCTTCTTTCTGATCACGCTGGCTATCCTCCAAAATGCAAAGAATGTTTTCCTTTATGACTTTCTCATAAGCTCTCTCAATGACCTGTTCACTCGGCAATTCTTTCAGCTCGGCAATCAGATCATCGTATTCTTTCTGCACCTTTTCATAGAGCAGATCGTTATAATCAACCGCCATTTTCATCAACTCCTTTCATCGTTCACGGTCTTTGCTTTTCGGCGTCGGTTCTTCGTCGCCCTCATCAGGCTCGCCGCCGACAATCTCATTCTCACGCTTATCCACATTGAGAAGTGCGTTGAGTTCGTTCAGTCTTGCAGTTTTAGTTTTGAGTTCTTCTTCCTGATTGAACGGTTTTTCCACATCGACCTTTGCCGTTTCAAACTGCGTTTTGACATTTTCAAGCTCCTGTTCGTTTATTTCCAAACGCTTCGGAAGTCCCTCAAGGGCGTTATCCAAACGGGTAATATTACCGAAGGTATCTGTTCCGAGCGACACGGAATAACCAAGTTCGCCCTTGAGCTTGACCTTGTATTCCTTTTCAAAGGTGTCAAAGGACAGCTCTGTTTGAAAGCCACGGTACTCTCCGAGAGGAATGGGATCGGGACTCGTCATAGCCTGACACGCATCAAGAATTGCATTACCGGCGTCCGCTTTCTCGGAATAAAAAACACCCTTGACCGTCATTCCGATAAAGCTATCGTCAAGCGGTTTCGGGTGCTGTTTTGCTCTCTCAATATCGGATTTCAAGCCCGCAATCGTATCAGTTCGTCTTGCGATTTCCTGCGGATAGAACTTGATAATCTTATCTTCAAGAGCATATTTTTCAGATAAGAAGTTGGATTTAAGCAGGCGCAGTTTCTGCACCTGAATATCCAAGTCCATTTTCTCTTTGATATACGGATTGCCCGTCGCAAGCATTTTGATTTCAGCATAGGACAGTGCGGTTTCGTCAATATCCTCGCAGGAACGGACGGGCGATTTGCTCGTCATAATCTGCGAAGCGAACTTCTGCTTTCCCTCCACGAGCTGATAAAGGTAGGCATCAAAGGTTTCTTCCGTTACGAAACGGAATATATCTACTTCAAGGTTTTCGTTGCCCTGACGGATACTACGACCTAATCTTTGCTCCAAGTCCGAAGGTCGCCAAGGGCAGTCAAGGTCGCTGGATGCGGCAAGTTTATTCTGCACATTTGTGCCGGCTCCCATCTTAGCGGTGCTGCCCATTAGGATACGGACATCACCTTTGCGAACTTTTTTGAACAGCTCCAGCTTCTTTGCTTCGGTGTCCGCTTCGTGAATGAATTTTATTTCTTCGGCGGGTACTCCACGCTCTATGAGTTTCTTACGAATGTCATCATACACGGAGAAATTGCCGTCGTTTTTCGGAGTGGAAAGGTCACAGAAGAATAACTGCGTCAGCCGTTTTTCCTTTCCATTTTCCCAAGTTTCAAACATTGCGTCCACACAGGCGTTCAGCTTACTGCCCTCAAAGTCGGGGAGCATTGGGTTAATCAGTCGTTGGTCAAGAGCCAGCTTTCTGCCATCGTTGGTGATTTTCAGCATATTATCTACGCTTGCGTCCACCATACCGTTGCGTACTTTTTCTGCTCGCTCTGCAAGCTCGGCTACCATCTGCTTTTGGATTTCAGACGGCTTAACCGAGATATTGTGATAGACTGCTTTCGGCACAGGCAAGTCAAGCATATCTGCGGTTTTAATGTCCGCAACCTCTTTGAACATCGCCATAAGTTCAGGCAGATTGTAGAACCTTGCAAACCTTGTCTTTGCTCGGTAGCCTGTTCCTTCGGGTGTCAGCTCCACCGCCGTAACGGTTTCGCCAAAGGTAGAAGCCCAGGCATCAAAGTGTTGCAGATTATTTTTCACAAGGGTGTTGTACTGCAAGTATCTCTGAATGGTGTAAAGCTCCACCATAGAATTGGAGATCGGAGTTCCGGTTGCAAATACCGTACCACGACCACCCGTAATCTCGTCAAGGTAGCGGCACTTCATAAAAAGGTCGCTGGATTTCTGAGCTTCGGTCTGTGCGATACCACCGACATTCCTCATTTTGGTATAGAGGAAAAGGTTCTTGTAGTAGTGGCTCTCATCAACGAAAAGCCTGTCCACACCAAGTTCCTCAAAGGTCACAACATCGTCCTTTTTGGACTGGTCGTTGAGCTTATCGAGCTTCTGCTTGACGGATTTTTTCGTGCGCTCCAACTGCTTGACCGAGAAATTATCTCCTCGGTTTCTTTTCAGGTCAGCAATGCCGTTGGTGACTTCTTCAAGCTGCTGTTCAAGGATAGCTCTCTGCCGTTCAATGCTCATCGGGATTTTCTCAAACTGAGAATGCCCGATGATGATAGCATCGTAATCCCCGGTAGCAATTCGACCGCAGAACCTTTTACGGTTTTTGGTTTCAAAGTCTTTCTTCGTAGCCACCAAAATATTAGCGGACGGATAGAGCTGCAAGAACTCCGACGCCCATTGTTCGGTGAGGTGGTTTGGGACTACGAACAACGATTTACTGCATAAACCGAGCCGTTTCGACTCCATAGCAGCAGCCGTCATTTCAAAGGTTTTGCCTGCGCCCACGGCGTGTGCAAGGAGCGTATTGCCGCCGTAAAGAATATGCGCCACCGCATTTCTTTGGTGTTCCCGCAATTCAATTTCGGGGTTCATACCGTTAAAGGTAATGTGGCTTCCGTCGTACTCACGGGGACGGATACTGTTGAACTTTTCGTTGTAGAGCTTGCATAGTCTTTCTCTGCGCTCAGGATCAGAACATATCCAGTCCTGAAAGCCCTGCTTGATAAGCTCCTGCTTTGCCTGAGCGATTGCAGTTTCCTTTTTATTCAGGATTGCTTTCTTTTTGCCGTCTGCATCTTCCTCATAATCGAAGATACGCACATCCTTCAGGTTCAGCGTTTCCTCGATAATCTTGTAAGCATTGATACGGCTTGTGCCATAGGTGCTGTACGCTTTGACATTTCCTCGGTCGTAGGATTTGCCCTCGATATTCCATTCTCCAGTGTACTCGGAAAAATGGATTTTGATGTTCCACTGTGCATATCTCGGCGTTCCCAAGAACTCAAACACAAACTGCTCGACAATCTCAGGCGGCAGCCAAGTCGCACCGAGGCGGACGGAAATCTCACTTGCCGTCAGGTCTTTCGGCTGCACCTTTTGGAGCGCTTCCACATTGATACTGTATTCTTCAGGTGAAAGCTGTGCCGATTTTTTTGCCCAGGCGAGCTTCTCGCGGACATTGCCGGAGAGGTATTCGTCAGCCATAAGGTACTTTGCTTCGGTGCTGTTGCCGTACCCGTACATTGGGTTTAAGAAGATAACACCTTTAAGGTCGGCAAAGATTTCTTCCTCGGTTTTGCCACTAAGCTCACACATATATTCCATATCAATACAGGCTTTTTCGCCCATAGATACGGCAAGTGCTTCGCTCGAAGTATCTACCGAGGTAACAGGGGTATGGGGCTTAATTGTCCTCTTATAGAACATATCCGCTTTCTTTTCAAGCTGCCCGTCATCGCCCAAGACTTCAAGAGCTGAGAGCAAAGAGAACGAGCTGTCCTGTGAGAAAGCAGAAGAATTGGCACGGCTGTTTATAAGACCGTACTTCGCCGCAAAGGTATCATAGAGGCTGTTTAGCTTTGCCTGTTCCTCCTTGATTGCCGAGTCGGGATAATCTTCGGTCTGCAACTCAATCAGGTTTCTGACGCAGTCACGGATCGCAATCATACCCTTAATGCGGTTTTCTGCGGTGGCAGAAACATCAACGGGAGCCATTCGGCTGTTTTCACGGAAATAAATTTTGCCGTCCACAAGCGTATAGGAAAAGTTTCTAACGGTCGGATCGGCGGGGATGGAATTATCTTCTTCGGTGAGTTCATCTTCGATTTCATAAGCCGTAATCTCACCGTGAATGTTTGCAACGGCTTCACTGAGCTGCTCTGCGAGGTCAGCGCCCTCATACGGTACACAGGAGGGTTCGGGACCGAAACGCCCCGATAACATTTTCATCTCACCGAGTATCATTTCGGGATGCTCTACAAAGTAACTGTTCATCGCAATGCCGTTCTCGTCTGTGGCAAGATGCACCCAATCAGGCTCAATATCTACAATGCGGTCACGCTTCTGCAAAATGAGAATGTCCGAAACGACTTCCGTTCCGGCATTACCCTTAAAGGTGTTGTTCGGCAGACGGATAGCACCGAGCAGGTCGGCTCTCTGTGCGATATACTTACGAACTGCGGGGTTTTCCTTATCCATTGTGCCTTTGCTCGTGATCAGTGCCATAACGCCGCCCGGTCGCAATTTGTCGAGGGACTTTGCAAAGAAGTAGTCGTGGATCAGGAACTTGTGCTTGTCATATCTCTTGTCGGGAACTTTGAAATCCCCGAAAGGCACATTTCCCACAACGGCGTCAAAGAAGCTGTCGGGTAGATTAGCCTCCTCAAAGCCTTGTGCGGCAATAGAGGTCTTTTGATAGAGTTGCTGTGCGATACCCGCCGAAACGGTATCTAGCTCAACGCCATAGATTTTACTCTCGCTCATTGAGTCGGGCAGCATACCGATAAAATGACCGATACCGCAGGACGGTTCCAAGATATTGCCCTCATGAAAACCTAACTGCTCCATAGCCTTATATACGGCTTTAATAACCGTAGGCGGAGTGTAGAAAGCAGTCAGGGTGCTTTCTCTTGCCGACTCATATTCTTCAGGAATCAGGATATTTTTGAGCATCGCATACTCGGTGTGCCAAGCTCCTGCTCGTTCATCAAATGCTTCGGGAATACCGCCCCAACCGACATATCTCGACAAGATTTTCTGCTCGTCGGGTGTAGCAAAGCGGCTTTCCTCCTGACATCTTTTTAAGACCGTAATCGCCGCATAATTTCGGTGGAAACGCTCTTTTTTGTTTACCTCCGTAATCTCGTTGTTGGCAAGGTCAAAGTTGTGTCGTTCGGACATTGGAATTTCAGGGTGAAGGTCAAAGGATTGCACCTTGCTTTTCTTTGGCTGCTCCCAAGCAGGAACTACGGGGGCAGAAGCTTTTTCCACACGCTCAAGTTCTTCTTCGGACAGGTAAACAAGGTCATCAAAGGAAAGGTTCTTCAGACCTCGCTCGGTCATATCCTCAAGACTGTCGTACTGTTCGGTGCGGATAACCGTACCGTCCACAAGGGTTTCAATCTTGAAGTCTACAAGGTTGACATTCGCCTGTATTTCGTGCTTGTCATCTTTGGTCGTTGTGTATGCCACATTGACTTCGGAAAGGTTAGAGTAGTCTGCACCCTCGTCACGCTCAAATTCTTCTCGACAGTATTCGTCAATAATCTCCTTAGCAATATCAAGGGAAGATTTCAGATACGGACTGTCGATAATCTCAACGCCCTGCGGCGGCGGATCAAGCTGAGAGATAAAGTCGTGCTGAATAGTCGTTCCGTCCCTGTCCTTATACAGAACAATTTTCATCGGAACGCCGTAGTAGTTTTCCTCCTTAATGTCCTTTTCAAGCTGATAGGGACTTGTGTATTCGATACTCTCACGAACACGCCCGTCCGTATGAAGATAATCAATTCTGCCGATAGGCTTTGACTCCACCGGAGCTTCCTTATTCTGAGAAACAATGGAAAGAACCTTGCGCTCGCTGCCGTCAACGGTTGATACAGTAAGGTCAAAACCTCTGTCGGTCAGCATATTCATATAGGTTTCGAGGGTGTGCTGCGGGAAGCCCACCATAGGAACTCTCTCGCTGTCGCTTATCGCACGGGAGGTCATCACAAGGTCAAGAGCTTCAGCAACCTTTTGTGCGTCCTCGCCATAGGCTTCAAAGAAATCGCCAACCTGATACAACACAAGACTGTCGGGATTTTCGGCTTTCACCGCAAGATAACTTCTATACGGTTCTCTTACACGGTCATAAACCGGCAATGCGTTCGGCTCATTCTGCCCAGCCATTCTGTTAAGTTCTGCTTTATGTTCCGCTTCAAATTGCTGAATATCCTTGTGGATTTTGAGAATGTTTTCGGGTGTGAACTCGGTATAGTCGCAGTCCATCTCATAGTCGTTTTCCGCTTCCATAAAGAACGGCGTGTTGATGTCAGCCAAAAACTGATCCGACATTTCTTCAAGGTCGGCAACAAACCTATCCGTGTTTTCGGGATGGTTCGCAATATCATACTGCTCGATGAGTTCCTCAAAAACAGTGAAGCTCAAATCACCTGAGACATACTGACCACCGGCATTCGCGTCGGGATTAAAATATATCCAATGAACAAGGTCGTTTCCGCTATCCAAAGATATTCTCACCTTTGTGTTGTCCGTGATTTCTTCGGCTGGTAATACCTTTACTTTCAGGTGGTCGTTCATCGGGTTTTCCTGAACCTTTTGGTCGAACTCGGCTCTTGTCATTTCCTTATTGAACAAAGGAAACTGCGTATCATAGAGCATTACCCGGTCATTGTCAAAGGACAGAATTTCATACTCGTTTGCACCGATATAGACGGTGTTGCCAAGATGATATTCATATCTTTCGTTGCTCGGTTCAGGCTCTTTCTTTTCGGGTGGTGCAGTAGAAAGGATTTCTCGCTTTCTGCGTTCCTCTGCGGCTTCGGCACGGCGAATTCCGTGTTGCTCAAGCCACTCAGGGTAGCGTTCCTTTTCTTTCGGGTTCAGGTATCTATCCATTTTAATAAGCTCAGAAATGCGCTTTTCAACCTGATTCCAATTTAGAAGCACTTTGACTTCTTCGCCGTTTGCATTCTTCGAGATTTTGATGCCTTTGCCATCGTGCTGCTCATCAATGCCTGTTCCGGTAATAACGGGGTAAGAACCGCCCCAACCGTATTCATTTTTCAGGAAATCCACATTTTCTTTCTTTGAAAGGCTCTTTTGGAACTGCTCATAAATGCGGAACTTTCCCTCCGACACGCCGCTTCCACGGGTGAGAACAGCGTCGATGATCTCCTGAGAAAAGGAAAAAGCAGAGGGTTTTGTTACCTCTGCTTCGTAATCGAACATTAAGCTCATCTGCCCGTCTATGGAGGGCAAGGGTTTCATTGTGTCTTGAAGCTCGCCCATAAGACGCATTGCTTCAAAATGTTTGGCTATCACACCCCAGTCGTAAAAGCTCTGCTTTGTACGGCTAAGATAATTACCTTCCCAAAGCTGAAGCACATTCTGATAAGTCTTGTAGCCGACTCGTCTGCCGTCACCCAGTATCACTTCGGTATAATCATTATTGAAAATGCCCTTGATATACTCGGTGCGCTTGTCCTCGTCGGCTACACTTTCGTAAAATGCACGGATTTCGTCTTTGGTGGCTTTCAGGTGGGGTGTGGTTGCAAGGATTTCACGGATCGTATCATCGTGACCGAAGAACGGAAGGCTTCTGTCCTCGTTGCTTCGGTCGTAATACTCTAAGCGAAGATTACTTCCTTCATCACGATTTCCTGAACTCGGTTCTTCAGATTGTTCATCTTCCGAACCCAGCTCATCATATTCGCCGCTTTCAGGCTCTCGGTCAAGCCTTCCTTCACTGCCATCTCTTTCGTCAGGCGTTCCTCCATTTCGGTCGCCGTCTGTTCGATCTGCGTCAGATGCTCGCTCAGCTTGCAGCTCGTCAGGAGATTGTAGTACAGCACCTTGCGGTTCTCTTTCAGGTACTTCGCTCTCATTCGGGAGTACCGTCCCATCGGCGCTTCCGGCTGTTCCGGTAAAGTCAGATTGGGCAGTCTGTAATCGCCCTGCATCGTGTATGTCAGCTCGTTCATTTTGTGGACTCCTTTCTGTGTTTTGATTTCTGCCTATATTGTAATCAGGCTTTCTGTTTTCCGCAATTATGCGATTTTGCCTTTCAAGTGACATTACCGTTTTTGCAATCTCGGTAAGTCCCATTTCAGCAATGTCGCTGGTGGCAAAGCCCAGGGCATTAAGCGTACCGGGCGTATTGAAATTGATAATATCCTCAAAATCTTCACGCTCGAAATATTCCTCCGTATCAATGCCGAGCCGTTCCATCATCATATATGCCACGCTGTTGGTAACAACTTTTCTGTATATGGTGGAAATATTGTCCTCGTCCAGTTCCTCCAAGAAGCTATCGTTTACAGAGTAAAGCAAATCACGGGTATAATCGGGAAGATTGTCCTCGGCGGCGTTTTGTGCCGCACTCATAACTGCGTCCGCAAGGCTTTGACTGTTATCCAGCGTTCCAAAGGTGCTTTCAAGGGTTTCGGTAATTTCCTGCTCATATTCCGGCTTCATTTCCCAAATAGGAACGGGGCGGGAATACTTGCTCGGATGGGTGTCGGAAATGTCAAAGTAATGGATAAGACGCTGGCGGCTTCTGCTTGCATCATCAAAGACCGCAATACCGGTTGCACCTCGATTAACCCATCGACCGAAAGTGCCGTTCCAACGCTCAATTTCAAGAACTGCGGTAGCGTCCGGTCGCTGTGCGAACACCAAAAGCTGTTCATCGAAGCGCAGCTTATAGTTTCGGCAGGCAGAAGTCAAAAAGGCTTCCCAATTCTGCGGAGAGGATACCACCGTCTTACAGGTACGGTCGTACAGTTCGGAAATAAGGTCATATTTACGAGCCATCGGGAAACACCTCCTTATCTTTCATAATCTTTATTCCGTTTTGGCTTTACAAGTTTTCCGTTTTCATCATAGTTTTTCGGATCGGCGGCAGGGACTTTCCACCCAAACATTGAGCCTGCCTTCATTGCTTCGGCTTGCCCCTTTGTAACACCAAGCTTACGGTTCATAGAGTCGGCAAGCTCTTTCATTTCACCGGGAACGCCGTCTGTCAGGTCTGTTTTGTAATATCCGGTTTCGCCCTTTTTGATAATGCCGATTTCATTACTTGTCGGCAAGTACACATAGCATTGCTCCGGCAGAGAGGTGCGAAGCGGAATAACGGTATTTCCGTTTTGCTCCATTCTCTCTGCAAACTCACAGATATGATAAAGATTGTCGTCCACCTCAAGGTGGTAATCATCGATATATCTGCACTCTCTGTCGAAATGCTCACCGCTGCTTAAAGTTATGCGGATTTTATCTCCGTCAGGGATAGTGAACTGCTCTTTGTAGTGCGGATCAATAAAGCGGATGCCTTTCTCGGCTTTTTGCAGATGATTGTCAAGCCACTCACGCTGATAGCAATAGCAGTACAGATTGTACTCTCCACGGTTGGGATTTAACCGCATAAGGTAGGAATACCGCTTGGTATCAACACGGACGCCGTAATGATTACGGTCATCCTCGTAGCTGCTTTCGGGGTGTTCATAGCAGAATTTTGACATAGTGCTTCTGCCGCTTAAAAACTCGCCGTCCCCGAAACGGTAGGAGTTTATCACCAAGTCAAATTCCTTTTTGAAATCGTCGGTCTTTAAGTCCTTTCTGAAATCATTCCATGTGGAATAAAACTCTTTGCCCGTACTGCCGAAGTCTGCTCTCAAATACCCGATAAGTCCCGTCTGCATAGAAATCTGCTGGCTTTGGCGGAAGGTATATTTTCTTTCGGCACGGTTCATAATTCGGTAATCCATATTTTCACCTCGCTCTCTCGATATTTTTCTTTTGCCGGGGAATATCGAACCCGTAAACGGCGGCAATTTCATCACCGAGCCGCCTTGTCACTCTCGTTATATCGGCTCGTGTTGCCTTGCCATCGTAAATCTTCGCTTTGAGATTTTCAATCTGACTGTCTGTTGCGGTGTCCTTATACACACGGTAGAGGTAATGATTTGTCCCGTCGTGATGAACGGCGTCGGCACGGAGATCTCCGTATTTGTCCACATACCACTCGCACATATCCATTTCGGAATACAAACAGTCTTTGATATTGCCTGTCTTGATTTCCGCATACCCGTCATAACGACCGTCCCAACGCCCGATGTCCGCCACAACCAAGATGGGTTGTGAGAGCTGAACATTCAGGTTCATACGCTCGTCACCGAGATGCTCGGAATTGATTTCGTACATTTTCTGTATCAGTTCATCTTCGGACAGGTCGGGGTACTGTTCTTCAAGGTCTGCCCGCCAGTCCTCAAAATCAAGGTGAATATCGCTCCAGATAATATGGCGGTCATTCTGCTTGCTGCTCATCTGTACCACCGCCTAAGTAGGAGAACAGCTTTCCCGATTTGGTTGCTTTCTGAAGCTCCATAATCACCGTCATATCCTGAATGGTGATGTTCGGGATTTTCAAAATGCTTTCCATAGAAAGTCCCTGCAAGTCCTTTTCGGTTCTGCATTTCGCATCAAAGAGCTTGTTTAAGACTTTGACCTTCTGCTGAAGGGTAATTGTATCTTTCATAGGTCTGTACCTCCTTATCGTTCTCTGTCTTTGTTTTTATGGCTTCGGTTCATAGCGGCAATTTTTTCTTTTGCCCAGTCCGGCATACATTCGGGCTTTACTTCGCCCATAACATCCATTCGTTCATATCGGGTGTTTTTCCCGGTATGAAGATTGGTGCAGAACACAGCGCTTCCTCGGCTGTTTGCCGAAGCACCGAAACCTCCTGTAACCAAGTAGAGCTGTCTGTCGGCTCTCTGAAATTCAGGCTTTAATACCTTCGGATCAATGGCAATAACCGTGCCGTTGATGTCTTTTGAATAATGGTCGGGAATACAGTCTGCTTCGGTAATGACTGTGATGGGAATATCCAGCTTTTTGACCTGCTCTTTGAACAGCTCCGCTTCATTGGCAACACGGCTTCCGAAAGTGTGGGCGATTTCGATATAGTCATCGCTTACCACACATTCCTTGCACAGTTCAAAAAGGTCGTTTCGCTCTACAAAGCCGCACAAAAATGTCTCTCCGTCCGTGCTTTGCTCATTGGAAGCTATGATAATTTCCTTTTCTCCCACATTGACCGAGCTAAGTACCGTATAATCTCCGATCATTCGTTTTTCCTTACCCATTGCTTTACCCTCCGTTAATGTTGATTACGATTACAACAGAGCCGTCCTGTTCGTTGACACTGTTGCGGGAAAGCTCAGGAAACAGGGACTGCACACGCTGCCTTGCTCTGCGGATAGACTCAAAGCACGGAAGTCCGTATGCCTTGTAGTTATATGCCAAATCTTCAAGCGGAAGTTCGCCTGCACGAAGATAGTCGGCAAAGCGGTTGTAGTAACGGTAGAAAAGCAGCATATCCTCATTTCTCGTTTCGGGACAGTCCCGAAGAATTTTCAAAACCCGGCTTTCAACTGTTTTCATTGTTTTCATAGGCTCCTCCTTGAAAAGAATAAGGGGACGGAGTATTTCATCCGCCCCCCGTAGGTTATTTCTTCTTTCTGTTTTTTACCTGAAGAAAGATAAAGCCGCCAATGATAAAGGCGACCAAAACGATTGCGATAATTGTTTTCGGCTCCATTACTGCGCATCCTCCTTTTTCTTTTTTCTAACACCTGCATAGACTGTCACGCCGATACCGGCAGCGGAAGCACCGAGCAGAGCAAGCCACAAGCCGAGCTTGCTGTTATCTCCGGTTTTCGGAGTGTCGATGACAACATTGTGCATTTCCACAATCGTGGTGGAGTCGGTCATAACATTTGCCTTTTTATCGGCAGGTCGGGAGTAAGGTGCAGATACCTCGTCGGCTACCTCGGACACGGTGTATTCACCGATGCGGAGTCCCTCGATGAAGATTTCGCCATTCTCATCGGTTTTGAGCGTTACATCATAGCCGTTTGCTCCGGTAATACGGAAGGAGAAGCCTTCCACCTTGCCGTCAGATGATGTCTTGACGATTTTCAGGTTGCCTTTCATCGCTTCGTTGATAAAGCCGACGCCTGCCTTGTTCTCTACGGAATAGGTCATACCGTCCGTTTCAATGAATACGGGATAAATGCCTGTATCAAGCAGGAAGCCGTTCGGCGCTTTGGTTTCCTTTATGAGATAGTGACCGTAAAGCAGGTCTTTCATCTCATAAATTCCTGCTTCGCTTTCGGTAAGAGTGCCGATCAGCGTATCACCGTCATCCGGCTTTCCGTCAGCGTTGTTGTCCTGATATACTTCAAAGGTCGCTCCGGTCAACTTGTTGTCGGGGAAGTCTGCGTCCACTTTGGTAAGCGTGATATTGCCACGAACAAACTCGTTTACGATTTCGATTTCGACAACCTGTTCATTTTCGGCAATGTTTACTTCATATACGGTTTCATTCAGGACAAAGCCTGTCGGCTGCTCGATTTCTCTTACATACCAAATACCGAACGGAATCTGCTCAAAAGAAAAACTGCCATCTTCTTTTGAAGTGACAGTCATCAAAGCGTTTTCCTTTGTAAATTCGGTATCGTTGTACTTAAAGAGTCCAATCAGCGCACCGCCGAGAGGTTCGCCGTTTTCATTGACCTTCCTGCCGGAAACAGAGCCGTAGATAAGGTCGTTTTCGATTGCTTCGCCGTCATTGACCGCAAGCTGAACCTTTGCGCTTTCCTGTCCCGCATACTCAAAGGTTACGGGGTACTTGGTATCCGAGAGAATATAATGCTCATCGGTGGCAAGCTCTTTCACATAATAACTGCCCATAGGCAAGTCGATTTTAACCGTACCGTTTCCGCTTTCATCAAGGGTAACGATCTCAATTAAACCGTCAGCGGGGATAGAAGTACCGCTTGCAGATACAAGCTCCTCGGCGGCAAAAAGTCCGAAGCTGATGTTTTTCAGTTCACCGTTCTGTCCGATACCGAAAAGGTCGCTTGCTTCAAGCGTTTTCTTCAAGCTGATTTCAACCTTCTGCCTTTCATTCACGAAAGAGGTGGCAGTTTCCGTCACGGAAACATTCTGTCCGGCATACACAAGCTCTGCGGTATGAATTTCATCATTCAACACCATACCGTAAGGTGCTTTGATTTCTTTAACTTCATATTTGCCGAGATAGAGTTCACTGCTCTTGGCAAGTCCGTCTTTTCCCGTTGTAACGGTATCCACAACCTCGCCCTTTGTGAAGCGTACTGTTCCGTCAGGAGTAATAATATCCTCGGCTGCACGGATTTCATAAACTGCGTCCGAAAGTCCGGCGATTTCATAAATCGGCTGATAGATTACCTCGGCATCCTCCGAGCCGCTTACGCTTACACCGTAGAACACTTCGCCGGTTTTCTCTACGGTGATTGTGCCTTTCTGTGCCATATTCGGCTTATCCACTTTAATCACTGTAACCCCGCTTTCTTCGGTAGCGTTATCCTGCGTTACATCGAAGTACACAGGAGTGCTGTCGAGAACATATCCGTAGGGAGCCTGAACCTCCGCAAGAGAATATCCCTTGCCGTATTCCAGCTTCTCCGGCGTCACAAGATAGCCGTTTGCATCGGTATAAAAAGTGTCGATTGTTGTCGGAGTCGGATAGGTAAAGGACATTGTGACAAGATTTCCTGTCGGATCGTATATCTGAAAGCCTGCTCCGGCATAAGGAATGGTCTTGCCGCTTTCTGCGTCCACCTTGACCACCTTGATATAGCTTTCAAAGTTTGCATTGTTGATAAGGTAACGGTAGGTCTGTCCGTTTCGAGCAATGAACACATCAAAGTCCTTCATCAGTTCACGGCCTTCCCAGCCGGAGGTCTGATGAACGGTATATACGCCGTAAGGCATATCCTTTGTCTGTCCGAAGCCGTTTTCGTCGCAGACGATAATATCTCTCTCATCTTCTTCGGAAGCGGTATAGTTTCCTGCGGACTTGAGGTAGATTTCAAAGGTTGCACCGCTTTCCGGCGTTTCAATTTTTGTTTCTCCATCGTCGGTATGCTTGATGATGGCGATATTGCCCTTGATAACCTGCTCGTTTACATCGTTTGCAGTCTGATTGTGTTCCACGGTATAAAGCTGCGGTTCAGCACCGACCTTGTGGATTGTGGTGTCAAGCAGATAACCCTCGGACGGAGTGATTTCACGGATTGTCCAGTCATTGTCGCAGACATATTCCTTCGTGGTGAACTGCCCGTTTTTGTCCGTAACATATTTGTCCACAAGGGTTTCGCCCTTATAAATGCCGTAAACTGCTCCGGCAAGAGAAGCATCGCCCTGGGCGGTACCTTCTTCACGGTCGCTCTTTGTCACGGTCACGGTAAACTTTTTGAGAATGTTTGTGAAATTGCGGGTAGTAACCTCTTTCCACTTAACAGGTGCGGTCTGATTTGCAGGCACGACATAACGGATAGCCGTATCCACTTCCTCGATGGTGTAGGGCATTGTGCCTGAAATCAGGACATCCTTAAAGGTAGCAACACCGTTCTTATCTGTTACGGCATACTCATCAACGGAAATACCGGAAAGAGATGTGCCGTAAAGGTGGAAGGTAACGCCCTCCACAAGATTATCCTCGGAGGATTTGATTACCTGAAGGTCGCCACGCTTGAGTGTATTGCTGAATGTGACCGTTGAGGTGTTTCCCGATACAATCGTAACCCTCTGCACATTCTGCGGCTCATACTTGTCCTCGGTCAGCTCCGTAACGGTATAAACGCCGGGCATAAGTTCGATATCCACAGTTCCGTCCGCCTTCGTGGTGACAGTCTGATTAACGCCGTTTCCGGCAATGTTGAACTTAATGTTTGCCACCTTTCCGTCCTCGGAGTGCTTCACGATATGACCGACTCCGGTGGTTTCTGTCTTGATTTTAAGATAGAATACGACCGGATCTTCCGCACCCGACATCATTGTCTGCTTTCCGGGGTATCCCCAAATAAGGAAGTTGCCGTCTATACCGGGTACATTCTTTTGCGCCGTAACACTAACGGCGGTTTCAATCATCTTGTTTGAAGTAAAGGTGTATTTGTTGCCGCTTCTGGAAACGGTAATACCGCTTGCGCTGAACTTAATATCCGACAGCGTATTATTCGTATCGGTCAGCGTAAGACTGTAATTGTCTGCCGCCTGATTGTATTTCAGCGTATAGGTGGTTGCAGAGCTGCTCTTATTGGAAGCAAAGCTCGGAATGGTTGCGTGGTTCTGCATCTGCGTAAGAAGCCAGTTGTAGCACTTCTCGGCAGGTCTGCCTTTGATGCACTGATAGTAGGTGTCGGCAGGAATACCGTAGCTGTTTGCTTTCAGTGTGGTAGGAGAGGTGCGAAGCTGCTGCTGATACTCCCACAGAATAATCTGTGTCGCCATAGAGAAATCGTCCTCGTTTGTACCGCTGATTGGTGCAGTTTTGCCCGGACGCCATCCGTACACGGAGGTCAGCATAATTCCGTACTGTGCCGTTGTCGGCAGGTTCTGAAAATATGAGCTGTTTGTTCCGCTTTTGCTGTCATAAGTTCCTCCGGCGTTATATGGAATACCGGACTCGATACACATAATCTGTCGGGAACCGCTGCTGTCCTTAATCATCAGCTTGGTTCTCGAATTGCCTGCACTTTGAGTGTGCAGACTTTCATTGCCGTTTGCATCATAGGCGATATACTGATAGGTTGAGGGAGAATAATACATTTCTCCGTCTGCACTTACATACTTATCGCCGTAATATGCGTTTACTGTCTTTCCTTCCTCTGCTGTAAAGGCGAAGGCGGAAAGCGGCAGAGACATAATGCACATAACGGCACACAGGAGTGCGGCAGTGATGCGCTTTCCTTTGGATTTTGCAAAATTTTTCATTTCGGTTTAACCGTCCTTTCTTAATTTGGGTATAAAAAAGCCCTCTGTCTTTTCGGGCAGAGGGAAGGTTCTCACGAACTCAGTACAGGAAATATATCCGGTAGCTGCCGCTTCCAAGCGGTTCAATATATATCGTGAAATACTCGATTGGTGCGCCGCCGTAAGCGGTGATAATATCCGGCATCGACTGCACATAGTCCGTGAGTTTTCTTTTCAGGCGTTCCCCCTGAAACGACTCGAAAGCCGTAACAGGCGTTGCCCACGAAGCATTGTCCGGTGTAATCTTCATTCCATCATCGGTTGTAATATGAGTAAGTCCCATAGAGCAGCCGAGAGAAATGAGGTCGCTCCGAATTGCTTCAATGTCAAACTCGTAGTCGTAAGCTGTTTTTGGCTTTACTTCTTCCGTAGGCTGTTCTGTCGGAGGTTCTTTTTCCGGCTGGACAGGCTTTTCCGGCTCTTTTGTTTCTTCGCTTACGGTCGGTTTGGGCGCTTCGGGCTTTGGTGTTTCTGTTTCTGTCTTTGGTGCAGCGGGAATATCCGTTTTTTCGGTTTCAACGGGGTTCTTGCTCTCTGTCGGAGCAGTTTCAGGCTCGTTTGTTTCCGAAGCCGGCTCCGAAGTCGTTATCGCAGTTTCTGTTGCTTTTTCAGGTTCACTTTCTACGGTCGTATCCGTTTCATCGGAAGTTTCCGTATTACTCACCGAAGAAGAACAGTCGGCTATATCCGAGTTTTCCAAAAAACCGGCTTTTTCTGCGTTGCATCCGCACATTGAGGCAAAGAAAACGAGAACCAAGCCAAAGCATAAGATTTTGTTTTTCATTTCGTTTCGCTCCTTTCGCCTTCATTGTAGAAAGTTCTCCGCAATTTGACAAAGGTGCGAACAGGGTAATCTTTAATTTTAGCAACCACCTCCTTCAAGTGGGAATGATGCGATTTGTTTGAGATAGCTTTGAGTTATAGAGATAGGTATATATTGAGAGATAGTTATATATCTTTCTTCGGTAGGTTAGCTTGTACTTAGGGGTTAGAGTGTGAGGAAGGGGAAACGGAAAATCTTACTCCTGCTACCTTGCGTCACGCTCTGCCCGTTTTCTCAAATAGCCCGCATAATGCTCCAAAGCCTTGCAGACATAATCCTCCGTTTGATTAAGGGGAATATTCTTCGGGATATACTGTCGTACCTTATCTCCGCTCAGCACAATTCTCTCACGCTGATTGGGTTTCTGCTCGGACATAATGGCTTGTATGGCTTCCGGCGTGAGCTTTCCTTCATCAAACATCTTTCGCATACGGATTGTTTGGTCGTGGGACGGGGTGCAGTCGTTCAGGTCGATTTCGTCAACCAAGTCACGCTGGCAGTCCTCGTTAAGAAAAGAAATCTCAACGGCAGGTCGCATTTTTATTCTTCCCTCGTCCACAAGGTCAAGCAGTTCGGGGACAAGATTGGTAAGACGGATATAGCGGCGAATTTGGTCTTTGCTTTCACCAACTTGTTCGGCAAGTTCAACATCTGAGCGCCCTTGCAAAGAATTAGTCGCCAGTGGCGACGCATTTTCTTTACTTGGTCTGCCTGCTTGTCTTTTCATTGCTTCCAAACGCATTTTATAGGCATAGGCTTTTTCCGAGGGAAGTATCTGCGACCTTTGGAAATTGCTTTCCACCATTAAGATGGTCGCTTCATCTCTTGTAAGGTCAACTACCTCACATCTGAGCGTTTCAAAGCCTGCAAGCTCACACGCTCGTTTTCGTCTGTGTCCCGATACAAGCTCATATCTGCCGTCCTCTTTTTGACGGACTGTTGCCGGAGTGATAACCCCACGCTCCTTAACACTCTCAACGAGCTGCATCATATCTTCATCGTCACGCACCTTAAAAGGGTGGTCGGGAAAATCGTCAATCAGCTCTAAGGGAATATCCCGGATTTTTGCGAGTTTCGCATCATCTCTCATTTCCTGTGTTGAGAACAGGTCATCGAGTGTCGGCAGAGTGAAGTCGCTCTTTCTTCCTGCCATCGGCTAACACCTCCTTTGTCAATTCAGCGTAAGCCTTCGCCGCAGGATTGTTCGGTTCATACTTATATATGCTGACACCTTTCGACGCTACCTCTGCGGCTTTTACTGCCATAGGAATGGCTGAGTGATATATCTTAATCACGCTTCCGTAGTTTTTCCGCAGTGCGTCCGCCGTGCTTTTCGCAAGGTTTGTTCGGTTATCTACAATATTCAGTAAGATACCGTCAATCTTCAGGCTGGGGTTGATATGCTGTTTGACCTTCTGAATAGTCTGCATAAGCTGTGTCATTCCTTTTGCGGGAAGATACTGAGCCTGAACGGGAATGATTACGCTGTCTGCCGCCGCTAAAGCGTTCAGAGTTACCATACCGAGGGAAGGCATACAGTCGATCAGGATATATTCGTAATCGTTCTTTACCTTATTCAGATAGGTTCTCAAAACGGTTTCACGGCTCATAGTCGTTACAAGCATCATTTCCATAGCGGACAGTTCAAGGTTTGCGGGAAGCAAATCAACATTTTCCTCGTGATGCAGAATACCGAAATTCGGGTTTCCGTTTTCTTCACGCATTATCTCGGATAACTTTGTGGTAATGGTAGTCAGCAGACTGTCATTATCTTTCCATCCAAGGCAAGTCGTGAGGTCGCCCTGCGGATCGGCATCTACAAGGAGTACCTTTTTACCTTGCTTCGCAAGCCCTATCCCTAAATTGACCGTTGTGGTCGTTTTGCCTGTGCCGCCCTTCTGATTGCAGATGGCAATGGTTTTACAGTTAGGCATTGGCTTTCCTCCTTTCGATAGATTTATAGCCGACTGTGTTCAGACGGCTATGTATCAACGCAGTATTTGTTTTCAACACCCCCTGCGTAAAGCTGTTGCTTTGTGTGGGAAGCACATCGGTCACAGTTTGCGAAACCGTGTCATAGGAATTTCACCTCTGCCGGGTTCTCCGCCAGCTCCGTAGAGAAGTATCATTATCATTCTGACTGTCATCGCCGTATCAGGTGCAGCCTGACACTTTTACCGGGGATTCTCGCTCGCTCCGTTTCAGAGGTCTTGGCGTACCCGATAAGGTGGCTCATCATCAGAACTAAAGTCCGATGTGCCTATATATTCAGTTGTCAAGGAACAGCGAAAGAGTTGCTCCTAATCGGAGTTAAGAAATAACCCTTTCACTTGTTCGGACTGGGAGAGGTCAAATTATCGGGTGTTTTTGAAAAAAGTTTGAAAAAATTTTTTGAGTTGGGAAAATGAAAAAAGCCGCCTATCCCGATAAAGGAATAAGCGGCTTGCTTATATAGCTCTATATTTTATTTTTTGAAAAGGAAATGACTACGAAACAGTACGCACTATGAAAGCCTTTTTCTTTGCTTTCATCATCTTTAAGATGACTTCATCAACAGCGTCGGTGTATCTGCCTTGAGCCATAAGTGCGTTCTTCTTATCTATAAGCGAATGTATGATTTGAGAGCGTTCCTGCTCGGTTAGATTGATATAATACTTCTTCATTTGTAGTCCCTCCATTCGATTACAGTATATCCATAATCGTTGCCAGCTTCAAATATGCAAAAAAAGAACCCCGAACTATACAGTCCGAGGTTCTGTCGTAAACATCGTTAAATGCCGAGTTTACAAGGCTTTTTTATTCAATTTACAATGTAGCCGTTACAATGAAGCCACTGGATTAACAATTTACGATTCTCGTGATTTACGACACGCATTTGTCGTAAAAGACGAGCGATGCTCAAAAAGTCATTTGTCGTAAATCTGTCGTAACCCCCGTTTTACGACATTTTTTTGGATTAACAAAACGCCGCAAACGCTGTCAAAACCTGATTTTTGTGGGTTTTTAGTCCGAGAGGGGCTTCATCGTGGGGAAGAGCAGCACCTCACGGATGGAGTCATTGTTGGTGAGCATCATGACGCAGCGGTCGATACCGATGCCCAGGCCGCCCGTGGGAGGCAGACCGTACTCCAGAGCGGTGATATAGTCCTCGTCCATCATGCCGGCTTCCTCGTCGCCGTTTTCACGCAGCTCCACCTGACGCTGGAAGCGCTGCTTCTGGTCGATGGGGTCGTTGA